>RCNE010001282.1_pt1 | contig 13651 bp, 13 predicted proteins | sample 2041361 | NCBI WGS metagenome assembly RCNE01 (sample SAMN09708229, study PRJNA481090) | Marine sediment metagenome, whole genome shotgun sequencing project.
TCAAGATTGCTGGTCTGGGGTCCTCATGGCATTCGCACATTGTGGTGCGGGCGTCCCGCCCGCATTTTGGTGATCCGGGGCGGTTTTCTCGGGCGGTTGGGAACAATCGTTGAGAACCGCTCGGTTATGATTCGTTGATGAAGGTCTACACAAAGACGGGAGACAAGGGCTCAACCTCGCTCTTCTCGGGCGGTCGGGTCGCCAAGGACCACCCTCGTATCGAGGCCTACGGCACCATCGACGAGCTCAACTCGTTCCTGGGTCTGCTGCTGACGACACCGTTACCCGATTCTGACGAGGAACAACTGCGCGCCATCCAGTCGTCACTCTTCGCTATCGGCAGCGTCCTTGCCGATGCCGATGGCAAGCTCGAAACTGATGCATCGGCCTGGGCGACCGAGCCCATCGAAGCGTGGATCGATGCCATGGACTCCGAACTCGACGAGCTTCGCGCGTTCATCCTGCCGGGAGGCAGCCAGGGGGCTGCGTTGGCTCACTTGGCCCGGACGGTCTGCCGACGGGCCGAAAGGCGGGTGCTCGCGATTGACGGGATTTCCCCCGGGATCGTCCCGTATCTCAACCGACTCTCCGACGCGTTCTTTGTTCTCGCCCGGGCCATCAACGCCCGTCTCGGGATTGCGGATCCCGAATGGCGTCCCTTGACCTGAAATGGGAGAAGATCGCCCGCCTGCTACAATGGCGCGATGACGCGGAGAGGCACACTGGTCGGACGTTCGCAACGAAATGCGCGCATGGGAGCCACCGGCATATATCTTCGTGGATAGCCAGGACCAACCCCCCAGTCCCGATTTTCGAGTCGGTCGTGCCCGAGATCGCCGCCGAGCACGGTTGAGAGCCGCTCTTGGAGCGCCGATTTCATGCTGAAATTCAAGTTTGACGAGGCCAATGCTGAAAAGCTCTTCGGCACCCGAGACGAGAATCTTCGGTATCTCGAAGATCGTTTGGGCGTCACGGTCAACGCCCGCGGCGCCGAGCTTGGTGTCCGGGGCGATAACGAACGCTCGGAGCAAATCGCGGTTCGGTTACTCGAATCCTTCGATCGTCTCTTGTCGACCGGCAGCGGGGTCGGCAGAGAGGAGTTCCGGACCGGCGTCAGGGTGCTGGAGGAGGACGACGGGATTGATCTCGTCGAGTTCTTTCTCGATGCCTCCATCCCGCCGACGCTCAAGCGGTTCATCGCGCCACGAAACCTCAATCAACGGCTCTTTATCCGGTCGGTGACCGCCGATGACTGTGTCTTCGCCATTGGCCCGGCCGGAACAGGCAAGACCTACCTCGCGGTGGCCATGGCAGCCGCGGCTCTGATGGACAAGCAGGTTCGGCGTCTCGTGCTGTGCCGGCCGGCAGTGGAGGCGGGAGAGCGGCTCGGATTCCTGCCGGGCAATCTCGTGGAGAAGATCAACCCGTATCTCCGTCCCGTCTACGACGCCCTCTATGACATCCTCGGCTATGACAAGACCTCAAAGCTCATCGAACGGCAGGTGATTGAGATCGCGCCCCTCGCATTCATGCGGGGACGGACGCTCAACGATGCGTTCATCATCCTTGACGAGGCCCAGAATACGACGCGGGAGCAGATGAAGATGTTCCTGACGCGGATGGGCTTTCACTCCAAAGTCGTGATCACCGGTGATATCACCCAGATCGATCTCCCCGGAAGCCAGCGTTCGGGTCTCATCGAGGCACTCGAGATCCTCGATGGAGTGAAGGGCATTTCTTTTGTCCACTTCACCCCCCGCGATGTGGTGCGGCACCGCCTGGTCCAGAAAGTGGTCGATTGCTATGGTCGCTGGGAGGCGGAGAACGCGGTGAAAGTGAAGGATGGCCGGTGAGCAGTCGGAAGACCAAGGGAGGTTCCCGATCGACCTCGCGTATCAGGCGGGGGCTCGAAGAACGAGGTGGGCTGTGGGATCGGGTGCTCGAGATGCCGGTGGCATGGGCAACGCTTGCCATTGTTGTCTGCACTGTGCTGGTCATGCCCCGCCTCGATTCCGATGTCCCGACCTGGCCCGCCGGAGACGTGGCGGCGTTCGATGTCGTGGTGCCAAGAGACCTGAGCCTGCCGGATGAGGTCGCGACGGCGGCGGCGCGGGCCGAGGCGCGGGCCGCGGTTCTGCCGGTCTTTGACTACGAACCGCGGATCATTGACGAACTCGAGAACGAGATCGCTGATGTCTTCGCCGTCTGCCGGATCTGGCTGGCCGACGAAACCACCACGGCTCGCGATCTCGCCGATGCGACGGTCCTGGTCATCGAACCGGCCATGAGCAGCGTCCTCGCGGAGTCCGAATGCTCGTCCTCGCTGGAGACAGCCCTGATTGAAGTGGTCGACGAAGTCTATCGGGACGGGGTCATCGACGATCGTCGTGAACTCGAGCGGCGGGGCGAGAACGGTCTGACGATTCGGGATCTCGCCGGTGGTCCAGAGCGAAGAACGACCCTTGACGAGATGGCCGATGTCATCGACGGCCGGTCAGATCTCAACGGGAACCTTCAGGCCCGGCTCCTCGCGCGGGAGGCCGTTGCACGCCGCTGGGTCAAGCCGACGATGGATTTCCTCGCCGAGAATATTTCGTCCAACATCGTCCTCAGCCGGAAAGAGACCAACACCCGGATCGATGACGCCGCGCAGCAGGTGGCTCCCCGGTCCCGAACCCTTCGCCGCGGTCAGGTCCTGGTGCGCCGGGGCGACCGGGTTTCGCCCGAGGTCGCCCAGACGCTCCGGGTCATCGATCAGCAACGTCAGGAGGTAACGGAGTACTCAAGGGTGCTCGGAGTCGGGCTCCTGGTCCTGCTCGTCGTTGCCTCGTGGTGGCCGATTCAACAGGTTTTAGGTGGCGCCGCGGCCGACGTCCGACAACGTTTGTCCATGATCTTCATCCTGCTGATGCTCTTCACGGCCTTGAATCGGTTGGTGGTTTTCCTCGCCGAGGCGGTGTCGCGGAGCGTCCAGGGCCAGACTCTCTCCAACCTCGACTCCTACCTTTGGGGAATGCCCTTTGCCGCCGGACCGGCCATGGTGCTCCTCCTCATCGGTCTGAGCCCGGCGCTGATCTTCGCCGTCGGCGCGGCGGTCATGGCAGGGATTCTGCTCGACGGTCAGTTCACCATGACGATCTTTGCGCTGGTTTCGGGGATCGCAGGCGTGCTTGCTTCGCGGCGTTTTACCGAACGCTCTGCTGTCAGCCACGTCGCGCTCGCCGTGGGTCTGTCCAACGCCGTCGCCTTTTTGATCATCGAACTCTACCGAGGAGGGCTGCCCGAACAGCCCGAGGCGATTCTCTTCGCGGCCGGTTGCGCCTTTGTCGGCGGTCTGTTGTCCGTGGCCGTTGTGACCTCCTTGTTGCCTCTGCTGGAGAGCCTTCTCGGGGTCACCACCGACCAGCGTCTCCTCGAGCTCTCGAATCAGAATCTGCCCCTTCTCAAACGGCTCTCGCTCGAAGCGCCGGGTACCTACCAGCACTCTCTGGCGGTGAGCAATCTCGTCGAGGCGGGCGCCGATTCGGTGGGAGCCAACGCGCTTCTGCTCAGGGTCTGCGCGTATTACCACGATATCGGCAAGCTCGTGAAGCCGCAGTATTTTGTAGAGAACCAACGAGGTGTCAACCCGCACGATGAACTCTCACCCTCGATGTCGTCGCTGGTGATCCAAAGCCACGTCAAAGAGGGCATCGAAATGGCCCGCGAGGCCAAGCTCCCAATGCCCATCCGGCAGGGTATCGCGACACATCACGGGACAAAACTCATCCGATACTTCTTCTACAAGGCACAAGAACTCGCCGTCGAGGGGAAGTCCGAGGTTCGGGAGAGCGACTATCGTTATTCCGGTCCCAAGCCTCATACCAAGGAACTCGGAATCCTCTTGCTCGCCGATGCGGTCGAAGCCGCGGCGCGGACCATCGAACAGCCGACTCCCACCCGGCTTCAGGCCATGATCAAGAAGATCGTCGACGACGCTTTAGAAGATGGACAACTCGATCACTCGGAACTGACGTTCTCCGAGCTCGACAAGGTGGCATCTGCATTCCTGTGGGTGCTCACGAATATGTACCACCACCGAATCGACTATCCGGGTTTCGATTTCAACAGGAGGGTTCAACAGCGTGAATCGCGTTCAGTTCAACTGGGAACGGCGACCGTCACGCCCCGCAGCTGATCCGTTGCGGGCGACGATCAACTCGTGCCTCGAGCGCTTGGAATGCGGACCCTGCGAGGTCCACGTTCTGGTGAGCGGCGACAGCAGGATTCGCGATCTCAACCGGACCTACCTCGGCCGCGACAGGCCGACCGATGTCCTGTCGTTTCCCGACGGAGACATGCTGCCGGACGGCCGGCGCCTGCTCGGGCAGATCGCGGTTTCGCTGGATGCGGCCAGGCGGCAGGCCGAAACGCAAAGCCACTCCGAGATCCGCGAGCTCCAGGAGCTGGTCCTCCACGCGACCCTCCACCTTCTGGGCTATGATCATGCCAATGATCAAGGGGAGATGAATAGCTTGGAACTCGGTCTCCGCGAGGAGTTGCTGTCGTGAATGCGACCTTGGCTGCATGGCTGGCCAACCCGGTGACCCTGGCTCTCTTGGCCGCGGCCATCGCCGGTTTCTATGTCGTGGTGGAGCTGCTCTTGTCCAGGCTCGCCCGTCTCGGCAATGTTCGATTTCAGGGGATCATCGAGGACCACCCGACGATCCTGACCTCGGTCGTCGATCACGACACTCATCTATCCAGGGTGACGGATATCCTTCGCTGGATCGGGATCGCGGCCATAGGGTGCCTCTGGCTGGTGATTGGGCAGTTCCCGTGGCCGGCGATCTGGCAGGGGGTTGGGGCCGCCGTCGTGGCGACCGCGGTCCTTGTGATCCTCGCCCGGGTTTCGGCACATTCATTGAGCGAGGACTCGGTGGCGCGTCTTCTGGGTCTCGTCTCTCCGGTGCTCGGGCCGGTGCTGCGGGTTCTTGGTCGGGAAATAATGGCCGATCAGCCGGCCGCGACGGCCGAGGATGAGGACGAAGAGGCCTCCGAACGGGAGATCCAGGCCTATCTCGAAGCGGGGCAGGCGGCTGGGATCTTCGAGAGCGAAGAGGGCGAGTTCGTTGAATCGCTGGTGGATTTCTTCGACACCGTTGTGCGCGAGGTGATGACCCCGCGAACCGAGATGGAGACCGCGCCCGACACGATTTCGTTTGACGAGCTTCTCGAGATCTTCGCCGAGACGCTCAAGAGCCGGATCCCGGTCTACCACGAGACGGTGGACAAAGTGATCGGTATGGTTCACGTGAAGAACTGTGTTCAATATGCCATCAGCGGCATCCGGCCGGCGGTGAGTGAGTTGCTCAATCCGTGCATTGTGGTTCCGGAGAGCAAGCCGCTCGGCGAATTGCTGCGCGATTTTCAGCAGAACCAGCAGCAAATGGCCATCGTGGTCGACGAGTACGGGGGCACCTCAGGGTTGGTGACCCTCGAGGATATCCTCGAGGAGATCGTCGGCGAGATCGATGACGAACACGACCCGAAACAACCGCCCGAGTGGCAGGAAATCGAGCCGGGTGTCTTCCGTTTCCAGGGCAGGGCCTCCCTCGAGACCCTCGGTGACCTTTTTGAAAAAGAAATCGATGAAGAGGATATGGACACCGTTGGCGGACTGGTGTTCTCCCGTCACGGAACGGTGCCCGAAGCGGGCACGCGGGTTCATGACCCATTGAACGGCCTGGTCTTTGTGGTCGAGGAGATGGACGAACGCCGGATCGTCAGCGTGACGGCCCGGTGTACGGAAGAGCCGGCCGCGAGGCCGGAGGAATGAGCGATCGTGGCTGATGGATCGAATGAATCGTCCGAGGATCACGGGGCGGTGAAACACGCGGGTACCGTGGCCTTGGTGGGACGGCCCAACGCCGGCAAGAGTACCCTTCTCAATGCGGTGTTGGGTAACAAGGTCGCCATCGTTTCGGCCAAACCGCAGACCACGCGCAACCGGATCATCGGCATCGAGACCGAGGAGCGTGGACAGATCGTTTTCTTCGATCTCCCCGGCGTCCACAAGCCCATGCACAAGATGAACTCGAGGATGATGACGGAGGTGCGTTCGGCCCTCGAGGAGGTCGATCTCGTTCTCCATCTCGTCGATGCCTCCGAGTCGTGGGGTGGTGGCGAGCAGTTTCTTTTTGAGCTCCTCGGCGATGTCAAGCCACCGGTCCTCGGTCTGCTCACCAAGATCGATCTTGTGCGGCCCAAGGAAGCGCTGCTGCCGATGATCAAGGAGTACAGCAAACGGCGGCCGGGAGCCGTGGTTCTGCCGATTTCAGCGCCCAAAGGGGACGGTCTCGACGCCTTGCGGGACGAGATCTTCGGTCTGCTTCCGGAAGGTCCGCCCCTCTACCCCGATGACGTCACGACGACCCAGAGCGAGCGGTTCTTCATCGCCGAGGTCGTTCGCGAGAAGCTGCTTCATCGAACCCGTGACGAGTTGCCCTACACCACCGGTGTCGTGGTGGACTACCTCAACGAGAGTGAGACCCTGCTCCGAATCGATGCGGTCATCTATGTCGAGCGGAAGAGCCAGAAGGGCATCGTCATCGGCAAGGGCGGCAGCATGATCAAGGCGGTTGGACAGGGGGCGCGGATCGAACTCGAGCGACTGCTGGGAATCAAGATTTTCCTCGAGCTCCACGTCAAGGTCCACCCGAGATGGCGGGATGACGTGCGGGTCCTTCGTGAGATGGATCCGGGCGCTGCGATCATCGATGAGATGCTCTGGGAGAGACCGGCAGAGGAACCCGAGGAGTGAGTTCGGTCGACGTCGTACTGGTTTTCACCGCCGACGGGTGTTCCCATTGTCAGGCGGTCGTCGAGGACTTCAATGCGCGGAATGTGCGCTTCCGCGAGATCAACCTCAGTCGGGAACCCGAGGAGATGGAACGGTTGCGGAGCCTGTGTTGGGAGCACCGTCTCCCGGTGGTTGCCGACCACGAGCGGGTCTCTATCGGCTTTCGGGGCGGGTCGTCGACTTTTGTCGATCTCGGGTTGGAGTAGGTTCCGCCATCAGTCAACGGTACGTGGTCGAAATCCCGGTCACCGATCACTGAACACCGCTGCCGCGAGTGCTACCCTCCCTCGTGTGAAGATGTTCCGAAGGCTTCTGCCGTTTTTCATCATCACCGCCATCACTCTCGCAGTGGCTGCGGCCCTGGTGACGAATCCCGTCAAAGTTCGGAACTTCAGTCCTCGCGCCTCGGCGGATCCGGCCCGGCTCGAAGCCGATGTCAGGGCGCTCACCGGACTCCCGGGATTTCGCTGCTTCGAACGCCCCGACGACCTTGAACGCGCAGCTGAGTGGGCCAAGACCAGGCTCATGTCCAGCGGGCTGCTGGTCGAGGAAGAGAACTTTGGAGTCGGTGACCTCAGCTTTCGAAACATCGTCGCCCACTACGGCGCCGACGAGGGTCCGGTTCTCGTGATCGGCGCCCACTACGACGTGTGTGGTGAGCAACCGGGAGCCGATGACAACGCGAGCGGTGTGGCCGGTCTCATCGAACTGGTGAGGATGCTCGGGAGGAATCAGCCCGAGGTTGCCCACCGGATCGAGCTTGCCCTCTGGCCCCTCGAAGAACCGCCGAATTTCAGATCGCCGGCCATGGGCTCGGCGATCCACGCCAACTCGCTGGCGCTGCGCGGCGCCGACGTGCGAGGGATGATCAGTCTCGAGATGATCGGATATTTCTCCGATGAGCCGGGTTCCCAGTCCTTTCCGGCGCCGGGAATGAGTCTGCTGTACTCCTCGCGGGGTGACGCCATAGTCGTGGTCGGCAACTCCTCCTCGTGGTGGTTCACCCGCCGGGTCAAAGCGCGGATGGCGGGATCTGCCGAACTCACGGTCAGGTCCATGAACGCCCCGGCGTTCGTGCCGGGCGTCGACTTTTCCGACCACCTCAACTTCTGGCAACAGGGCTGGAAGGCGGTGATGATCACCGATACCGCCTTCTACCGCAACCCCAACTACCACGAGGTCACCGACACTCCAGATACCCTCGACTACGAGCGTATGGCGCAGGTGGTGACGGGGGTCTACGCGGCGATCACCACGCTATAGGTCAGGGGACCTCTCCAGACCATGGGGAGTACCAGAGCCACTCTTCGAAGCCGTCGGCGAAGATGGTGTCGACGCACTCGGTGCAACCGACGGAGGCGACGCCCCCAAAGAGGGCGGCGACGAACGCCCGGTTGCCCACCACGTCGATTCCGGTTGACATGCCGGGTGCAAAGTAGCGGCCGATGAGGGCCGGAGCCTGGAGGTCGCTGAGATTGTAGGCCACCGTCACCCGTTCGTAGGCGACGTACAGGATGTCGCCGACGACCTCGAGATCCCATCCGGTCCACTTGACCGAAACGTTCTGGAAATGAGTGATCCACTGCGGAGCCGACGGGTCGGCCACATCGAAGATGAAGATCTCGCCGCTGTACGTGCTGTACCAACCCTCGACGAGAATCGCGAGGTTGTCCGTGACGTCGATGGCCTGGGCGCAGAAGCTGTCGAATCCCGATGTCCCCCCGATCCTGATTGGTGCCGCTGGATTCGAGACGTCAACCACGGAGAGGCCTCGGCAGGAATCAGCGAGGTACGCAACATCTCCAACGACGGCGATGTCCATGACGGAATCGGCGTCCGTCATGGCGCCGATCTGCGAGACGCTCCCCGGATTCGAGATGTCAAAAATTCGGAGTCCGCCGGTGCCGTCGGCCACGTGGGCGAATTGGCCCGCGATCTCAACCGTCCACGCCTCGCCCGGTGTGTCGAAGAGGCCAATCAAGGTCGGTTGTGAGGGGTTTTCGATATCGACGATGAACACGCCGGCCTCGAACCCGGCGACAATCGCGCGGGTGCCGTCGATGGTGATCCCAATGGCATCCGCCAAGGGAAGGAATCCCACGGGGGTTGGTGTGTCCGGGTCGGTGATGTCAAAGACCATGAGTCCGGATCGACGCTGAGCCACGAAGGCGTAGTTTCCGCGAATGGCGATATCGTAAGAGAAACCATTGGAGTCGATGCTGCCGACCTCTGTCGGGTTGGCCGGATCGGTGATGTCGAGCCATCGAAGGCCGCCCTCCGTTGCGGTGAGATAGGCCAGGGAGTCGTTGACGGCTATGGTCCGCGTGGATCCGGGGGACAACCACGTTGACAGCGTGGAGGGGTTCGATGTCTCGGTCGTCTCGATCACTCGAAGCTCGTTTTGTGTGTTGGTGACCACGGCGAGGGTTCCCGAGGCCGCGACGTCTCGAAGATAGAACGCCGTGTTGTACTCATGGACCGCGGTCGGATTGCCTGGGTCGGTCAGCGTATGAATCAGCAGGCGCGAGCCGTACGTGGTGAAGAGTCGCTCGGCGCTGACGGCGATGTGGCGGTAGTTGCCGAAGAAGGTGTTCTCGACTGTCGGTGCCGCGGGATCGGTGACGTCGAAGACGGTTAATACTCCGCCGTCAATGCCGTAGATGTAATCTCCTGAGAGCACGATCTCGTAGGGCCTCCAATTGGGTTCCACCGCGATGACCACCGGAGCCGCGGGAACGGTGGCGTCGAGAATCGTCAAACCGGAGGCGGCGAGGAAGACCGTGTTGTCGCGGGCGAGAACATCGTAGACCTGATCGCTGAAGTGCCCTGCGACGATCGGTGCAGCCGGATCCGAGATATCGACGATGAACAGACCGTCGTCATAGGCTGCGACAAAGGCGAGACTTCCGGAGACGGCAATCTCATACGGGATTCCGTCGATCCGGGTTGCGCCGAGTACAACGGGGTTCGACGGGTCGGAAACATCGGCGATTTCGATGGTGACACCCTGGCTGTAGACCGCGACGTTCCCGGACAGCGCGACGGATTGAACGGGGCCGAGCGGCCACTGTCCACCAGGATCGAGGCAGCCGCTCAGGGCGGAGGACGGGGATGGCCACAACAGAGGGACTGAAAGGGCGAACAAAACCAATAGCCGGGGGCAGCGGTTGTTCGAGAATCTCATTATTTCATCCTCTTCTGGGATGATACCGCGGATCAGTCGTCGATCTTCGGCGGCTTTCTCAGCCGCTTGACCTGGCCTCGTTTTTTCTTGCCCTCGATCCGACGGCGTTTGGCGGCGCGGCTCACCCTGGTCTTCTTGCGTGGCGCGCGAACGGCGAGGGCATCGTCCAGGAGCTCGATGAAACGGCCGATGGCGGCGTGGCGGTTGGCCTCGCGGGTACGGTGGCGCTGCGAGGTCACGCGGAGGACGCCGTCCTTGGTGATTCGGTTGGCGAGCCCGTCGGTGATCCTCATCTTCTGGGTGTCGGTCAGTGAACGCGAAGCCTCGATGTCGAACTTCAGCGTGACCTTGGTCTCGACCTTGTTGACGTTCTGCCCACCCGGACCCGAACTCCGCGCGAACTCATAGTCGAGCTCGCTCTCGTCGATTTCGAGGTGGTCGTTGATCCGTAGCATGGCTCCGATAATACGCCGATCCGTCCGTCGCAACCACGAAGGCTCGAAGACGCGAAGAATACACAAAGAGAAATCTGAGTCGAGCCGAAGGCTCGACTCAGATTTCCTTCGTGATTCCTTGGAGTCTTTGTGCCTTTGTGGTTGTGACGAAAAACCCCCGCCATGAGGCGGGGCCAATTCAGAACTGAGCCTCTTGCAAAAACCCTCTTTCCCGATGGTTCGTGGTCTCTGTGCCGGCGAGACGCCAGCACTACAAAGGGCCGAGATCCATTGTAGGGCCGGCGTCTCGCCGGCCTGATGGTGAGGAGGGTCGGAAGACCTCAGTGTCCGATTCTTGATTCCTGCAAGAGGCTCGAATGGAATCTGCTACCGTCACCATCGATGGCACAACGACCCAGGACAACAGCGTCGGATCTCCTCGGCGACCCCGGAATCCTCGGGGAGGATCCGACGATCGAGGTCTTCGGGTTTGCTGCGACCGCGACGACAGGCGGGCTCTCGGTGATCCCGCTGCGGACCGGCTGGCTTCGGGCGCGCGAGGCTCGGATCGAGGCGGTCTCGAGCTGGGCGGAGGTCCCGGATGAGCGCTTTACTCAGGCCGTCGTCCATCTCCAGAAGGGACGCGCAGCCACCTGGCAGGGTCTCAGCGAGGCGTGGCGTCGGCTGATGCCCGGCGGCATCCTCCTCCTCGCCGGCGGCAACGAACTCGGCGTCAAGTCAGCGGTGAAGAGGCTTTCGGGCGATCTCGGTCAACCGGCCGAGATCCTCGCCAACCGGGCACGAGCGAGGGTGGCTTGCTGGCGGCGTGAGGGGATCTCGGCCCCGGAGTGCCCGGTCATCCCTCCTTTCGAGGTCGTGTCCGATCATGATCGGTTCGAACTCAAATCCGCCGCGGGCGTATTCTCGGCCGACGGCGTCGATCCCGGTACTCAGCTGTTGCTGGATCGGCTCGGAGAGCTCGAGACTCCGACCTCGATCTTCGATCCCGGTTGCGGTCTCGGAGTCCTCGGGCTGGCGGCGCTCCGTCGTTGGCCGGAGGCGACCGCGATTCTCGCCGATGTCGATCAGCGCGCCGTCGAGTGCGCCACTGGCAACGCCGACGATCTCGACCTGTCCCCCCGTTGCGAGGTCATGTGGTGGGACGCGGTCCTGGACCCGCCGCCGGCCCGGAACTCTGATCTGGTCCTGGTCAATCCTCCGTTTCACAGTGGAGTTCCGGTGGATCTCCAACCCGCCCGCGCGATCTTTCGCGCCATCGAGGCGGTTCTCTCGCCGGGCGGACGATGCCTGGTCGTCGCCAATCGGTCCCTGCCGTGGGAACGCGACCTACGAGAGATCGGGCGCCTGCGGCAGATCGAGGACCGGCGCGGCTACAAGGTACTCGAACTCACACGCTGATCGGCGGAAATCAGCTCTCTGCGTGTGATGAGTGAAGAGCAAACGCGGCACCCTGAGGATCCATGCACTGGGCGATCTTGTCTCCTCCGGGGACATCCATGGGTCCGTTGAGCACCTGACCACCGAGCTCCTTCACCCTCGCCACGGCGTCCACGACGCTCGGCACCGAGATGTAGTAGAGCCACATGGGCGGACCGGGCATTTCGTCGGGCTTGGTGAACATCCCACCGAGGGGATAGCTGCCGGGCTCGCCATACATGCGATAGATCCAACCCTCGCCCATGTCCATGTCTTCTTTGATCTCCCAACCGAAGAGATCGGTGTAGAAGTCGTAACCGGCCTGAAAGTCGCTGGAAGCTAGCTCGTGCCACGAAAACTGCCCGATCCCGGGAGGTTCCGGAGCATCGGTCGAGAGATTCTCCGAGGTGTAGACGGCGAATACCGCGCCCTGCGGATCCTGGAGGATCGCGAAGCACCCCGCGCCTTCGATGTCCATCGGGGCGTGCAGCACGGTTGCGCCGAGTTCCGTTGCCCGCTCACATGTCGCAGCGACATCGGTCACGGCGACATAGGCGAGCCAGTGGGGAGGCGCCCCGGCGTCGCTGGCCTCCTTGGGAAGATCCATGATCCCACCGATGGGCTCTTCACCGCGTGTCCACATGGTGTAGGGCATTTCGCTGCCCTCCCATGGTTTGGTTCCCCAGCCGATGATCTGGTTGTAAAAGGCCTTGGCGGCAGTCTGGTCCGTGGTCATCAGGTCGTACCACACAAAACGTCCATGAGCGGGATGGGACATGAAATCCTCCTTGGTTTATGAGTCCAGATATCAATACGATCAAACAAGCATCGGGTTGCACCTGACTCAACCAGCAATTGAGAACCACGATTCTCCTTCGTTTCGCAGAGGCGTCAAGTACACCCCGCCACAATTGGGGTGAAGTATCGAGAGTGCCGAGGCGCCCTCCTGCCGGTGTTTCGCGAAAGAAGCGTACCGTTTCGTACGTTGATTTCGGGAAGCACCGGCAGGTGGGATGCATCGGTGCTCGAATACCGCCTCCAATTGTGGCGGAGTGCACTAGGGTCGAACGCGCTCCACCTGCTCGAAGATCTCCACGATCCCGCCATCGGAGCGCACGTGAACAAAGACCGGCGCTCCCGGCAGGGCTTCGGCGAAGAAGAACTCGGTCACGGCGCCACCCGAGGGGTCACTCACGGTATAGAGCCAGCCTTGCAGTTCGCCGAGGGGCGTCTCCCGGCTGACCGACTCGCGGGTGGCGCGGTCAACGGGGAAGGACGCGTGGTCGCGAAGCTGGACCCAGGTCGAGGTCTGGACATGGGCTTCTCCCACGGTCGCCCCGGCCTCATCCATGGTCTTGGATTCGATGTCGACGCCGTCGGAATCGGCGCCGACGACGGTCCAAACCTCGAAGACCTCGGCCGTCGGCGTCCAGCGGCGGACCCGAATCTCAAAACCCTCGATCCACTCGTCGCGAATTTGATCAGCGGTGAAAGGACGATCGAGGAGGGCGGGCAACGGATCGACTTCCTTTGGAGTGCCCTCGGCCTCCGCTGCGGCTTCAGGTTCGGACCCCACCCCACACGCGACTGCCAGCATCGCAGCCATCACAAACGTGATCACCGTCATTCTCATCATGATCTTCCTCCTCAGCGCATCGCCAGAGTATAGGAGCGTGTAGTGAATAGATGGTGGATGGATTTCGGAGGGTCGTTTGAGGCCGTTTTTCGGCGGATTTGCCGGTTCATACTGGTGGT
>RCNE010001283.1_pt1 | contig 13646 bp, 13 predicted proteins | sample 2041361 | NCBI WGS metagenome assembly RCNE01 (sample SAMN09708229, study PRJNA481090) | Marine sediment metagenome, whole genome shotgun sequencing project.
GGAGCTTGACGTGTCTGAGCGCGCCGCGTTCGAGGCCAAAGCGGCGCCGGTCATCGCGGATCTGTCACGGATGGTGCCTGATCCAGAACTGCGGGCGCGGTTTGGCAAGCAGCTCGAAGAACCCTATCCGCCCGGTGCCGGAAGTGAGGTGCTGATCGCTGCGCTGCAATCGGGCAATGATGACGCCCTGAAAGATGTCCTCGCACAGGCTGATAGCGCTGGCATGGACAGCAATGAGCTGGTGGCGCGCATCACCGCAGGCGGCACCAAGAACTACGGCATGGCGCAGGACTGGGTTGAGCGGGACATGACTGCAGTTCTCAGCAAAGATGGACTGACCGTCGATAGTGCCAGCGATGAGCAACTCGATGGGGCGTTGGAACGTGTGGACGGGGTTATGGAGGCCCTGACCGAACGGGCCAAAGAACTCGGTGTCGCAATCGGGCTGAGCCTTGCAGAGGAAGAAGCGGCAGACCTACCTTTGATTGATGAGGGTGATCGCACGCCAAATACCTATCTTCAGGATCTGGCGGATATGCTGCGCGATGGGCAGCTGTCTGACACCCAAGAAGAGACGGTTGAGCGCACCTTGCAGGCTGAGCTGTTCAAAGAGCTGGGCGAGGAGGGTCTCTCAGAGCTGCGACGTGGCAATTACGAAGTGCTCGACGCGGTGCTGCCCAACAAGATCGATCAGATCACCGTCACACAAGAATTCTTGGAAATGACCTTTGAAGAAACCGGCGACCAAGTGTTCACGGATCGTGCGTCCAGTCTGCAGCAGGACAAGGCCACGGAGGTGGCACACCTCAAAGGGCAGCAAGACGCCATGACATTGGGCAAAGATCTCGGGCGTGATCGTGGTCTCGACGACGAGATGGAATTCTAGAGCGAGGATGGACAGATGAACAAAGCATTTCCTCTTTGGGCCGCACTGCCCTTTGGCGCAATCTGCGGTGCAATCCTTGGTACGATCGTTGCCAGTTTCTATTTGGCGTTGGCGCTGCGCACGGGGTTTGGTAATTTTGACATGCTGGCTATTTGGAATGCCAGCGCGGGATTGCGCGCGGCACACCCGGAAGCATTCAAAGTCGCCTATGGCGCGGTTGGTTTTGGCTCCCTTGGTCTTGGTGGGCTGGCGCTTGCTTGGACCTGGAAGAAAGAACGGGATGATTATGGTTCAGCGCATTGGCAAACCAAACCCGAGCTTATGAAGAACGATATGCTGCACAAGCCGGGGGAGGGGTTTGTCTGCGGCAAGCTTGGGACGCCAAAGTCAAAGGGTGGGTTCATTTCTTCTGCAGCGATACCCCATGTGATGATGGTTGCTCCAACGCGGGCCGGTAAGGGTGTGGGCTTTGTTATCCCGAACTTGATGGCCTTTGCGGGATCTGTGGTGGTGCTCGATGTCAAAGGGGAGAACTTTGAGAAAACATCGCGCCTTCGCGCACTGAAAGGCGATGAGGTCTATCGCTTCAGTCCGTTTGATTGGTCGAATGCCACGCACCGCTACAATCCTTTGTCGCGCATCGCCAAAGCACCAACCTTTGCGCAGCGATTTACGGAAGTCAGCATCTTGGCTGATCTGTTCCTCGATAAGGACAACAAGACGCTGGATACGTTTTCAGAAGCGGGCAAGTCAATCTTTGTGGCGGCCTGTCTGCTGGCGATCCAGCGTGGGACGGCAAACCTCGGCGATGTGAACAAGATCGTTGCAGGCGGCGAATACAAAAACGCTCAGTACAAAACCTATGCCGATGAGGCTGAGGAAGCCATTCTGCGCGAACTTTGGACCAACGCGGCGAGTGCGTCGTCGCGGCTGCTCACCTCAAATATTCAGGCGCTGATGACGGCGGGTCTGAAGCAATGGGACAATCCGGCCGTGCGATCAGCGACCCAAGGCAGCGATTTCGATTTTGCAACGTTTCGGAAGAAACCGCAGTCGCTCTACATCGCCGTGTCAGAGGATCACATCGCAACACTGGCACCGCTCTTGCGCCTGATGTTTGCGGATCTGATTGCGTCCATCCGTCTCAAAGAGCCAGGACCGGACGAGCCGTGGCCAGTCATGATGATGATTGACGAATTCCAGCAGATGGGCGCGATGCCGTATCTGGAACGCGCGATCCACTCGCTCGCAAGCTACGGCGGCAGGGTGGCAATGATTGCGCAGTCCCTGGCGTCACTGGATCGGATCTATGGGCCTGAAGGGCGAGAAAGCTTGGAAAACGGGGCAGGGCTGAAGCTTTACATCACGCCGCGGGATCAACGAACGGTAAAGGAGGTTTCGGCTGCCGTGGGTAGCACAACGCGGGAAGCTGTTACGCGTATGTATGGGAGAAACAAGGGCATATTGGGTGCGACCTCGACCTCGGCACGGTTGGAAGAGCGACCGTTGCTGTCAGAAACCGAGGCGCGGCTGATGGATCCTGATGAGGTAATCATCCTTGCGTCGCCGCAGCATCCGATCAAAGCGCAGCGCATCAAGTACTATGATGATCCGCTTTTTAAGGCGATGGACGCCAAACAGAAGGATAAGCCGTTTCCTTATCCGCCAAGTGTGGAAGGTGTTGGGCCATGGGGTGTTCGGAGTGACGAGGACAGAGCGCAGGGGGTGAATGATACCGGGGGCCATCGGCCGGCGCGAGATCGTGCCGAACGGCGCGAGGCGCGGGGGATGCGGGTCATGGCTGAAGGGGCTGAAATGGAGCAGCAGCCTGTGCCGGAGACGCTGGAGCGCGAGGCGGATGTGCCGAAGGCTTGGGACAGAACGCTGGATATGCGGGAAGAGCTTATCGAGGAATTGTTAGGGTAATAGAGGCTGTTGTCGCGACCAACAGCGGTCGTTCAGGAAAGCCGTAGCGAATTCACCCTTCGAACCCAGAGTGTCTGATGCTGTAAACTGCACCGACGACTGCGATGCGCAGAGACCGGACTTTGCAGAAATGTGCAAGCTGCACATTTTTGAACTCATACAAGTAAATGATTAGCCGCATTCACTATGGTTGATGCAAAATATCCGGTTCGTGTCCCGACCTTGTTTCTGTTTAGCGCGGCATAACTTCCGTATTCCTAAGACATCCTCAAACACGAAAGGAAGACAGGATGTCCAAAACCAAAGCCATGAACTCGAAAGCTGCGGGACGTATTCAATCCGCAACCGCCCCAAAGACTGGCGGGCAAACAGCAAAAGGCAGTTTCGCCGCACGTGCTCAGAGTGCTGCTGCAAAAAGCTCCAACCGTAGCAGCTCTAAGAAATAAACTGGTCGGGATGGTGGTAACGCCACCATCCCGTTATCGAGGTGAGACATGTACTATTCCCGAGACAAAGATTTGAACAAGGTTATTTCCGACGCCGTAAATTCAGGGGCACGTTTTGTACGCGGCAAGAAGCATGGGAAGCTGTTTCTGCCCGAAGGCGGCATGCTCGTTTTTTCCAAAACCCCAAGCGATGTACGCGCCTCCCGGAATGTGAAATGCGAACTCGCAAGACTGCGGCGAAAACAGGCTTTGATGGCATGACAGAAACCCTTACCCCTATTCCGCAGCCATCCGAGATCATCGCGTTCCTGATCCGCGCGATGTCGCATGTCGATGACCAGCACGAAGAGGCGCTAAAGAAGGAACTTCAACGTCTGCGAAAGGGGAAACCGATCTCTCCTGAAGCCGCGAACGACCTGCTGAAGGCGCATTTGGCGGAATTTCATATAGCGAATGGCAATGACATTTGGGGCGAGACCGACTTCTTGGAAGCGCTGCATGGATACACTTTGTTAAGCCTTAGGCTGGATTGCGCAGCTTTACCCGCTGGCGTGGTACGGGGCGTGTTTGACCGAGTTGCATATGGATTGTTCCAGAACCTTTTTCGAAACGTACTTTACATAACTGGTGTTAATCCCCAAGAGATTCTTGGAAAACCCGATCAGGCGACAAGGCTCTTGTGGCAATCGCGTGTGAAAGACCATGGGCTTGCAGGCCTTGCGGCTGAGATCGATGGCCAGCCTGGGCTCCGCAGAGGGCAAGAAAACTGGGAAAGCTCAATCAAAGGCTGGTCCAAAGGCGAACATGACCCGCAAATTCATACGATACTACCGTTGATGAAAAACTGGGATCGTGAATTCGCTCGGGCGCTTCTTGTTGCACGTATGTACCGGAAATACTGCGAATTCAGCATGGTTGATCCAGCCAGACATGTTGACGGGTATGAGCTGCCGTTTAACTTCGATGCAATCCAGGCTGCGCTCTTAGATTTAGCGCAATCGCCAATATATTTGAATACCTGCGGTCTAAGTGCCTCCGACGAACGTAACATTAATGAAATTGCGAAACTCACGGATCCTCGGCGACCGAAATTAGATGGGGATTTTCTTAGGGTCGAAGCATTGTTTGAAAAGCTCGAGTATTCTCTGCACGATCAACAACGTCTTGCTGGTCTCTGTTTTTATCGCGGGCGATATCTTGCACAGGTGGGGCGATATGACGATGCACTAGACGCCTTTGAGACCGCCGCCAATTGGTTTCAATTTCGCAGCGCGACCCAGATGAAGAGCTGTCTGCACTATATCCTTAACCTTGCCAGCAAACTCGGAAAGCGACGTGTTCTTGCGAAGTGGCAAGGGTGGTGTGATGGCTTGGGGTTGGATCTAGACATTCCAGATGCTGATCTGTCTGTTTCCCGGGATTTTCCGGAGCTTTTTCCAGAGGCGCAGTCGGCTGACAATGCCGACCCTCTTAGCAATTACCTGTTGATTATGCCGGAATGGGAAGAGCGCAAACCAGATTTACGCAACCCAAACCGCGTCATTAAGGGATACGGACCGACTCCGACACCGCAACTTTCGCTCTTTGCTAATCTCGGTCAGGTCGAAAAGGTTCGACAACTTTTACGCATCGGCGCTGATCCCGATGCTTTAGACAGGAACAACGGGTCAGCGCTCCTGAATGCACTGCAGGGCGAAGATGATGCCTGCGTGCAAGCGCTGCTTGCGGTGACCTCAACAGAAACAATCAACGTCAAAACGAAAGGTGGTAAATCTCCGCTACTGATGGCCATTAGTTTGGGAAGTTCAGACTACGTACAAAGCCTCCTTGAGAAAGGGGCGGACGTCGAAATTACTAGTCTAAACCAGCAAACGGCGCTCTACGAATCCGTCAGCCATTTTGTTGATCCGACGACAATGGCACGCTCAGCGTTACAGCAGGGTAGAGGTCTCGACATGCCTGCGTTCTTACGCAAAACAAGCTCGCCTTTTCGCGACGAGCAAGCGCATACGATGTCACGCTACTCCCCAGAAGAGTCGGAAATTCTTCCCGGACTCGCAAAGCATTTTGTCAAAGGAGACTCACCAGCCATGCGCAACGTCGTGAAACTTTTGCTCGATGGCGGCGCGAATGTGAATGCACTTGCTGGATCCTCGAAACTAACGCCATTCCTTTACGCAGCCGAAATCGGTAATTTATGGCTACTTCAAACACTTGTGGACCACGGAGCAGACGTACGCTCACAGGATGATCAGGGTGGTACGGCCTTCTCGAGGCTGCACTATTTCGGGCATTCGCATCTTGTCTCTGAGTTCTTGCGCTGGCTGCCACCGGAAGACCGCATCTGGTTGAGAGAGAACGGATTTCGGTGAATATCAAATGGCTGAACTTTGAGTAAAGCGGTCATTTCCGCATCTCGTGGCGAACTGCCGCTTTGTCCCGCGTTATGTGAGTTGATACGATGCGCAGCGAATGGCTGCGATCGTCGCGCTTAATGGATTCTAGTTGGGCAAATAAAACTCAGCGATTCCGCGTCTACCATCTACCCGTCCCAATTGGACGATCACATCGATCGACTTCTGAATGTACTGCCGCACCTCGGCGAAGGTCAGCGGCGTGCCCGCTTGCAAGACCATTATGGCTAACCGATCGATTGCGAGCTCAGCTGTTTCGGCATGAATGGTTGAGACTGACCCGCCATGTCCGGTGTTGATCGCTTCGAGGTAGGTCAAGGCTTCATCCCCGCGCAGTTCCCCAACGATGATCCGGTCCGGGCGCATCCGCAATGACGCCTGTAGAAGCGCGTGAGAGCTTCTTTGTGATCCAGTGCTGCGACTTGCCAGTAGGGCTACCGTATTGGGTTGGCTAGGGAACAGCTCAAACGCATCTTCAATTGTGATCAACCGTTCGCCATCATCGACATGAGTGAGGAGGTGTCGAGCAAAAGTGGTCTTGCCTGTCGATGTACCACCACTGATCAATATATTGAGCCTTTGATGTACTAAGTCCTCTAACGCGGCGTCGAGGTTTTCTTCAGCTTGGCTGGCAATGTCTTTCATCTTTTCGGCCCGCAGTTGATCCAGCGAGACTGCTTTGCCAAAAAGATAGGATGGTTTGTACCCCTGCACGCCCGCCGTGGCGAACAGACGGATCGTAATCGAAGCGCCCTGTCCGATGGCAGGTGGAACCGCGACCTGAACTCTCAGAGGTCGGCCAGCATATTCAACTTTGCCAGACACCAGCGGGTTTTTCTCTGATACGCGGGCATTGGCATCACCGACGATTGTCTGTGCCATATTGAATGCCGTGGCGCGGTCAACGGTTTGACCTTCATGTCGCATCGCTGCGTCACCAGCGGCTTCGATCCAGACTCTTCCATTGGGATTGATTGCGATTTCAACGACGTCATCGCGCAGCAGCAAATCGCGAAACGGCTCAAGATATCGCTCCAAGTACGACGCAGGCAGTGGGGGTTGGCTCAATAGATCACCACATCTCGGTCGACGAGAACGGTCACGGATGCACCTTGATCAATATAAATAGTGGGTGAGATCGAAACTTGCTCAGCGATCACAGATCCCACTGCGTCTTCCAGATCTCCGGAAACCCCATGAAGTACCTCGCTGGCAGTCTCATTGTCGGTACTGTTTGCGGCGACAGCAGGTGCTGCGCCAATGAGCGAGATGAGCGCCGCGCCGCCAAAGCGTTCAGCGAACTTCGTGTCCACGATCCCAGTCAACCCAGAGCGCCCGAGTTGGTCGCCGCCAACGGATGCAATTTCTATCGACGTCCCATCAGGGGTCAGAACGCGTGTCCAAAGGATCAGGATGCGTTTCTGGTTCAGCTCAATTCCAGACCGATATTGGCCAAAAAGGCGCGAGCCGCGCGGGATCAGGATTTGATCGCCAGAAAACGCAGGCACCGGTTCAGACACAACCGCAACAACAGAGCCAGGTAGGTCGCTGTTGATTGCCGTTTGCAAGGCGGCTTGAATAACAGAGCCTTGTGAAAGCGTTCGGTCTGGGAATGCCATTTGTACAGCTTCCTGAACTTCCAATGCCCGTGCGCCTCGTCGCAAGTATTGCTCGTTTTCAGACAGGACTGGCCCATCCGCTCCTGCCACAGCAGCATTTGGACTTGTTTCGCCAGCTGATGTGGCCCGCGGACCATCTGCATAAACGACAGAAGGCGAAACGATCTGTGCTGTCAGCAATTCTTTAGCCACCCGTTCCGCTTCGCGCTGACGTTGTTCGTCTTTCTGACGCTGGCGTTCTTCGAGCAACCGTTGATCTGCAATAAAACCATCGCGCGTCATTTCTGCCTCAAGCCCTTCGCGTTGCGCGCGTTCGGCGTCCAACATCGCTTGCAGCCCGGACAAGCGTGCTTCGTTCTGCCGCTGCGCGTTTTGCAGCTCGGTTTCTTTGGCGGCAATGGAGACTTCAAGTGCGTCGGTCTGAACCTGAAACGCCTCTCGTAAATCAGACACAGCTTCTTGGATTTCGGCGTTTCGGGCAGATTGGCTTGCAGCAAGCGCTTCCCTCAGCTTTGCGATTTCTTCCAGGACTGCGGCAGTGGGTTCTGCTGCCGGGGCAGGGGACGGAACATCAAGTGCCTCCTCAACTGCGATCAGCGCATCATTAACCCGCTGTTCCGCTTCATCCGGCGGGAATTCCAACCGACCACCATTTCCGGTGCGCTGGTCTTGAAAGGTCTCAACGTCAGAGGTTTCTAAGCCTTCGGTGCCGTCTTGCAGATTTGTTGCCAAGAAATAAGCGGCACCACCCCCGCCAAGGGCAAGAGCGATTGCCAAAGCTCCGACACCGATATTACCGCCACGGCGCTTGGCTTTGCCCTTCTGGCTAAACGTGCTGAGCCGGTCCTGCAGGTCGGGTGTGTTTTCATCAGCCATGATCAGTTGCTCACATAAATTGCACTGTCATCGCGCAAAGCGCAGATGGCCTCATCGCCAATCCGCAAGGTCCAGAATTGGTTCACGCCAAGCACGCGCACGATGTTGCCTTGTTGGGTCCAATTCACAGTGCGTTCGCGACCTTGATCGTCGGCTTTGAAGACGGCGGGTTGGCGTCCGTTTTCAGGAAAGGTGAAGTAGGTATACCGCCCGTCGTCGTAGATATGGGTCGGGCGGAAGTCGCCTTCGCCGGCGACGCGGTAGCTGTAGTTGCGCGGGGCTTCAAAGCCTTTGGGCTGAGTGGTAGCCGCTGCCGCGCGACGCTCATCTTCTGGATAGCGAAACCGCACTTCGAAAAACATGCCTGAGCGACCCGGAATGGCCCCCGCACGCAAATGGAAGGAATAGGTCCTGCGGTTGGTGATCACTGTCATGTTGGTTGAGGCACCTTGCACATGCGGCTTGATGGTCAGCACATTGCCAAGTTCTGGGATCGGATCGACTTGGAAACTCTCGGTGTCGCCGACGATGACGGCGTCAAACCGTTCGCCCTGTCCAAAGTGGATGGTCGTTGAATGGCGCAGGTCTGTCTCAATCACGAAGACTTGGTTCTCAACATAGGTGGCAGTGCGCACGCGGTTGTCGAGCGACCCGCTTCGCGGAACGGCCTCGGACAGGGCGGGGGACGCCGATAGCAATGCGGCAGCGCAGATCAGACGGGCAGCGATGTTCAAGGGATCAGTTCTCCAAAGTCTCGGCGTCGACGCGGTATGAGGTGACCACGAAGCCTAAGGGGTTGGCCCAGACGTCTTGCAGGCGCTGGCGGGTTTCAGGTTCAAAGGCATAGCCAGCAGTGGCAACATAGCTGCGTGTCACGGTGCGGGTGTCGCGCGAACGGCGCAGGGTGCGGGTAAAGCGGATCTGCGCGACGCCAGGTTCAATCTGGTTTACCGATTTGATCACAACTTCGATGACGGCATCGCGGCCATAAACAGCAATCGGGTAGTCTTCGTTGGACGAGGTCCAAAGATCACGCAGGGTGCGTGCGGCATCGCCGTCTGAGCGCTCGAGCACCGAATTGATCCGCTGTTCGCCGTCGGTCAGATCATAGGTTTCACGATCATCCACGTAAGCGACAAGATTGGCCTGAATGATGGCGTCACTCTCGGACAACGACAGCGCTTGGACAGCAGCGACGCGGTCCATTTGGCCGGTTTCTTTATCGACAACGACCACGAACGTCTCGATTGATTTCAGAGGAAATAAGCTGGCCCCAGCGACAATTCCGGCCAGCCCAACCAGAACACCAGCTGCCGCCACAAAATATGCAAAGCGTTCGCGCCTGCGCGGGCCGTAGATGAAATCCACTGCAAAGGCGTCGCTTTGATCTTGGCTCGTTTGGCTTTTCATTTTCGGTATTGGTCTTTCATTACGAGGTGCGGAAGGATTTGACGGTATTCAGGGCTGAGGCTGGCGTTCTACGGATCGTTTCGCCTGTTTTGACAACGCCGCTGTTCACGGCTTGCTGGAGTTCTTGCGGTGATTTGCCCGTTGCGAGGCGCGTGGCACTGCCCGTGCCGTAATCGCTTGTGTTAACGATGCCGCGCCGCGCCAGCCCAGTGAGCCCAACCGCGTTGGATGCAATGCCCATCACGCCGGTAAGATTTGAGGCGATGTACGGGACGGATGCCATAATCCCGGCGCTCAGGAGCAAAATGACCAAGAATGGGAGGATCAGGCTGACGGTTTCGACATCGACAGGATCGGTGGAGGCATCGCCAATGGCTTCTGCGATGGCGACGATAATACCAGCGGCCCCCGCAGCGGCGACGGGCATCAAGGCGTAGCCGATGGTCGCACGGCTCCATGCCTCAAAGAGGGATTGGGTTGGTTTGAACAGGGATGTGATGATCATAAAGGGGGCGATCACAATCATCAGCGCAAAGACGATTTTGGCGAATGCGATGATCCCAGCGGTGACGGCTGCGAAGAGTGCGGAGAGAACAAAGAAAATTGCTCCAAGCACAGCGCCAAAAACCCAGCCCGCTTGATCGCCGATCGTGTCGCCGTAGGCCGTGATGCGGGCCACCATGTTGTCGAGGCTCTCATAGACGCCGGCCTCATCGCCGGATCCTGTAAGAGCGAGAATGGATGCGCCGACGGAGTCTGGCACTTGTGTTACAATGCCGTAGATGACGCTAAAATTATCCCAACTCTGGGCAAAGATAGCGACCAGCGAGATTTTGATCCCAAACGCGAAGGCGCTGCCAAAGGTCATGGGCCTGAGTTGCATCACAACATTGATGCCCAGCAAAATCAGCAACAGGACCGCACCTGCTGTGATGACATTGCCCACTGCCGCAGCCGACGAGATGAAGCCATCTTGTGCGACGCTGTCGACAGCTGCATCGACCTGGTCGAGGATATCGCTGATTATCCCCATCTAGTTGGAACAACCCTCGGCGTGCTCAGCCTCGAGCGCATCGGCCATGGCATAGAGGTCGAGGACTTTGAACGGCAAGCGCGGATTGTCAGACGTCTGAAAGCGCGGCAGTTCTGCGAGAGCCATGTCCCATGTGAACTCATCTAAAAGGCAGTCACAGGTCTCGGTTTCTAGATGCCGCTCAGTAACAAGGATCCGCAATATCGTGCGGTATCCGTTGCGTAGATAAGCCGTCTCCGCGAGAATTGCCGGAGGACGTGGAACGCGGCAGGCCTCCTCCGCGTCAGGAGCAATGGCCATGGAGCTGAATGGCTTTGGCACATCTGATGTTGAACTCGGTGTTTCAGCAGAAGCAGACAGTGGCAGCACAATGAGAAGCGCAGCAAAGGCCGAACGGAGCGCACTTGGCGTATAGACTATCATGGGTCTACCGCCATTGATCTGAACCGCCGCTCGTCAGCCAATGTCGCCGCGTCAACAACACCAAGCTGTCCAGCGCTGACCCCTTGCGCTGCTTCCAAGCGCCAGATTTGGGTCAGGATGATCCCGAGCTCGACAGTGACTCGCGTGTTCAAATCAACGGCCGCTTTCAACCCGTCTTGGTCGTCAATCAAGCCAACCATTGTTTCAAGGCGTTCCAGACTTTGACCTGCCTCAGCATGGCTTTCTTGAGCAGCCACCGACAACATGGCGCTGGCGCCTGCGGACGTCGCGATGCGGTTGTCAGCAGGTTGCGGCGATGACGAAAGAGTACTCAAGGTCTCAGGTGTAAACCCACTGCCAGACAGCACACGTTCTACCGAAGCTTCCAGTTCCGCGCCGGGATTAAAGCCACTCAGGAAATCTCCGCTCGCCAGTGAGCGCGCTGTATTTAACGGGCCAACAAGTTTGCCCCGCAAGGCGCGGAATTCTTCAACCGATGCAAAGAGTCCGCTCAGCCCGCTGCCCTCGATAAGAGATGTCAACTGGGCGTCCAAATTGAGGAGTTGTGACAGTTGGGTTTCAAGCTCCAACCGCATGGTGGCCAGCTGTTGCAGCTGTACATTCAGGTCTTCGGCCATGTGCTCAAGCTGCGCGACCAGCTGGCCAAGTTGTGAACCGTCAAACGTCGGAACACCTTGTGCCCTTGCTGGTGACGATAGGCCGAGCGCCGTTACGACGGCGACTGAAAGAAAAAGTTGTTTCAATTTGGCACTCCCATTTGCATGAATTCACGCTCGGATAAGCGGTCTGCGACCAGATGTTGGGCATGGGCCGCTTCGCGCTGTTGGTTGGCTGCCATCAGCCTGACGCGCAGATTTAAAATGCGCGCGATCTCAGCTTTGGCGTAAGTGTTGAGCTCCCACGCGGCTTTCGCATTTGGTTGGGCATCGATCTGTAGAATGATCGCGCGCAGGCGGTTGATGACCTGCATCGTTGTCGCGTGGCTGCTTGCCGCATAGTAAACGCCTGCATCCGAGATGTTGGCGTATTCCGCGAGGGCAAAGTCTGAGGATGACAGCGTGCCAAGCGCGTCCGCACCACCGACAACTGCGAGGTATTCGTTGTAAAACTTGGAGATATTGCGCACGTAACCCTGGGTTTCGGTAAATGGTGGCACGCCGCCATACTCGATCACGCGGCCTGGGCCTGCGTTATAAGCAGCGAGCGCATGGGGGATGTTGCCAAAGCGATTAAGCTGGGTCGTGATGTAGCGCGCGCCGCCACGCAGATTATCCATCGGATCATAAGGATTTACGCCCATGTCCGACGCCGTGCCGGGCATGAGCTGTGTCAAACCGTAAGCGCCAACATGACTTTCAGCGGTAATGTTGAAGCGACTTTCCTGTTTAATCAGTGCCTGAAACAGGCAGCGCCATTGCGTGGCAGAAAGCCCCGCCCGCGCAACGCCTGGTGCGCCAGCATATTCGCCTGCCACACGCACAATCATCATCTCGACTGTTTCGCGCCCCTCGCCAAAAAGACGGCTGTTCATCGGGCTTGTATCGGTGTTGGGATAGACCGAGGCGACACCAAAGTCAGCGTTGCCTTCAAGGGCGCTTATATCAAAGCCTGGACCGGTCATCGCGGCAGAAATGGCCTCAAGCGTGCGCAGCTGATCTGCTTGCACGTCGGCGATGGAAGAACGCTCGGCTTCTTTGTCGCCTTGGGTGCCCAAGTCCTGAACCAATGCGGTCACCCGCGCAATGGTTTGCCCGATTGCGGCATTGTCTTGCGTTGGCACACCTTGGGTGAAGCCCGTGGTTGCATGCAGGCAGAGGCAAAGCCCGGCAGTTATGATGACGGGGCGGATCATTCTGGGCGCGGGAGGGCTTCGAAAGTGCAGTCTTTGCTGCTCTCGTCTGAAACGATTGCTGTCGCCGCGAAGGATTGCGTTGCGCGTGTCACTACAGGCTCGTCGCTTCGATCAAAGCAGGGTGATGTTTTCTCGGTGTATTGCTCGCAGGCCGATAGCAGCGGCACCGCAGCTACCATCAACAGAAGTGGGTAATATCTCATTGAGGTCTCCAAAAATCGGGGTTTGAACGCCAGTCGGCTGGCACGCGGGCCTCGCCCGTGGCACCACCACCAAGAATTGGCAGAAGATCGCCAAGCGCGGATAGATCAGCATCAACAAAGACGCTGTCGCCTGCGGAGCGCACCAGTGCGATGCGTTGGCCAATGGTGGGTTGGACGAGCAATGCAGCTTCCTTGGCGTTCACGCGCAGGAAATCGTAGTCAGCAACTGTGGCGCGGTCGTTGGGGAACAGGATCTGCGTCGGGACGGTTTCAACAATGGTTTTGCCAACGCGGCTGTCGCGCAACTGGCTGGGATACTGCGTCATCATGATCACGACGCAGTTCATCTTGCGCAGGGTCACGAGCCAGTTTTCCAGACGTGCGCCGAAATAGGGATCATCCAGCAGTTTCCACGCTTCGTCCAAGACGATGATGGTGGGGCGGCGATCTTCAACCACGCGTTCAATCTGGCGGAAAATGTAGGAGAGCACCGCCATACGCTCGGTTGTCATGTCGAGGATCTCTGTCATATCAAAC
>RCNE010001856.1_pt1 | contig 13612 bp, 13 predicted proteins | sample 2041361 | NCBI WGS metagenome assembly RCNE01 (sample SAMN09708229, study PRJNA481090) | Marine sediment metagenome, whole genome shotgun sequencing project.
CGAGCGAAAACGCCTATTGCAGCACATGATTGCGGGCCGGTTAGAGCCGCGTGATGTGCGGCGTTTGATGCGGGGATTGAAGGCTGGTTATGCGGAAGGGCTTAGCCGTAGTTTTGGCGATACGCGTTTGGCACGGCACGCGGTGCTGCCGTTTCGTCCAGTTCGTGCGCCGCGCCGCGCTGCACACTTCACGGCTGTGCGCGGGTTGCATGGAAAAGCTGCGATAGACGAAGCTGGAAAACGGGTGAAACGGGGCAGCATAGAGACTGTTTTGGTGCTATCTTTTACGTCGCTATTTCACCGCGTTTATTTTGACGTGACGGGTGTCTGGGTTCAGCGCGGCGGTATCTTTGGCCGCTCCGATCGCAATGCCCCGCTATTTCGTTTGACGACATTTTCCCGCCGGAGCGCAAGGGAACAGCTACGCATTTCAAGGGTCCGAGGTCTGGAGGAGGCGTAGGATCAGACTGATAACTCCAATCCCTGCAATGAATTGATGTGGTTTACTAAATTCGAACCCTCTTTGACGTCAATGAGCAACAGAATAAGAAAACTACGATGTGACCTCAGTCTAACTACTGTATAAGCGCAGCATGATTTGCAATTAAGATTCCTAAATAGTTAGATGAGGCATCCGTATGAGTATGGTTAACAAAGTAACCACAGCAGTTTTTCCCGTGGCGGGTATGGGCACGCGCTTTCTACCAGCGACAAAGTCGGTCCCAAAAGAAATTATGACGCTCGTTGACCGTCCACTGATCCAATACGCAATTGATGAAGCGCGCGCGGCGGGAATTACCGAATTTATCTTTGTCACGTCTCGCGGAAAAGGGGCGCTTGAGGATTATTTTGACCTCGCACCAAACCTTGAGGAAGAGCTAAAGCGCAAGGGCAAGTATGACATGCTCAAGGTGCTCGAAGAGACCAATATGGACAGTGGCGCGATTGCTTATGTGCGCCAGCACAAGGCCTTGGGCCTTGGCCATGCGGTATGGTGCGCGCGGCGTCTGATCGGGGATCAGCCGTTTGCGGTGATCCTGCCTGATGATGTGATTTCCGCAGAGAAGCCATGTCTGCAGCAAATGGTTGAAGCTTACGCCGAGACCGGGGGCAACATGGTTGCCGCGATGGAAGTGGCACCGGAAAAGACCTCTTCCTACGGGATTTTGGATGTGGAATCTGACACAGGCAACCTACTCAAGGTCAAAGGCATGGTTGAGAAGCCAAAGGCCGAAGAGTCTCCCTCGAACCTTGCTGTTATCGGACGGTACATTCTGTCGCCATCGGTTTTGAAAAACCTTGATGAGATGAAGGAGGGCGCGGGTGGTGAGATCCAGTTGACGGATGCGATCGCTGCCGAGATTGCGAACAACCGGAGTGTCTATGGCTACCGATTTGCGGGGCAGCGGTTTGATTGCGGCTCTAAATCGGGGTTTTTGCAGGCTACTGTTGCCTATGGCTTGGCGCGTCCAGAACTGCGTGAGGATCTGGCCTCCTATCTGAGAGATATTGCGCCCACCCTCTGATTGCTTGGTACTTCACGTCTGGAGATTGCACCCAACTGGATACGCAGCCCCATAGCCCCCCTTCGGCGCGTTTGCTGGATTTCACCCGTTTGCTGCGCCGTGCGGGGCGTGTCTGGACAGGTGTTGACCGCGTCGAGTTGGCCTATCTGGAGGCGCTGATCGCGGATAGTGTCCCTGTTTGGGGGCTGGCGCGCACGCCTATCGGGTATGTGTTACTGGACCGTGCGGGCCTTGCTGCCTTTCACCAGCGGTTGACGGGGGCGATCCCGTTTTCTTCGCCTGACCTGTTGTCGCGCATGGTGCGTGGGATGCATCCCGTTGCGCGTGCCGCCTTAACGGACGCGCGAAAACTATCTATAGCGCGCTGTATGCCGAGCTGGTTGGCTGGGATGTTGCGCAAGATGCTGCCTGATGGAACGGCTTACCTCAATACGGGACATAGCAACCTGTCGGTGCGTGTGTTGGAGGCGGTGCGGGCGATGCCGCAGTCGCGGATTTCGGTGTTTGTCCATGATGTGATCCCAATGGAATATCCGCAATATCAGCGCGCAGGCACAGTAGAGGTATTTGAGCAAAAGATGCGCCGCGTCTGCGCATATGCTGATCTGATTATCTATAATTCGGCTGATACTCAGATGCGGACGGAGCGGGCGATGGCCGAATGGGGGCCTGTACCGCGTGGGATTGTTGCGCTTTTGGGTGCAATTCGTCCCGACGATGCGGGGCTGCCGCTAGGGCTGCCACCTCAGGGACCCTATTTCATCACGGTCGGTACGATTGAACCCCGCAAGAACCATGCACTGCTGTTGGATGTGTGGGAACGGTTGGGGCCTAATGCGCCTGTGTTGCTGATCTGTGGTGGGCGGGGCTGGAACAATTCGGAGGTGTTTGCGCGGCTTGACGAGTTGCGGCCAGAGGCGCGTGTGCGCGAGGTGTCTGGCCTGAGTGACGGTGCGCTTGCGGCGCTGGTTGAGGGTGCAGAGGCGCTGCTGTTTCCGAGCCATGCTGAGGGGTTTGGTCTGCCTGCGGTCGAGGCGCTTTTGCTGGGAACGCCAGTGGTGTGCGCAGATATTGCTACATTCCGTGAAATACTGGGAAAAAACGCTGTTTATGTTGATGATTCCTCTTGGAAGCTGTGGCATGATGTAATCGTGAACTGGTCTCAACAGGCTCAGGATGCGCTTGGTACCGATGATTTTGAAGCGCCTTCATGGGAGGCACATTTCAAGGTTGCGTTAAGGTTAACCTGATAAGCGTGCATGAAGGCTGACGGGCTATCAGTAACGAGGGCATTGTTTGGGCGCGATCCGATCATATCGTCTAAGGCTCCAGCGGAAGCGTTGGCGCATAAGGGCATTCAGGAAGCGGCGCGAGTTGAAGTGCGTTGTGGACCGGACCGAGCAGATTCGGTCTGGTGATATTCTGTTGTTCTGCACCCAGAGGAACGAGAGGATCCGCCTCTCCTACTTTCTCGAGTACTACCGTAAGCAAGGCGTTAACCATTTCTTTTTCGTAGACAATGATAGTGACGATGGCGCGACGGAGTATTTGCGCAATCAGCCTGATGTGTCGTTGTGGTTCACGCGGGCCAGCTATCGTCGCTCGCGCTTTGGGGTGGATTGGCTGAACTGGCTCCAACGGAAGTATGCGCATGGGCATTGGACACTCACCGTCGATCCCGACGAATTCTTGGTCTATCCATTTTGTGACACGCGGCCCTTGCGGGCACTGACCGATTGGCTGGACGCGTCGTCGATCAAATCTTTCTCTGCGATGCTCTTGGACATGTATCCCAAGGGGAGGCTGGAGGCTCAGCCGTATCACTCAGGCGAGGACCCGATGGCGATTGCGTCATGGTTCGACAGTGGCAATTATACGATGGCGCGGAACAAGGCGTTTGCGAACCTGTGGATACAGGGCGGCCCGCGCGCGCGTGTATTTTTCGCTGAAGAGCCTGAGAAGGCGCCTGCGCTAAATAAGGTGCCTCTGGTCAAATGGGACCGGAAATACGTCTACGTCAGCTCGACCCATATGTTGCTCCCGCGTGGCTTGAACCAAGTTTATGACGAGTGGGGCGGCGAAAAGGCCAGTGGCGTGCTGCTGCATGCAAAGTTCATTGACACTTTCGGGGCGAAGGCCGCTGAGGAATTGGAGCGCGCGCAGCATTATGCGGGGTCAGTCGAGTACAAGGCCTATGCCTCCCGCGTGGAGGATAATCCGCAGCTGTGGTGCAAGTGGAGTGAGAAATACATCAACTGGCGGCAGCTCGAAATTCTGGGCCTGATGTCAAAGGGGAACTGGGCGTGACCGCCACTTTGGGTGTTGCCATGCTGGTGCACACAGCGTTGGGCCGTGCGGAGCAGGTTGCGCGCCATTGGGCTGCCGCCAATGTGCCTGTGGTCATCCATGTCGACCGTAAAGTTCCGCAAAAAACCTATGACAATTTTGTAGCCACCCTTGGGGATGTGCCGAATGTATTGTTCAGTAAGCGCTTCCGCTGTGAGTGGGGGACCTGGGGGATTGTGGCGGCATCGCAGGCCACTTCCGAGCTGTTGCTGGCGAGCTTTCCCGATGTAAGGCATGTGTATCTCGCCTCTGGCTCATGCCTGCCCTTGCGCCCTGTACATGAATTGATTGACTACCTCTCTGATCGCCCGCGCACCGATTTTATCGAGAGCGCGACGACGGCGGATGTGCCGTGGACGGTGGGCGGTCTGGATGAGGAACGGTTCACCATGCGGTTTCCGTTCTCGTGGAAACGCAACCGGTATATGTTTGACAAAGCGGTGGCGATCCAACGCAGATTGAACATCAAGCGGCGGATGCCATACGGGTTGGTTCCGCATATGGGATCACAGTGGTGGTGCCTGACGCGGCAGACCCTATCGGCAATCCTGCAAGATCCCGAGCGTCCAAAATATGACACCTATTTCCGCCATGTGTGGATTCCTGACGAAAGCTATTTTCAAACCTTGGCGCGTCTCTATTCCACCAATATCGAGAGCCGCTCACTGACCCTGTCCAAGTTTGATTTTCAGGGAAAGCCGCATATCTTCTATGACGACCACCTACAGCTTTTGCGGCGGTCAGATTGCTTTGTTGCGCGCAAGATCTGGCCCTATGCGGACCGTCTGTATGAGGCGTTCCTGACGGACGCCGAGGGTGCGATGAAAAAGACAGAGCCGAACCCCGGCAAGATTGATCGCATTTTTGCCAAAGCTGTAGAGCGACGGACGAGGGGCCGCTCAGGCCTTTATATGCAGTCACGGTTTCCCAACGAGGATTGGGAGAATGGTGTCACGGCTGCCGAATATTCGATGTTCCAAGGGTTCTCCGAGCTGTTCGAGAATTTCGAAGCGTGGCTGAGTAATGCGACGGGCGCGCGGGTGCATGGTCATATCTTTGCGCCGGAGCGTGCGTATTTCGCCGAAGGGCAAACCACGCTGAATGGTGCGCTGAGCGATCATGCGGTGCAAAGGGACTATAATGCCAAGGCATTTTTGACAAATTTGATCTGGAACACGCGCGGTGAGCGGCAGTGTTTCCAATTTGGACCGCAGGATAATCAGGATGTAATCTGGCGCATTGCGAAGGACCCGAATGCGCAGGTGTCGGTGATCACTGGTGCGTGGTCAGTGCCGCTGTTCAGGTCAAACATGGATTTTGCGGATATCCGGCGTATTGCTGCGACTCTGCAAAAAATCGAAAGCGAACATATGGATGTTCTGCGCTCTCCCTATACCAAGGCGCGGGTGCGGATCTGGACCATGGCAGAGTTTATTGAGGCCCCTATGGAACCGTTGCAGGGTATTTTGGACGAGATCGGTCAGGCGCGGATAAGACGACTGTCCGAGGCGCCCAAGATGGTTGATTTGCACGGTTTTGGCCAATTCCTTCAGAACCTCAAGAATCAGGGCATGCATCCGTATTTGATGGGTGATTTTCCGGTTGAGCGCGGGCCTACTTCTAGTACGGAAGTTCCGCGCAAACCTTATTTGGTGAAATAGATGACAACACGTTTTAACAGCTTTGTCGTGTTTGCAGAGATGCGGACGGGGTCAAATTTCCTTGAGGCGAACCTGAACGCGTTTGCGGGCATCAAGTGTCATGGCGAGGCGTTTAATCCTCATTTCATTGGCTATCCGAATACCACCCATATTTTGGGTGTCGATCAGGCGACGCGGGATGCGGACCCGACTGCCTTGCTGCGCCAGATCAAGCATGACCCCGAGGCGATTGGCGGGTTTCGCTACTTCCACGATCATGACCCGCGCATCATTGACCTCGTGCTCGACGATCCTGCTGTGGCCAAGATTATCCTGACGCGGAATCCTGTGGAGAGCTATATCAGCTGGAAGATCGCGCAGACGACGGGACAGTGGAAGCTGACAGATGTGAAGGCGCATAAAACGGCGCAGGCGGTGTTTGACCCGGCCGAGTTTCAGGCACATCTTGAGGCGTTACAGGCGTTCCAGTTGATGTTGATGAACCGACTGCAAACCAGCGGGCAGACTGCGTTTTATGTGGCCTATGAAGATCTTCAAAGTCTCGAGGTAATGAACGGCATCGCCGCTTATCTGGGTGTGCCAGAGTTACTGGAAGAGTTGGACAAGAACCTAAAAAAGCAAAACCCCAGCCCGCTGTCGCAGAAGGTCAGCAACTATGATGCGATGGAGCAAGCGCTGGCGCGGATGGACCGCTTTGACCTGACACGTACGCCGAATTTTGAGCCACGTCGTGGGCCAAATGTTCCGGGATATGTGACGGGGATCAAAGCGCCGCTATTGTTTATGCCGATTGCCGGTGGGCCTCAGCAAGAAGTGAGGCGTTGGCTTGCAGCACTTGATGATGAAAAGCAGAATGCGTTGGGCATGAAGATGACCCAAAAAGACCTGCGTCAGTGGAAGCGGAAGAATACAGGGCACCGCAGTTTTGCCGTGCTACGCCATCCGATTCTGCGTGCGCATGAGGTGTTTTGTCACCGCATTTTGAACTCTGGTCAGGGCAGCTATTTGCAGCTGCGCCGGACGCTGGTGCGCCGCTATAAATTGCCACTGCCCGAAGAGGGGGAGGAAGATACCATTGACGTCGCCACGCATCGTGCGGCGTTTATGGCGTTTATGAATTTCCTCAAAGGGAACCTTGCGGGGCAGACGGCGGTGCGCGTTGATCCCGCATGGGCCACGCAGGCAGAGGTTGTGCAGGGTTTCGGCGAATTCACGTTACCTGACGTTATCTTGCGTGAGGATACCTTGGCGCATGATCTAACGGCATTGGCGGCAAGTGTTGGATATAGCGATGCGCCAAGGGTAGAGCCTGCGGCATTCCACGGCGCGCATACGCTTCAAGATGTCTATGATGATGAAATCGAAGCCATGGGCGCGGATGTATATCAGCGCGATTATATGATGTTTGGATTTGATCGTTGGCAGTGAGTGTGCTCAGGCCGCTTTGACGGCTTCGGCTTCTGTCAGAATGGTATAGAGGGTGTCAGCACTGAGATTGGCGCGCAACTTGGCACAGATGCTGGCGTCGCGCAGGGTGCGGGAGACGAGGGCCAACGCCTTAAGGTGCTCAACGCCGGCGTTGACTGGGGCGAACAGCGCAAACGTGATATCCACAGGTAAACGGTCGACTGAACCGAAATCAATCGGCTTTTCCAGTAGAACGAACAGGCCTGTTACTTTTTCAACACCCTCAATACGGGCATGAGGCAAAGCCACGCCGCGGCCCACACCTGTGGGCCCCAGCGCTTCGCGGGCGAGCAGAGCTTCGAAAACTTTGGCAGCATCCAGACCATATGTGCTTTGCGCCAGATCACCCAACTCTGTGATGAGCCGCTTTTTGCTGGTGGTTGATGACAGCACTTTTACCGCCTTAGGCGTCAGTAGCTTTGCAATGTTCATCGTCTGCTTTTCCTCGTACGCACGCGCCTAAAGGCGCGCAGTAGACCAGTATTTATGCAGGGTCAATCCAGCCGATGTTTCCGTCATCTCTGCGGTAAACAACGTTGACCCCATCCTTACCTTGTTTTTTGAACACCAGCACTGGTGCGCCTGAAAGCTCCATTTGCATGACCGCTTCACCTACAGACAATGTCGCAATTTTTGTCTGCATCTCGGCGATAATCATGGGTTGGAGTGTTTCGGGCTCGTCCGCTTCGGTGTCCTGCTCTGATGCCAAGATATACGAGGATGCGCCCAAAAGTTCAACCGGATCTGTGTGGTCGCGGTGATGATCTTTCAACCTACGCTTGTAGCGACGCAGTTGCTTTTCCATCTTCTCGCTGCACCCGTCAAATGCGGCGTAAATCTCTGTTGCGTGGGCTTTCGCCGATGCCGTGAGGCCGGTGGAGAGGTGCACGGTGCTTTCGCAAACAAATTCATGCGCGGACTTGGAGAAGACAACAAGCGCATCGGTCGGTCGTTCAGCGTATTTTTGGACGACTCCGTCCAGCTCGGTTTTGACGTGCACTTGTAATGCTTCGCCGATGTCGATCTGTTTTCCGCTGATTTGGTAACGCATAGTTTCTCCTTCATTGATGTAATCCGACCCTTACTTATGCTCGGGTTTTAGAGGGTCAGATGCAGGGGAATGGCGGCTTGCACGAGGTTGAAGAGAGCCGTCCCACCCAAAGGTGGCGCGGCCGTATAATTCGTGCATAGCAATTTCGCCATACCTGATTAGACGGCGAGATCCGTTTAAGAGTCAATCATTTAAGAAAGAAATTGCTGCTGTGATTGCGGGAAATAGCTCAGGATATCTTAAAGTTGTCACCAAGATACACGCGGCGGACGTCACCGTTGTTCACGACTTCTTCGGGGGTGCCAGACATGAGCACGCGCCCTTCGTGCAGGATATAGGCACGGTCCACAATTTCGAGCGTTTCGCGTACGTTGTGGTCAGTGATGAGCACGCCGATGCCGCGTTTCTTTAGGTCGGCGACAAGGTGGCGTATATCTCCAACAGAGATTGGATCGACGCCCGCAAAGGGCTCATCGAGCAGCAGATATTTGGGATTTGCGGCGAGGCAGCGGGCGATCTCGACGCGGCGGCGCTCACCGCCGGAAAGCGCTAGGGCAGGCGCACGGCGCAGGTGCTCAATGGAAAATTCGCTCAGCAATTCGTCAAGACGTATCAGTTTTTTGCGGCGATCCCGCTCGACGATGTCGAGGATGGCAAGAATATTATCCTGCACGGACAGCCCGCGAAAAATGCTCATTTCCTGCGGCAGATACCCGATACCCAGCTGGGCGCGGCGGTACATAGGCAAAGTTGTGACGTCCTTTCCATCGATGGTCACGGTGCCGCCTTCGGGGGTCACAAGGCCCGCAACGGAATAGAATGTAGTGGTTTTTCCCGAGCCGTTGGGGCCAAGCAGGGCAACAACCTCACCGCGCATCAGATCCATCGAAAAGTCGCGGATCACGACCTTTTTGCGGTAAGACTTGCGCAGGTGGGAAATACGCAGACCAGCGCTTCCTTCAGAGACGGTCAGATCGGGAGTCGGCATCAGTTTTCGCCACCTGTTGAAAGACGCGAGCGAACGTTGCCAGACATGCGGGCCGTGCCATCGCGCAGACGGATGGTCATTGTGTCCGCGCTGAGTGCGCTGGCTCCTTGAGCGAGCAGGACATTGCCGCTCATCACGATGGTCCCTTCATCAATGCTGTAATCGGCACGTTGCGCTTCGGCAGCATCTTTGCCCGAGACAAGGGTCACGCCGCCCGTTGCTTCCATCTTTGCGATCCCGTCAGCGGTGGCGCGGTAGACGACCGCGACGCGCGCGGCGGACAGGCGCATATTGCCCTGACCAATCACGACATTTCCAGTAAAGATTGCGGTGCCGGTTTGCTGGTCGACCGAGAGCTCGTCTGAGCTGACCTCAACGGGCAGGCTTGTATCCTGGGCAATTGTGCCAAAGGCAACGCTGGCCCCTTGGGCCAAGGCGCCGGTCGAAATGAGCGCTGCAAAGAGCGCTGTCAGCAACAAACGTAAGCCCATAATCGTCACAACTTTCTTAATTAGTTAGGGGTGTATACCAGTTTCACACCGCCACTGAACAGCATTTGAGTGTTTTCACCGTCGTTTGGCGAGAAGATTCGCATATTCCCCGCTGTGAAGGTGCCTAAAGGGCCTGTCGCTTCGACGAATTGGGGGGCGGTGACATCCAGCGTGGATATTAGTGAGGTGAGTTGATCGGTGTTTACGAGGTAACCTGTGGAGGTGGCCATGGACACCCCGCCAATGAGCAGCGCTGTGTTGCCGGCGATATCTAGCTCGGCCACATCCGCCTTAAGCTGGAATGTGGCGCCTTGGGCGGTTTCAAGTTTGGCCAGCACATCCTCGGCGCGGTTGGTGCCTACAGAGTTCTGAAGCGTGATGAGTTTTTGTGCGGAGAACGACATCTGATCGCCTGTCTGCGTGGTGCCGGAAAAGAACGGACCGGTGATCTGTTGGTCGCGCAGGCGCTCCTCGATCTCGACGTCAGCAAATGGAATTGCGGTGTCCGTTTCCATCGCGCGGGCGAGCAGAAACAGCGTGGACAGCAGCGCAAGGGCTGCCAGTGGGAGCGCTACTTTAAGCAGCGATACCATCCGCGAATAGCGGTCGCGCGCGATCATGGGCGAGGGCCGATCATGAGTGAGCAAAGATATCGGTATCGGGCCAACCATCGAGGTCGAGCTTGGCGCGCATGGGCAGAAAGTCATAACAGGCCTGGGCGGTTTCCATCCGGCCCTCACGCACGAGCATAACGTTTAATGCATCGCGCAATTTGTGCAGGTAGAGGACATCGGAGGCGGCATAATCGATCTGGGCTTTGGTCAGCTTTGGCGCACCCCAATCGCTGGATTGTTGTTGCTTGGAGATATCAACGCTCAGAAGTTCCTGAAGCAGTTTGGCCAGCCCGTGACGGTCCGTGTAGGTGCGGATCAGGCGGCTGGCGATTTTGGTACAGTAGACTGGTGCGGTTAACACACCAAAGGCATTCAACATCGCGGCAATGTCAAAGCGCCCATAGTGGAACAGTTTGAGCACATCGGGATCAGCGAGCAGGCGGCACAGGTTGGGCGCTTCTGTCTGGCCGCGTTCGATCTGGACCAGATGTGCGTGACCATCGCCAGAGGACAACTGCACCAGACACAATCGGTCACGGTGCGGATGCAGGCCCATCGTCTCGCAATCGATGGCGACCTCGGGCCCAAGATCGAGGCCGTCGGGGAGGTCATTGAGGTAAACTTTGTTTGTCATGGCTCACTCTATACAGGGAGGGCGAAAGAGGGGGAAGTGTGGCCCCGTCAGACAGGCAGGATCATGTTAATGGCGGGTCGGGGAAAGCGGTTCAGCAGAGTATCGATAAGTCTATGGCAGGCGTGACCTGACCAGTTGTCTGGGAGCAGTGCGGAAGGCAATGCGGGGTGACGCAACACAATACGCCGCCAATTGTGCACCAGCAAGCAGCGTAGAACGGCAGTTTGGAGCGGGGTTAGCGTTCCCTCCTCCATCGTGTGCTCAACCTGTTGTACCAAAGAAAGAAGAGCGGCGTACTCGGGTTCAAGCATCAAAGGTGCGATTTCTGAGCGAAGCCAATCGGGTACAGAATCGCCATCAAGTACAAGGGCCTCACGCGGTGCGTTGGCCTGTGCGCTGCCTAGATAGACGCGGGGCGCGAGCGTCAGAAACCCGTGTGACGCCATATGGGTCGGGGTAATGGCATCTTGGGTCAAGGCGAGTTGCCAGTTTTCATCAGTTGCGTCGGGGCTGGCGTAAATGCGTGCGCTGGCCTGTGCCGTCTCTGAGCGACTTGTAGCGGTGAGGGCGTGCAGGCGCGTGCGACCGCGTTTCTCCGATCCGATCCAGCCGTCATTGCGCAGGCGGTGTAGGGCCACGCGGACCGCTTCGGGTCTGACGTCCATTTCGGCCATGATTGCCGAGAGGGTCGGGCCGTCGATCGTGCTACCCTCCGCCTGTACGAGATCGCCAAACAGCGTCACCATCAGCGACCAAACGCGGTGGCCGCCCAGCGCAAGCAGCGCAGTTTTAGTCTGGGTGAAGGGATCAGAAGGCATTGCGGGTCCGTCGTGGTTTTCTCCGCTCTATATAGGAAGATTAAGGGAAAGCGCCAATCTTATGCGAGGGCTCACGCACACGGTCCGAATTTTCGTCATCCGAAACAGTTTTGCGGATAGCATCTATTGCGGCACTTCGGTTGCGATGAGGCTTATGAAATCGCCGACTTTGATCAGGCCGGGGACATGACGCGCGGTGAGGATACCGCTGCGCAGTGCGCAACACTCAACGGGGGCAATGCCGGTACGATCTGCGGGCCAGATGCGGGCGACGGGTTCACCCTTTGTCACTGCATCACCCAGATCAAAGAGGTATTCAATAAGGCCTGAATTTTGGGAAAACAGGAAGCAGGTGTCGTCAGGCATGTCGAGCTGGATGGTATGAGTAATGTCTGGCTCACCAGCCAGCAGCCCTGCGTGGACAAGTAGATTGCGGATGCCTTTGCGCGCAATAGAGACTGTTTTTGCGCTGGCTGTCCCTGCGCCACCCAACTCGGTTGTGACAAAAATCTTGCCTTGGTTCTCGACCTCGGTGTCGAACATGCCGACATTGTCGATCTCTAGCATGCGTGCGGAATAGGGCGCGTTGAACGCCTGCATCGCAGCCATACAGGCGGCTTCCTGCGCTTTGTCCTCAAGGATATGCGCGGCGGCAAAGGGGAGGAAATCAAGGGTGCTTCCGCCGGAATGGAAGTCGAGGACGATGTCTGCTTGGGGGACCAGCGTGGTGGCGATGAAGTGGCACAGCTTTTGTGTAATAGTGCCGTCCACCTTGCCCGGAAAGCTGCGGTTCATGTTTTTACCGTCGATGGGAGAGCAGCGGGTGCCAGCGGCGAAGGCGGGCGTGTTCATCATTGGCAGGATGATCACGCGGCCGGTGATATCTTCGGGTCTGAGCGTGAGTGCGAGGTCTTGCAGCGCTATCGGCCCTTCGTATTCATCGCCGTGATTGGCACCGGTGAGCAGGGCGGTGGGGCCGTCACCGTTCTTGATGACGGTGATTGGCACCATGACGGAGCCCCACGCGCTGTCATCGCGGCTGTGGGGGAGTTTGAGAAAGCCGTGGTGTGTGCCGTCCGTGTTCAGCGGAATCGTGGGTGTGATACTCATGCTTTCACCGACAATGCGCGAGGGGTGTTGCAGAGACATTCGTAACCTGCGTCGGTGATCAGGATCGGCTCTGTGATCTCTAAGCCCCCATCATCGAGCCAGAGGGCGGGCATGAAATGAAATGTCATTCCAGCCTTCAGGATCGTTGTGTCACCGCGGCGAAAGGAAATCGTGCGCTCACCCCAATCGGGCGGATAGCTGATCCCGATGGCATAGCCACAGCGGCTGTCCTTCTCGAAGCCTGCCTTGTTCAGAGTGGTGTTAAAGGCGTTGGCAATGTCTTGCGCCTGATTTCCGGGTTTGGCCTGTTCCAGCCCTGCCTCGATGGCGTCGAGAACGGCGGCCTCCGCATCGCGGAATTTCTGCGGCACCTCGCCGAGAAAAAGTGTGCGCGACTGCGGACATTGGTAGCGGCGGTGCGCGCCTGCGATCTCAAAGAAGGTCGCCTCGCCACGTTGCATCGGGCGATCGTCCCATGTGAGGTGGGGGGCCGTGGCATCAAGGCCAGAAGGGGCCATGGGCACAATCGCGGGATAATCGCCCCAATGGCCATCAGCACCACGAATGCCTGTGGCGTAAATCTCTGCGATGAGGTCATTTTTGCGCATGCCCGGCTCGGCCAGATCGAGGATGCGGGCATGCATGGCCTCGACGATCCGCGCGGCGCGGCGCATGTATTCGATCTCGGTTTGGGATTTGACTGCGCGTTGCCAATTCACCAGACCCGTCGCATCATTGAAACTGGCGCGGGGCAGGGCATTGGTCAGGGTCATATGCGCCGCAGCTGTGTAATAGTAGTTGTCCAGCTCAACGCCGATACTGGCACCGTCCAGGCCGTTTTGCGACAACAGGGCCGCAAGCTCCTGCATCGGGTGCTTTTCTGGGTTTTGAACAAAGATGTCATCG
>RCNE010005829.1_pt1 | contig 13604 bp, 12 predicted proteins | sample 2041361 | NCBI WGS metagenome assembly RCNE01 (sample SAMN09708229, study PRJNA481090) | Marine sediment metagenome, whole genome shotgun sequencing project.
CATTGAATTCCCCAGCATAATCACCGTCATGGATACGGCAGACCAGAACGCCGACTATACGTTCGGCCTCACTCAGAAGTGGCGCTTGTTTAATGATGCGGGCACATCGTGTGACACCTACGTCAACGGTGCCCTCGTCGTGACCTGGACCCCGTAGCAACCAGCGACATACGAACCGATTGACTAGCTAGGAGAAAGGAGGTGGCCACATGAGGAACAGGTTGACCGGCAACGTCTGGCGCAGCTTGCGACGCTATGTGGTCGCCTCCGCCCTCCTCGGCCTCTTGGCAACGTCGATCATGGTCGCACCCGCATCTGCGACGTATACGCCGGGGAGGTTGGGACCGGCGGCACGTGTTTCCATATACACCAACGACGACGGTGTCGTCCGTGCCGACGATGTCACCGATGTCGGTGACATCAGCTCCGCATACGACGTATGGGGAACCACGAGCAGTGGCGACCCGACCGAAGCCGGGATGGACGCGGCCCGGCTCGACTACGACGTGGCCCGATGCGCCGCCTCCAGTACCGATCGAAGTGGGGTGCGACTTGAGATCAATGCCGCCTACCCCGGGTACGTCTGCAGCTTCACCGTGGTAATCGTCAAACGAGCCGTGAGCGGGTTCATCCTTGACGGGGTCTCAGTTGTCTCTGACACCGGGCTTGAGCTGGTACAGATCGATGCATGGACGTCTCGCGACGGCCCAAAGCACCCGAGATATGCCTTCTATACATATGCAGTAACGATCACCGACGAGGCCCCGCCCGACGACACCCTTCTCTTTGAAGTGGATCTGACCGCCGCGGTACACGGCCCACCAAAATGTCTGCCCCCAAGTTGGCGGTAGCATCAACCGCATGCCAACTTCCATCGTCTGTCCATGACAGCTTCTGAAACAACGCGGTCGCTGGTACATCGGTCGCTTCCACTGCAATCGTGGCTCGTCCTCACATACCTCGCCGCTGCCTATTGGGTAACGCAACGTCTGCTGTCGGACTGGGTGACGGATCCCAACCTCAACTTCTTCCTGATACAGCCCGCTATCTGGCTGGGACTGGCGGCGCTGGCTTATGCCGGGTGGCGACGGCTGCCGACTGCGCCGCGGTTCAACCGAGCGTTCGTCGTGACGGCAGCGCTCATTGGTGTCGTCCATGTCGCGGGACTCGTCATCAGCGGTCTGGTCGGCGGGATGGGGACCGTGCGAACTCGATTCGACTGGCTCCCTTACCTGGAGAACACCTGGTACGTCGGAACTCTGCTGATCGGCATTGAGACAGCCCGTACCTACCTCTTTCACGTCTGGAATCTGAGGAGCTCTCTCGCATCCTGGGTGTTCACAGTCTCGATCTTCTTCGTGGCAGTAACCCCCTACGGACAATTCGAATCGCTAGGCACTCTCGATCGAGCGATCGAGACCACCGGCGGCAGGCTGATCCCGGCATTCGCCATCAGTGTCGTCGCCACCTGGTTCGCCGCACACGGTGGCATGGGGGCATCGCTGGCATACCGCGTCCCGATTCTCGCATTCCTGTGGTATTCGATGGTGCTGCCCGATCTGCATTGGAGCACCACCCTCGCAGTGGGAGTAGCCGCCCCGGTGATCGCATGGAACCTGGCCGGTCCGTTGGCAGAGGCGCTGGGAGCGTTGTCTCCGGACTAGGCGATCTCTGCCTCATCCCAACAACGCCGGAAGCGCATCGGCGCCCTAACCGGCAATGAGCGTGTCATAGGGGCCTTCGCAGACAGCTGTGGGTGGGGGAGACGCCGGACCCATCGGCGGCCCGGCTCCTTTGGGCGCCGCTTAGCCAACCACGATGTTGACCAGCTTTGGGGGGCGAGCGATCACCTTGCGGACCTCGCCGCTCTCCAGCCAAGCCTGGATCTTCTCGGTGGCCATGGCGGCTGCCGTGGCGTCATCCTCTGAGATATCGGCGGGTACCTCGAGACGATCACGGACCTTGCCATTGATCTGGATCACCATGGTCACGACATCCTCCGTGGCGGCTGCCGCATCGGCCTGCGGCCAACTCTGGGTATGGACCGAGTCGTCGTGACCGAGGTGGTGCCACAGCTCCTCTGTGACATGGGGAGCGATAGGAGCGAGCATCTTCAGCAATGCCTCGAGCGCTTCTGTCCAGACGGCAGCAGCGGCCTGTCGTTTCTTGAGGGCGTCAAGCATCGCGTTGCGCAGTGTCATTAGTGCCGCCACCGCTGTGTTCCATTTGAACTCGGCCATGTCGGTGTCAACCTTGGCGATGGTCTGGTGGAGCTTGCGGCGGAGGTCGGCGCTGGCTTCTTCGGAGACCTGCCCTGGCACATATTCGGCGGTAGCCAGCTTCCACACGTCTTCGATGAATCTGCGTGATCCGACCATGCCCCGAGTGTCCCAGGGGCCACCCTTTTGCCACTCGAAAGCAAACATGAGGTGGGTACGGACCGTGTCAGCTCCGTACCTGTCGACCAGCTCGTCTGGGTTGACGACGTTGCCTTTCGACTTCGACATACGTTGGATCTCGAGGTGATGTTTGAGTTGGCTGACGTCATTACTGCCGGGAATCGAAGGAATGTCGACCTTGGCGTCTGCAAGAACCTCGACGCCAACCAATCCGGACTCCGTCTGTACCTGGAGCAGGTTCTCGGTGCGACGCATGAGCTCACCAACCGCGGCCCCCGCATCGGAGTCAGCATTCGCATCGACACGGACCGAGGTCGCCACCACGCGGCCGCCATCGAGCGTCCCTTCGACAACTAAACGATCGCCGAGTCGTTCCGTACCCAGCACCTGGCCCTGGTTGCGCACCATCGTGAAAGGCTCGTCGAACAGACCAGACGGATCGCGGCCGTGGGCCTTCATGATCTCCGCGGTGTCGGCAAACACACCCATGTCCCGCATTGCCTTCACAAAGAAGCGTGCGTACAGAAGGTGCATCACAGCATGTTCCGCACCACCGGTGTAGGTATCAACCGGAAGCCAATAGGCCGCTTCCTCCGGGTCGAACGGAGCCGAACCAAACTGCGGCGAGAGGTAGCGGAACCAGTACCACGATGAGCACATGAAAGTGTCCATGGTGTCGGTTTCACGTCGGGCCGGGTGGCCCTCGGAATCCGCAGTCGCCAAGAACTCCTCGTTGTCGACCAGTGGGCTTCGACCGGAGAATTCAACGTCCTGCGGCAAGACAACGGGCAGATCGGAATCGGGCACAGGCTCGATTCCGCCATCGCTACGGTGCACCATCGGGATCGGCGCTCCCCAATAGCGTTGCCGTGAGATCAACCAATCACGGACGCGGTAGTTGATCGCTTCCGTGCCGACATTATTCTCTTCGATCCAGTCGATTGCTGCGGCAACCGAAGGGTTTGCCCTGCCCTTGGCGTCCGTTGTGGCGACTCCGTCGATGGGGCCGCTGTTGACCATGGTGCCCGGACCGACGTACGCTTCGATCATTGCCGGCTCGTCAAGCGGCGCCTCGCCGGCGGGCTGGATTACCGGGACGATGCTCAGGCCGAATTGGCGGGCAAACTCGAAGTCACGTCCGTCATGGGCGGGCACTGCCATGATCGCCCCGGTGCCGTACGACAGCAGTACGTAGTCGGCGATCCACACTGGGATTCGCTCGTTGTTCACTGGGTTGATCGCATAGCCGCCGGTGAAGACCCCAGTCTTGTCCCGGCTCTCTTCCATACGCTCCAGTTCGCTCTGGGCGGCGGCCGCCACCCGATAGTCATCGATTTGGGAACGTTGCTCATCGGTGGTCAGCGAATCAACCAGCGGGTGCTCGGGAGCGAGCACCATGAATGTTGCCCCCCACAACGTGTCGGGGCGTGTCGTGAACACCACGATCTCGTCGTCAGCCTCGGTGCGGAAGGTGACTTCAGCGCCTTCAGAGCGTCCGATCCATCTTGATTGGGTCTGGCCAGTCGATGCCTTCAAAGCTGAGCAACTCATCGGCATACTTGGTGAGACCAAAGAACCACTGTTCCATGAGTTTCTGAATGACAGGCTGGCCGTTGCGCTCGTCCTTGCCATCGATGACCTGCTCGTTGGCCAGCACGGTCTGCAGCGTCGGTGACCAGTTCACCATCGCTTCGCCGCGGTAGGCGATATCGCTCTCGAACATCCGCTTGAAGAACCATTCGGTCCACTTGTAATACGACGGATCGCAGCTGACGGCTTCTCGCTCCCAGTCGAACATCGCTCCCATCGATCGCAGCTGATGGCGCATTCTCCCAATGCTCTCCGATGTCCACTTGGCGGGGTGCACGTTGCGTTGCACCGCAGCGTTCTCGGCGGGGAGACCAAAAGCATCGAAGCCCATCGGGAACAGGACATTGAAGCCCTTCATCCTCATGAAACGAGCCCGAGCATCTGACGGTGTCATTGCATACCAATGACCCATATGGAGGTCGCCAGAGGGATATGGAAGCATCGTGAGGGCGTAGTGCTTCGGCTTGGACCAATCAACCTTGGAGCGGTAGAGACCCTGTTCTTCCCACGTTGCTTGCCAGCGCCGTTCAATTTCGTTGTGTTGGTATTCCATGAGTGCCTCGGGATGTCGAAGCCGACATGGTAGGTCTTTGCTGTCGAGGATCGGTCATGTTTGGCCGCACGCAGCGTTGGGCCGTTACGCTGCAGGCTCGATGTATGACACTGCACCTGCCGCTGACCTGCTGCGAGCTGCCGGGATCGACCCGGACAGCCTTGCGGAGCTGATGCCGCACGTCGACCCGGCGGCCGTGAAAGTTCGGGTGGCTCGAGCGTGGTTCCGTCGCATCTGGGCGAAAGGGATCGTCGCAGTAGCGCTTCCTACCGGTGTCTACGTGCAGCCCAACGTCATGGAACGATTCCGCTCTGGCCTGGAAGCCGGACGATGGGGCCCGTTGATCGTGCATGAGTTGATGCACATCGAGCAGTGGAGGCGGTTGGGTGTGTTCCGCCACGCGACGCAATACACATCCGACTACATCCGGGGCCGCTTCCAGGGGTTCGGACACTGGGAGGCGTATCGGGCGATCCGGCTTGAGGTCGAAGCCCGTGACGCTGCGTCCCAAATCGGTGGCGGTGGGATGCGGTGAAGGAGAGCGGTCCCTACCTGCCCGGATCCGTCTGGACCTATCTCGACGCTTTCGGGCTGTTCGTTGCCGGGCTTTTCGGGTCACTGGTCGCTATTGCACTCGGGGTGGCGGTAAACGGGGGAGAAGAGCTCGCCGATGTGCCGCTGTTGATCACCTCGAGCCTTGGCCAGGCAGTAGTGCTGGCGGCAATCCTCATGTACATGTCGCGGTCAAGGGGCACCGATTCCTGGGAGCTTGATTTCGGCTGGCGGTTTGAGTCATCGGATTGGCTGGGACTGGTATTCGGTATGGCTCTGCAGCTTGGTGTGACGATCTTTGTGTTGTTGCCGTTGGCGTGGCTGTTACAGATCGATGATCCACCGCAGCAAGACGTTGCCGATATCGCAGCAGGCGTATCGTCGATAGGGGGTCGCATCGCGATCTTGCTGATTCTGGTCGTGGTGGCGCCGGTATCGGAGGAGTTGCTCTATCGCGGCGTTCTCCTCGGTCGCCTGCGTCGGTCGTATTCGGCACACACCTCCGTAGTGGTCAGTGCTGCGATCTTTTCCGCTATCCATCTAATCGATCCAAACGCAGCCTTCGTTGTGCCGGGTTTGTTCGTGATTGGACTGGTTCTCGGATATCAGGCGCTCAAGACCGGCCGGATCGGTTTGTCGATCATGACGCACGCTGGTGTCAATCTCCTTGCCGCGATCGCCTTGCTGCTTGGTCTTGACGTCTGACGTAGGTCTTCCCAGAGCCGTGACGTCCTGATAGACCTGTGGTTGGTGCTGATCCCGTAACGACGGATTGGATATTGGAGTCCTCGTGCCGTCTCGCTACTGGGTTGCGGTCGCCGGATTGATCGCGGCCTCGGTCGCTGCATCGTTGTGGTTTGGTGGTTCGTCGCCAGCTCCGGCGCCGCTGCTACTCGACCCACCGGCTGACCACGGACAGTCGATAACCGTGCATATTGCCGGCGAGGTCGTCAGACCAGGTCTTGTAGAGGTCAGCGCCGGATCGCGAGTCGCCGACGCGGTGGCTGCTGCGGGCGGCTCGACGAGGAACGCAGACCTCGCCCGGGTCAACCTTGCCGCCGAGGTTCGCGATGGAGAACAGATTGTTATCGCTGGTCAGTCCACTGGGGCGGAGCCGGGTGCGGTAACCGATGATGGATTGGTCCGTATCAACGTCGCTTCCGCTGGGGAACTTGAAGAACTCCCTGGAGTCGGACCCGTTCTGGCTGGCCGGCTCGCTGCCTATCGAGACGAGCATGGGCCATTTGGGGCAGTGGAGGATCTCCTCGATGTCCCCGGTATTGGTGAGGGCAAATTGGAAACGCTGCGTGACTCGGTAGCGCTGCCCTGAAAGGCATCCGGCTGCCGACCGGGCCGGGCAGGTCAGCAATGGTGGTCGCCGTCACCATCTGGGTTGGTGCGTTGGGTGGTGCCCATCTGCCGGCGATCGCAGGTCTGCTGGTTGTCACTGCCGGGTTGGTGCTGGCGGGTGCGATGCAACAGCCGAGAGTCGCTTTGGTTGTCGTGCTGGGGATCGGCCTCTTTTCCGGAAACGTAGCCGCACAACGGGTGGAGTCAACGCTTGGCGCAGAGCTGCCCCAGGGACGGGGAGTGGTGCTCGGTCTTGCTCTCACCGACCCCGATCCATACGGTGACCGACACAGGTTCGTCATTCAGCCAGATCGGTGGGAAGCCGACGGGTGGCAGGCGATCTGGTCCGGTCCGCCGCTTGTGGTTGTTACGGAGAGTGCAGCCGTGACCGCTGGTGACCGGGTGCGGGTTGTCGGGCTACTCCGCCGGGCGCCACATCTGGTGCGGGGAGACGCCGTTGCTGGACGCCTGGTGGCTACCCAGGTCGATGTTGTCGCGACCACCGACTCAGTCGTGATGAGGGTTGGAAATCTGGTCAGAGACAGGGTGCGAACCCAGCTTGTGGTCTTGTCGGGTTCGCCGGAGGCTGCCCTGCTGGCCGGATTCCTCATCGGTGACATTGCGGCGTTGCCGCGCGCCGACAACGAATCGCTGCGCAGAGCCGGGCTAACCCACTATGTGGCTGTGTCCGGGAGCAATGTTGCTCTGGTATTGGCTGCCTGGTGGCTGGTACTGGGGCCAACCGGCGCAGGGGCTCGGCTCAGGGCAGCTACCGCTTTGGTGGTCCTCGCCGTGTTTGTGGTGGCGACACGGTGGGAGTCTTCGGTGATCCGGGCGGCGACTATGGCCGGTCTTGTTCTTGGGGGAAGGGCAGCCGGGGTCCCTGTAGACGCCTGGATGGCGCTGGGTGGTGCCATCAGCATCTTGATAGCCGTCTCAGGTGACCTGGCATACAACGTTGGGTTCCAACTCTCGGTTGCCGCTACCGCCGGGGTGTTGCTCGGCTTTCGTATCTTTGGTGACAGGCGGCCCCGGGTCTTGTGGGGTGCTCTGGCCACGACCGTGTCAGCACAGATGGCGGTGGTTCCGCTGTTACTCGTTCACTTTGGGACTATCCCTTTGCTGTCGCCGGTGGCGAACCTATTGGCAGCACCGTTGGTTACCGTGGCCACAGCTTTGGCCGGAGCAGGAGTGATGGTTGGTTGGGAGGCGCCGCTCCGCCTCGCCGAGTGGTGCGCCGGTCTTGTACTGGCGGTGGCAAGGGTGGCCGGAGAATGGCCTCAGCTCGACGTCACCGCCACCTTGGGGGTTGCCGGGGTACTTGCTGCTGTATGGAGAACGCCGCTGCGTGGCGCGGTTGTAGCGGGCGGGATTGGATTGGCTCTGCTTGCGGCGGTGCCGCCCGGACCACCCGACGTTCCAACCATGGTGTTTCTCGACGTTGGGCAAGGTGATGCGGTCTTGTTGCGTGATCCCACTGGGGCTGTCGCTCTTGTCGACGGCGGGCGCGACTCTGCGGTGCTAGCTGCTGGCTTGCGGCGTCACGGGGTTGGCAGTCTTGACCTTGTGGTGGCTACTCACGGCGATGCGGATCATGTTGGCGGATTGGCCGGTCTCTTCAGTGACATCGAGGTGGAGCACCTGTGGGTTGCCGACCATATGGAAGCGGGTGATTTGCTGGACCAGGTGGTGGCCGAGGCGGCTGATTCGGGGACTGTGGTTTCGGCGGTCTCGGCCGGCTCGTCCGCACATCTCGGCGACTATGTGATCGAGGTGTTGTCGCCGATGCGACGCTATGCGGGAGGCAACGATGGCTCGGTTGTGTTGTGGGTGACGGTGCGTGACAAGACGGTTCTCTTGCCTGGCGATATCGGGGCAACCGCACAGCGAGAATTGCCGGCTCTACACCCAGATCTAATGCTGGTCCCGCATCATGGCTCGGCGACAACAGATCTGGGGTGGCTAGCCACCACGCTGGGCGACTGGGCTGTGATCAGCGTCGGCGTCAACACCTACGGGCACCCTGATCCCGGTGTGATGGCAACGCTCAATGAGGAAGGGGTAGCTCCGTTGCTGACCAGAGATCATGGCGATATTGAGGTGCCGTTCGGCTAGCGGTGTCAGTGGCGGACCTTGTCATCCCAGGAGGCTACGCTCGTCCCCATGAAGCCACTCGTTGTGATATCCGGACCTCGTGAGGCGGGTCCGGGAGAGCGTGATCTGATGATGCACCGGGCGGCGGCGGCTCTCGAGCAGCTTGGTGTGGAGAACCCGACTCGGATTGACGTGCCGCCCAAGGGCACTGGCAGCGACGATGGGGCTGAGGGAACCCTCCGGGGACCGGTCCAAGAGATCGTCCCTGCACTGCAGAGTGGCTCCTTGTTTGGGGGAGCCGATGGTGTGTTGGTGGTCGACGCCAATTCTCTACTCAAGGCCGAGGCCGAGGTCATCGCTGAGTTGTTGGATCTTTCTTCTGGCGAGGATGCTGTCTGTGTCTTCGTGGCCACGGGAGCAATCCCGGCACCGCTCGGTACCTTGCTCAGGAAACGGGGAGAGAAAGTCTCGGTCAGCCGCATTACCGAGAGGACCGCAGGGGAGTGGCTGGCGCAGGCAGCCCGTGACCGCGGTCTGAAGATCGATAGGGAAGCATCGTCGGTGCTGTTGCACCGGTTTGGAACCAACGTGGCTGCCCTTGGGCAAGCGCTCGATCAGCTGGCGGTCGATGGCCCCACTGTCGATGTCGAGTCGGTACGTAGCCGCTTCAAGAATCGACCCGACGAACCAATGTGGCACTACGTGGACTCGGTTGTTGCCGGCAATCATGGTGATGCGCTGCGTCGGCTCGCCGACTTTCTCCAGCACGGGCATCCGCTACAGCTGCTGGCTTTTCTTCAGAATGACGTGCGACGTCGGGCGCTGGCCGCAGCAGCCCCGGACTACGACAGCTTCCTCGAATGGGATGGGGGCCGGGCCGGTTGGGCCATGGAAAAGGTCTGGAAGCAGCGGAGCCGCGTCAAGGGATCAGACCTGCGGCTGGCTCTGGGTGCGTTGGCTCGCGCTGACCTACAGATGAAGACTGCGCCGGAAGCTACTCATCGTGTAACCATGGAACGGCTTACCGTTGCGATGTGTCGCTGGTACGGAGGAGCACGTCGTCGCTAGCGACGTTCTGTTGCCTAGATGACAGAGGTCTGGAGGTAGCCGTCGTCGTCGATCCATGCTGTGATCGTGACTGTCTTGCCGTTTGTCTTGTGCCACAGAGAAACCACAATGCTGTTGTCGTCTTCGACTGAACGGCTGCCTTGCCATTTATTTTTGAGGCCCTTGTCGCCGATGCTGATCTCACCATCATCGGATTCGAAGGTGACCCAACCGCCCTTGGTGTCAACGGTCGTGGATTGCTGGGATGGAGCGGGATCGACAAGATTGCCTTCCTCGCCAGGTGCGGCCGTTGTGTTTGTCGTCGGCGGAACTGTGGTTGTAGGGGGAGGAGCCGTTGTCGTCGTTGTCGTCGTTGTTGTTGCTGCTGCTGGTGGTGTTGTTGTTGTTGTTGTTGTCGTCGTTGTTGTTGTGGTGGGACCAGCTGTGGTTGAGGTTGGCACGGTGGTCGACGTAGCAGGAGCGACCGTCGTGGTGGGGTCATTGGGGACGGTAGGTGTCGATCCTGGATCGGATTGGTCGACAGCGACGCCGGAGGCAGCCGCATCTTCGAAATTCTGGCTGAGTGCTCCATGGCCACAATCGATGGCACGGCAATCAGAACCGTAAGGAGGGCATATTCGGCGAGGGAAGAGCCTCGCTCGCTGCGGAGATTCTTGAAGATCCTTTTCATGATTTCCACCGTTGTCGACGTGTACGCTGATACCTGTCGACCGATGGTCCGATGGTTTAAGGACTATTCGCGGCACTTCTTTGGGGACTTGTGCCTCTGTAGTGGGGGCAAGAGGGCTATCCCTCGTAGAGCCGCACACCCTTGACGGTCATGGAGAAGGTTCCCCCGGGGGCTTCATACGAGATGGTGTCGCCAGGCGCCGCGCCAAGCAGTGCTGAACCAACGGGGCTGGTGGGAGAAGCCAGGATCATCCCTGGAATCTTGTTCTCTGCTGAGGCGATGAAGTAGTCCATCTCGTCACCGTCCTCATCAACAACCGTGGCGATCGTGCCGACTTCGACGCGTCCGGAATCCTTGGCCTCACGCACCTCGGAATTCTCGATGATATGTTTGAGCTGCCTGATGCGCGCTTCCATCATGCCTTGGTCGTTCTTGGCGGTGTCGTACTCGGCGTTCTCCCGAAGGTCGCCGTGATCGCGAGCCTCCGAAATCCGCTTTTCGATCGCACGCCGACCGTCTGTGGTCAGGTGCTGAACTTCTTCGAGCAGCTTGGCATGAGCTGCCGGGGTCAGCCAGGTTGTATCACTCATGACTGGTTCAGCCGAGCGTCTTTGCTACCTGCTTGGCAAGACGAGACTTGCGGCGGGATGCGGTGCTCTTGTGCAACAGACCTTTGCTGGCAGCCATATCGATGCGCTTCTGCGCATCATGAAGTGCTGCTTTGGCAGCATCGGCATCGCCAGCTGCAGCGGCTTCCATTGTATTTTTGGTGCGGGTTTTGAGTTCGGAGCGCATCGCACGGTTGCGAATACGAGCCTTCTCGTTCTGGCGATTTCGCTTCTTTTGTGACTTTATGTTGGCCATACGAAAAAAGACCTCTAGGGGTTGGAGGAACGGCGGAACAATAGCATCGTCGGCGAGCGGGTACAATGCCGTCCCCTTCCTCTTCCTCTGCATACGTCAATCGAGGGCCCCGGAAACCTATGAGCGATCCAACGCGTATACGCAACTTTTCGATAATTGCGCACATCGACCACGGCAAGTCGACTCTTGCTGATCGCCTTCTCGAGGTCACGGGAGCGGTCGAGCAGCGCGATATGCGTGAGCAACTGCTCGACACCATGGATATCGAGCGTGAACGCGGCATCACGATCAAAGCCAACGCGGTCCGTCTCGAGTACAAGGCACAAGACGGTGAGACCTACATACTCAACCTGATTGATACCCCGGGCCATGTTGACTTTTCCTACGAGGTATCCCGAAGTCTCGAAGCCTGCGAAGGTGCGCTGCTCCTTGTCGATGCGGCGCAGGGTGTCGAGGCACAGACGCTGGCCAATGCTTACCTCGCGATCGAGAACGGCCTGGAGATAATCCCAGTCGTCAACAAGATCGATTTGCCATCGGCCGAGCCGGAGCGAGTTTCTGCCGAACTGCTTGGCATCGTTGGTGGATCGGCCGAGGACGTTGTCCATGTGTCGGCCAAGAGCGGCATCGGGGTGGCCGAGCTCCTCGAGGCCATTGTTACTCAGCTTCCTCCCCCAAAAGGCAACACCGATGCGCCCCTGCGGGCTTTGGTATTCGACAGCTATTACGACACATATCGGGGAGTCGTCTGCTCGGTTCGTGTCGTTGACGGCCATATCAAGTCGGAGCAATCGGTCAGGTTTATGGCTACCGATCTTGAGGAATCAGCTGACGAGATAGGTGTGCTGCGACCAGTCCCAGACCCCGTCAAACGGCTGGATGCGGGAGAAGTCGGTTACCTGATCACCGGGATCAAGGAGATTGATCTGATCAGGGTTGGCGACACGGTCACCGACGCGGCACATGCCGCTACGGGCGCCTTGCCCGGATACGACGAGCCAAAACCGATGGTGTTCTCTGGGATGTTCCCCACCGATGGTGATGAGTTCGAGCGATTGCGCGAAGCGCTCGACAAACTTCGTCTCAACGATTCGTCTCTTGTCCATGAGCCAGAGACCTCGCGAGCCCTCGGCTTTGGATTCCGGTGCGGTTTCCTCGGCCTGCTCCATATGGAGATTGTGCGGGAGCGCCTTGAGCGCGAGTACGACCTGGACCTGGTGGCGACTGCTCCTTCGGTTGAGTATCAAGCACATCTCAACGATGGGTCCGTTCTCCAAGTGAGATCGCCACAAGACCTGCCAGGACCACAGGTGCTGGCAAGTATCGCCGAGCCGTACGTCAAAGTCATGATCATCACCCCTTCGCAATACGTGGGCACCGTGATGGAGCTGATTCAAGAACGGCGCGGGGAAATGGGGGAAATGACTTACCTCACCCCAGAGCGAGTGGAGCTGCATTATCAAGTTCCGCTCGCTGAGATTGTGTTCGGCTTCTTCGACCAGCTCAAGTCACGAACCCGCGGGTATGCCTCGATGGACTATGAACCCGGCGAATACCGCGAGTCGAATCTGGTCCGTGTCAACATCCTGCTCAATGGTGTCCCAGTGGATGCGTTTTCGTCGATCGTGCACACAGATAGGTCCTATCGGTACGGTCGGGCCATGGTGGAGCGGCTCCGCAAACTGATCCCACGTCAGCTCTTTGACATCCCGGTTCAGGCTTCGGTTGGGAGCAGGGTGATTGCCAGGGAGACGATCAAAGCACGGCGCAAGGACGTCACCGCCAAGTGCTACGGCGGCGACATCACTCGAAAACGCAAGCTGCTGGAACGCCAAAAAGAAGGTAAGCGCCGCATGAAGATGGTGGGCCAAGTCGAGGTGCCGCAGGACGCGTTTATCTCCGCTCTACGCATCGATGAGTGACCGAGTAGACGACGCTGCACAGGAGCGGGCCGCCTACGTTCATATCCCGTTCTGTCACCGCCGGTGCCCCTACTGCGACTTTGCTGTCGTGGACATGGGAAAGGAATTCAGTCCGGTCGCCAGGTACGTTGCCGCTGTGGTTGCCGAGGTGGGGATGGAGCCCGCTTGGGGTCAGTTGCATGCCGTGAACCTTGGAGGTGGGACGCCATCGGTGCTTGATGTGGCCCAGCTTGGGTCGATCATCGGCGCCCTCAGGAGCCGTTTCGGACTTGTAGCCGATGCCGAGGTCAGCATCGAAGTGAACCCCGAGGACATAACGCCGCGTTACGCCGAGCAGCTCAGAGAGGTCGGCATCAATAGGGTGTCGCTCGGTGTGCAGTCGTTCGACGAGGCAGTCCTGCAGGCGCTTGGTCGCAACCACACGCCGGCCCAGGCCATTCAGGCCATCGGTAACGCCAAAGCAGCCGGGATGACCACTGTGAGCGTTGACCTCATCTTTGGGACGCCCGGTGAGACGCTTCGGTCATGGCGGGACACCGTGG
>RCNE010001287.1_pt1 | contig 13602 bp, 8 predicted proteins | sample 2041361 | NCBI WGS metagenome assembly RCNE01 (sample SAMN09708229, study PRJNA481090) | Marine sediment metagenome, whole genome shotgun sequencing project.
CATATGTTCTGCGGAGGCATCAATGGTCACATCGCTCATATCACTTTTTTGTAATTCTTGCCGCAGCAATGCAAGCGCATTTTGAATAGTCTCTGGAGTATTGTCGTAGTAGTTGTGCATGATATGCGGGGTGGCAATAAAATTCTGAACCCCAAATTCTGAAAAACCCTTTATTAGTTCTAAGGATTCTTCAACAGTTTGTGCACCATCATCAATACCAGGTAGAATGTGGTTATGCATATCTATAAAACCTTCTAAAAGATCTATTAAATAACTTTTTCTGCTAAAAAAACTTACCATACCATTTAACTATATCTGCAAAAATACTACAATAGGTTAACACCTATTAAACTGTTTTAGTATGTTAGAATTAATATGATCTGCTGTTAAGTCATTGATGACTCACTTATTTAAGTTAAAAAAGTCAAACGGGTTAAAAAGAAACGGATATTTTACCTCTTAAATAAAACGGGGTTCCCGGTGTGAAATGTATCTCTTCAAAAGAAGTTTGTTCATTCAATAACCTACTTTCTGTTGCGAATTGCGTTTCGTTCCATTGCGAATCGAATAGATTTTCTACTATTACACCAAAGGTCCAGTTATTTCGAGTATAGTTTAGGTTTAAATCAGTAATGAAATATCCTTCTGCTAGAATAGAATTATCTTCATTAGCCGGGCGGTCATCAACAAAGCGATAACTAATACCTCCTGAAAAATCAGCTAAATCTCTGAAAGATAGTCCGCCTGAGGAAGTTAAGGCTGGTGCTAAAGGAATGTAATCTTGGCCTTTAGGTTCTTCTACACTTCTTGCATAGGTGTAATTAATATCTCCGTTCGCATAAAGCCAGTCCGTCAATTGATAGCGCAAACCAAAGTCAACTCCGTAGCGTCTTGATTTTCCACTAGGTTCTACGATACCAGCATCACCTACATATACAAATTCTTGCTCTAGAAATAAACTCCATAGCGCAGCGTTAACAATTAGTTTTTTTGTGGGTTTTATAATTGCACCTATATCCGCAGAATAGGCTGCAGGGAGCACCTCTTTTCCGTCATTAGCTACAACAACTCTAGTATCATTTGAATGATAGCCTATGCCGGTTTTTCCGAATAATTGAAGGTCAGATGAAGCGGCATATATTACGTTTAATTTAGGTCCTATAAAAATTTTGTTTTCACTTTTACTATCATAAGTCTCTGAAAGTAAGTTTACATAATCAAATTTAAAATAGTCTAAACGCAACCCTGGGTTTATGGTCCATTTGTTCTTTTTATAGGTAAGATTTAAAAACCCGTAACCATTCAATTCATCAACATTGCCGTAAGCAAGACGCTCTAATAATTCTTGTCTGTTTTTTGTTCGAGAGAGTTGAACATCGTTCACATCATCGTACCTAAACCCAACCCCAGTTTCATATTTTAATTGTGAATCGTGATCACCAATATGTATTGAATGTTCGTATTTGGTTTCTGCTCCTATAATAGTCCGATCTTCTTTTTGACGAATTTGATCTGCATTGATCGGATCTTCTAAGAAAAATGTGAAATTTGAGAAGAGTTCAAAATCATATTTTGAAATATAAGCCTTCGACTTGATTTTCGAGTGCTCATCTAATTGCTTACTGTGATTTACCCAAAAATTTGATCTGCTGGTATTGCCACCTTCAGTATCATCGATTGCTCCGAATCTACCAATCAAACCTTGGTCGATGGCGCGTTGAGGCACTTGACCAGAAGCATCCCATTTACTTTGAAAATGTGAAATAGATAAACTTAATTCTTGGTCTTCGTGATTGTTGAAATTGTATCTTCCTAAGAGATTAATTCGATTGAAATTTTGCGGAGAATCGAAAGCACCATCTGTAAGCACTAATTCTGAGGCCACATAAGCATTGCTATTATCACTCTCTGTGATTTTAAACATTCCTACGGTTCTTATTGTATTAAACATTCCTGCTTCAAGAGAAATTTGGTTGTTGTCTATGCGTGATTTCGTTTTTAAATCTACATAGCCGGCGGTATTGAAATTACCTTTATCTGCATAGTAGGCACCTTTTCCAAAGTCTATATTATCAATGGTTTCAGGAATGATAAAATGCATATCGGCATACCCTTGACCATGTGCATGTGATACCATGTTGACAGGTAATCCATCAACGTTAATTGCAATATCGGTACCATGATCGATGTCAAATCCTCGTAGAAAAATCTGCTCTGCTTTTCCACCGCCTGCGTGTTGACCAATAATCAACCCAGGAACTTTACGTAAGATTTCTTGTGAAGACTTTACTGGATTCGCTTTTACATCAACATTTACGAGCTGGCTCATCACATTGACTTTAGAAATTAAAACAACTTGATCTAAAGAAACAGCAGATTCTACCAAAGTGATGGTAATTGAGGTGTCAAGTTGATTCTCAGCAATGGTAATTTCTTGGGCTTTAAAACCTAAGCTGTTAAAAATTATAAGGTTTCCGACAGCAATGTCATCTAACTCAAAATAGCCAGCAACATTCGTATAGGTATAACCGCCTGTAGTCTTATTAAAAACCCCTACACCGTCTATAGGTATGTTATTTTCGTCTACAATCTTTCCGGTTAATTCATGGGCGTAAGCTGTAATACTACAACTGATAAATAAAATATATAAAAATAACTTTTTCATTTTTTTGTTTTTGTGAGGTAAAGAATACCCATAGGTACCGGTCAGAGAGACGTAAGTACTTATCTAAGTATTCTAAATATTTAAATTATTGGAGGTACTAGCTTTAATGAACTACGCTAGCTAAGGAAATGATTTGGTGGGAATTCTAGTTTTTTTGGATACCCTTCTTTGAGGCGTGAGACAAATGTGAAGTATTCCTTCGAGACTTTGAAGTCATATTTTAGGGGTAGATTAATACTTACTGAAGTAATATGCTTTTTTACTTTAACTTTATTCACGGGGATTTCTTCCGAATTGCCTTCCTCATTGGAAGCTTCAAAGACTGAATCTACTAAATCTATGAATTGATGATCATGCTCAGATTTACTATTGTCATGATTATGATGTTTATGTAAATTATTTAATTGATCATTATTCTCATCATGAGAAAGTAAAGTTTGAGGCATTTCTATACCGTGAGAAATCGAATGTAAAACAGATGTTATTTGATTTTGCAACGGATTTATCAAATAGCAAATGCCTACTAGCAGTACTATTTGTTTAATTAAATTTGGCTTAAAGCCTTTTAAATATCCTATTTGCATATTTGTTTTAATTACGAGAAATAACTCGTTTAGTTTGGTTCATTTAACAGTTTAGTCAAAGTTTCTTCTAAATAGTTTGAATATTCCGCTATTGTGGGTAATTCAAATATTTTGCTCAATGGAAACTTCATTTCTATTTCTTCATTAATTCGAGCGGTCACTCGAATAGCCGCAAGAGAATGTCCGCCTAATGCTATGAAATTGTCATGCACACTAACCTGTTTTAGGCGAAGAACTTCTTTCCAAATACCTGCTATTAATTCCTCTATATCACCTTCAGGAGCTACAAAAGGAGTTTCCATGTCCAATTGAGAAGTGTTGAGTTTCTTTAATGCTGACTTATCTACTTTTCCATTCTTGGTTAAGGGAAGTTCCTCCATATATTTGAAATAGGAGGGAACCATATAATCTGGTAGTACTTGCTTCAGATGCTTCGAAAGTTCGACTGAGGATATTTTTTCGCCAGTATAATAACCTACTAAGTTTTTTTGTTCCAATTCACTTTCTCCAGATTCTTGGTACCCAATCTCTCGTGCAATTCGTTTTACCTCTTTTTCATCTATAACTTCATTAATTTCTTCAAGTGTTTCGGTTCTTGTTTTATGTCCCATTCGAACATCCCAACTATAAGGAAAAGAATAATTGCTGTATCCTTTTTCTTTTTTATGGACATAGATGCCCAATTGATTGATTGTGCAGTTCGTTGAACGCCCTGTATCTGTTGGTCGTACCCAATCGACTTTTTCTTTCAAAAATCGAAGCATTTCGTCTAGGGTAACATCACTATATCTATAAAAGTCAACAAATTGAACCTTATTAAAAGTATCATCGTAGTTGAACATAGAAACATCCATCAGCTCCTTTACAGCATCTTCTTCTTGATGATATAATTTTCGGGCTTCTAATATAGTGTCGTCAATAGTAGTTATATCTGCATTTTCATCCCAAAATAATTCTTCGGTCAAACGTGTTTCAAAGAATTGACCACGTGACAATCCGGTAACTACAAAGGGGATTTGCTTTTCCAAAGCTATTTGGGTACTAAGCGTATAAATCGTTTTAAAACAACCATTGCACACATTTTGATGTCTATGGAGACTATCAACAAAAATGGCATTCATGTGCTCGGTAGTTCCGTAGATGTGATCTACCTTTAGCTTTGAAACGATACGGTCTATGTTGCCCTTTGCTTGATCAGAAATGTAACCGTTGTCAAGTGTAAATGCAAGGACTCGAAGTCCCATATTAATAAGTTGCGCAAGTATATACGTACTATCCTTACCACCACTTAATAGTGATATACAGTCGTAGTTCGGACTCTTTCCTCTTTTTGATATGAGTATGCTTCTAAGTTCTTCTTCAGATTTAAAATACTTGTCAGCTTGATCTTTATAACCCTTGAATGCATTACAAACATGACAAACTCCATCATCATCAAAATCGGTATTCGGATAGTTCGATGGCAGTCCGCATTCAGAACAATTGGTCACTTCATGTTCGGGAATAACCTTTTCATTTTCAATAACAACAACTGCCGCATTTTCTACGGTGTCATGTTTTAGCAGGTTTGCTTCAATATCGGTTAACTCTAAACGAAAACCCCGAAGTTTTACCTGCTCGTCAATACGACCTAGATATTCATATTCACCATGTTCGTTGCGTCTAGTTAAATCCCCTGTGCGGTACATTTTTACTTCAGGATTTAGTGGATTTTTAACAAATTTTTCTGAAGTCAAATCTGGAAGCTGAGAATACCCGTCAGCTAAACCCTTACCTGACACATACAATTCTCCTATAACACCTTCTGGCACGCGATTGTTTTTTGAATCGAGTATAAGAGCTGACATACCTGAAATTGGTACGCCAATAGGTATTGATGATCCTATGTGGTCTTTGTAATTATAGGATGCAGCAATACACCCTACAGTTGCTTCGGTTGGGCCATACTCATTATATATTCGTAAGTCTGTGCCAAAAGCATTTTGGGTTGATTCCGCAATACTGCTTTTAAAATCTTCACCACCAACAATCATTACCTTGATCTTCGAATGTTGCATATTAGCTCCTTTTATTAGGGCTAAATGTGAAGGTGTTAGTTTTATACTATTGACTTTGTTTTGTGCTAATACTTCCATCAAAGAAATATCCGGACCATGATCTGCTTCACTATAAACTATCAACTCGCCACCTGTTATCAATGGAAGAAAAGTGGAGGTAATCGTCAAATCAAAACCAATTGAAGTGAAGAGAGGAAAAACGAATTTTTCTTCAGTAGCATAATATAATTTTGCCCAATTTAAATAATTGGCAATTGCTCCCTGTGATATCAGTACACCTTTCGGATTTCCTGTTGAGCCAGAGGTGTATATTATATATGCCAAACTATTTTTATGGACATCGATACTTTTAAATTCAGTAGTATGATTAATAATACTTTGAAAATCTTCATCTACATTTAAACACGAAATGGAAGATGGACTAATATTATTAATTAATCGATTGCTTGTCAGTACCAAACTGCAATCTGAATCTTGTAAAATATAGGAGACTCTTTGAGCTGGTTGATCAGATGAAATAGGTATGAACGATGCTCCTGTTTTGAGTATTGCCAGAACACTAAATATATATTCAGGAGAGCGTTCTAAATGAACAGCAACTCTTTTCTCAGAGGTAATTCCGCTGTCGAAAAGATAATTTGCGAATTGATTTGCCTTCTGGTTCAGCTCTTCAAAGGAATAACTTTTATTTTTTAAACTTAGAGCAGTTTCATTTGGTGTTTTAATTACCTGCGCTTCGAATTGACGTATGATCGATCTAAATTTAGTAATATCTGGTTTTTCAGCTACTGAAATTTCGTCGACCAAGCTTGGTTCATAAATGGATTGATTAATATTGTCAATCAACGCATCTAAAATTTTTAAAAAGTGTTTCGGTAGTTCATTTTGTAATGATTCGTGGAAGACATCATTGTTCAAATCAAAATGCACTTCGATATCTCCAGAGGCATCCATATCATAAACGTGACAACGTAATTGATGTCCTGGGTCGCAATGTTCTGGATGAATCCATTCCGATTGCATGGGCATTCCATTGAAATCAGGAAAAGCTGCTTTGATATAATTCAAAACAACGTTAAAGCTTCTACTTAACTCAGGAGAAGACATACCTGGTTGAGCATTCTTTAAATAATCATTGGTTTCTAATTTTACTTTTTCTAAAACCGAAAAGAAGGTGTCATTTTCTTGAAAATCAGAGAGTATCGGAAAAATTTCAATAAACAAACCAGGGGTTCGCTTAAAACTTTTTGTTGACCGATTATGCGATGGTGCACCAATAGCAAATTTTTGCTGTCCACTTACACGATGTAAAAAGGTGAAAAGGGTAGTGGTGAAAAGATTGAAAAGCGTCAAATCTTGAGTCCAAGACCTGATTCTATTTTCGGAAGCTAAATTTCTAAGTTTTTGCGAACGATCACTTCCTAATTTTAAGGAGACTCTATTAGCGCGCGATGTGGTTGTTTTATATTTTCTCCCGTAAAGTTCTAAAGGGGCGTTTAAGGTTTTAATTTTTGTTTTCCAATGATCCCTTACAATTTGTCTTATGGGTAATTTTTTTTGCTTTGCTTTGTAGGCTATGTAATCATTGAAAATAGGGGTCTCATTTACATTTTCAACGGAACCTTCCAAAATACTGCCATATAGTTCTACTTGCAATTTATATAGAATAGTAGAGGCTGTAGCATCTGTTACCAAATGGTGAATATTCAAAAACCAAATATGTCTCTCTTCATTTATTCTTAATAAAACGGAGTCAAACAAAGGTTTCGAAAAATCAAAATTGATTTGACTTCGATTTTTCATCCATGTTTGAACTTCTTCCGATGAATGTGATGAGAAATCTAATACCTCAAGGTTTTTGGTTGAAGACGTTTCAATGAACTGGACAGGAATTCCGTTTTCTTCTGTGAAAACCGTGCGCAGTACTTCCGCCCTTTGAATCAATTCATCAAAAGCCCTCTCGAAGCTTTCAATATGCAACAAACCTTGGATGTCGAAGGAGTGCGCCATGTTGTATAAGGGCGTCTCCGGATTCAGTTGTTGGCCTGTCCATAGTGAAAGTTGACTTTGGGTAAGTGCTTTATAATTTTTATCCATAGCATTGATCGTAATTCTAAATATCTGCTAAGCTTGCTGCTTGGCTAGATAATCGCTAATGTGCTGTACTGTCATAAAGTTTTCGATCACCATATCTTGTGGTGGTACCTTAGTGTTGTATTCTGTTTCAAGGAATAAGATTAATTTCATCATGCCTAGGGAGTCTAAAATACCATCTCCTAAGAGGTCATCTTGAGCTTCTAATTCATCCTCCAATTCATTGTTTAGAAGTTGCTCAGAAATATATTTTATTAGGGATTCATTCATAATTATAGGGCAATTAAAGTTTCTTTAATCTGTGTTAAATCAATTTTACCAGAACCAGTTCTAGGAAAATCTTCAAGTATGTCTATGCGCTGAGGTATTGCGTAGGCAGGTAATTTTGACCTACAATGCGCAATTAATTCATTGGCTTCCGCTTGAGCACCTAATAATAGAATAACGGCTGCCGTTAGTATTTTCTCGTTGTTTTCTTTTTCCAGTACACATACAGTGCATTCTTTTACCAATTTATGACTATTGAGTATAGCTTCTACTTCGTCAAGTTCTATGCGATAACCTCTTACTTTTATCTGTCTATCTTTTCTACCTAAGAAAACAAGTCGGTTCAAATCATCTTGCATTACTTGGTCCCCCGTGCGATAGTATGTTATTACTAAATCGTTGGCAATCCCCTCTTTGTAAAGAGATCTTTTTGTAAGTTCTGAGTTGTTCCAGTAGCCTAGCATCATTGTTGAAGAGTGTATGACCAATTGGCCAGATTCGCCTTTTTCTATCTCGTTATCGTTTTCATCAAGAATTTTAAATTCTGTATTATTCCAAACTTTTCCTATAGGGACATACGTTCCTATTTCCTCGGTAGCATTGAAATTATAAAAGGTACACTGATTGACTTCTGCAGGGCCATACACATTAGAATACTGGGCTTGCGGCCATTTTTTCATAACCCCTTCTAAATATTTTACAGGGAAATTTTCACCGCCAAACAATACCCATCGAATGGAACTGTAATCATGTTTGTCTAAAACACCGCATAACAATAGTTGACTTAATGCTAGGGGCACAGAATACCAAATTGATATCTTTTCCTCCGCAATTAATGCGCCCAAACTAACGGGTAAATTGGTATGTGCATCAGGAATAATTACTGTAGTTGCACTTGCATAGGGTGCTGAAAAATATCCAAAAGTAGAAATGTCAAAATGAAGTGGAGCATGGTTGGCAACTCGGTCTTCTGGTTTTAATTCATATAAATTTGCAGAGAGTTGTGCATACGCTAATCCACTTTTATGAGTATGCATTATACCTTTTGGAGCACCAGTAGAACCAGAAGTATACATTACATATGCTAAATCATCACTTAAAATGTTGACTTTTTGATAATTTGCTAAGGATACAGAAAATATGCTTTCCCATGAGAAACATGTTCCATCCGAACTATCGAAAATTCCAATAATTTGTTTTAAAGGAGTTTCTTCTTCAAGTAGTTTAGCAACACGTTTTTTTTGTTTGGGTACCGAAACTAAGAATTGAATGCCGCAGTTGTCAATTAAAAATTGTGTTCTTGCACGCGGTGCTACTGGATCAATTGGTACATAAGCAGCACCAGCTTTTAAAATACCATATATCGCAATTGCGGTTTCAATGCAACGGTTCATATAAATACCGATGCGATCTCCTTTTTGAACTCCAGAATCGACCAAGTGTTTGGCTAACTGATTAGTTTTGATATCTAAATCAGCATAGGTCAAACTTGATTCCCCGCAACGAAAAGCTTCCTTGTTAGGAAACAAATTAGCAGAATTTTCAATACAATTTGGGAGTGTATATATCATTTTTTCCTAGTTATAATCCAAGTAGGTTAGAAATTATATTCCGCTGTATATCTGAGGTTCCGGCATAAATAACACCTCCAACAGCATCTCTTAAATCGCGTTCTATTTCATTTTCACTTAGATAACCACTACCGCCATGTGTGCGTATAGCATCTAAACTTGATTCGATATAACTTTCGCTTAACTGTAGTTTTAAGAGAGCGGCTTCCATCATGGCAGATTGCCCATTACTTTTAAGCCAAGCCACCTTATAGAGTAGTAATCTAGAAGTCTCTAATCGCAACTTCATATTTGCAACGCGATTTGACACGGACTGGAATGAACCAATAGACTTTCCGAATTGCTTTCGGCTTTTAATAAAAGAGATAGTTTCTTCAAGCTGTCTTTCCATCGCGCCAAGTTGGCTTCCTAAAATACCGCCTCTATCATATTCTAAACTGCTTGTAGTAATACTCCAACCAGCTCCTTCAGCACCCAGTCGATTTTCATCGGGCACAAAACAGTTTTCAAAAGTTAAATTTCCAATAGGTACAGTACGCAATCCCATTTTAGGTTGGTTAGTGCCTTGGATAAAACCTTTGGTATTTTTATCTATGATGAATCCACTAACTCCCCATTTCCCTAACTTTGGATTGGTAACACAAAAAATAAGCGCAACATCGGCTATAGGGCCTAATGTAATGAGACGTTTACTTCCATTTATAATATATCCGCCGTCAACTTTTTCGGCAATTGTTTCCATATTAAAAACATCAGAACCAGCATTGGTTTCAGTTAATCCATGACAGCCAATCCATTCTCCTGTAGTAAATTTTTTTAAGTATTTGTTTTTTTGTTCTTCGGTGCCGAATTGCGCAATTGGCAATTGTACCGTCCACATTTGTGCATTTAAGCTAAACGGTAGACCATTGTCTTTGCACCCATAACCCAAACCTTCCATTGCTAAAGTGGCATTAAGAATATCTACTTCTTCTTTGTAACCACCGTATTCTAGGGGAGTGGCGAGACCTTGCAAACCAAAGTGGGCACACTTTTCCCAATCGTGCCTTGAGAATTGACAAGTTGCATCGCGCTCTAGCAGCCCTTCGTTTAGGTGCTCTTGTGCAAAAGCGATAACCTGCTCTTTATATTCGAGTTGTTCTTTGGTCCATGATAAATTCATATAGCAATTTAAAGATTAACTATAGGGGTTAACGGATCAAGAATTTCTCCTTATGGGAAATTCTTTTAAGGTCAAAAGTTTCTATTAAATTTCAATGGTGCTTAGTAGAAAATGATATGGATTTTTAGCATCTTCAGAAACGCTTTCGATTTCTACTTCCAATCCGATTCCAAATTCTTTAGCTATTTCAAGGAATAAATCCATGACCACCTGATCTTCTAAAGCCCAACCTGTAGAATCAAAAACCGACATTTCATTTTTAATATGAGCATGAGCTGCGGGGTCTTGAAGTATCTTAACCCAATTCGTTCCAATCTCATTATCACTAAGTTGTTGACATTCTCCTTCAATTTTAGCTTGTTCTAAGAAATCAGGACAAACAAAACTCTTTTTCAATAATTGTATAGGAAGTTCTGTTTTTCCTGGAAAATCTGAACCAAGTGCATTAACATGTAAATGTGGCTTACTTGAAGTATATTCAAATAGCGGACCCGTACCTACATCAATAGAAGTTTCGGTACAAACAATATCTGAAGTTTTAATGATTTGATCAAGTTCTGAAATAATAACCTCAATATTCAGATTAAGCATCGAAACGCGATCCTTAAACGAAGACATCGCGATTTCATCTATATCATAGATGAGAACTGTTTTAAGATCGAAAATTCTTGACAAAGCATGTAACTGAGTTACTGCTTGTGCACCGCAACCTATGAGGCCTAGAACAGAACTTTTCGAATGAGCCAAGTATTGACTTGCAACTGCTGAAGCAGCACCAGTACGTAAGGCAGTTAAAAGTACTCCGTCAGAAAGTCCTATAAGATGTCCAGTTCTTGTATCGTAACTTGAAATGGAGGATAATATGGTTGGAAGGTTGAATTTTTTAGGATTCTGAGGATGGTACCCCACTACTTTAATAACAACTTCTTTCCCTTTCTTGTGTACAGGCATCCATTCAACTAAACCAGGATTTTCGGATTGGTAGTTAAAACCAGAGCGTATTGGAATATCAGTTTTGGTCGCATCAAAATTTTTCACAGCGGTTTTTAGACGACTGATTAAAGAATCCATCAATCGATTGATTCCAAATTTTTCTACAATGAGACTAACATCATCCGCAGAAAGGATGAGCGTTTTTTCTTGTTTTTGGAGCATTTTCCTTTTTTTACTTGGTTAAACAAGTCAGCAATTTGTCATAATATATGTAATTTACAATTTAAATCCTGAGTATTTTGACCAAGTTTCGATGAATGGTTGCATTTTGATGTCAGTACGCAACCAATGTTAATTTTTTACATCTAAATGAAATAACCTTTTGTTTAACCTTTTGCTAATAACTGAATTCATTAAGGTTCTCGACTATCTTAAAAAAATTACTGTTTAACGTTTTTTTTTAGAGTATAGCTTTTTTTTGTCGTTATTGCCCGTTGAAACATCTCAAAAAAAGGAATGATTTTCTTTTTCTAGTGAGATTTCCTTAAACAAAATACATCATGAAAAAAATACTTTCTACCCTTCTTCTTTTAGGATTATTCCTTGCCCCAGAAATCGCTGATGCACATCTTGTGAATCAGAGTTACATCTTTTTAAGGGTATATGAAAAATCTGGTATCGAAGGGCGATTTGAAATTAATGCTCGCGAAATCAATAAGGTTTTTGGAACGAATCTAGGTAAAGACTTTGTTTTGACAGACGTGGAACCTTATCTCGACGAAATAAAAGCATACTTGCTAAAAAATGCATCGTTTAAATCTCCCCTTGGCAAACATAAGATAATCCTTAAAAGGGTAGATATTCAATTTGTTGACTTAGGCAACTTCTTAATAGTATACTTTGAACTTGAAAATACAGCTGCTATTCCTGACGAGTTAACTGTCAATTATAGTGCTGTTTTCGAAAAGGATGATACCCACAGAGGTTTTTTAATTACGGAATACAATTGGAAAGCTGGTGTTATTAATGTAGAAACGAATATCTCTTTAGGTTTTGCTCCAGGTCATACTGAAGATACGATGTCTCTTACAGATGTTTCTGTTTGGAAAGGTTTTGTAGCAATGGTCAAGCAAGGTATGTGGCATATATGGATTGGTATTGATCATATACTCTTCTTAATTGCTTTAATTTTACCATCCGTTGTTCGAAGAAAACCAGATGCCACAGGCTACAGTCTTTCAAATTGGGAACCTGTTTTAAAATTTAAACCGGCTTTCTATTATATATTAAAAGTGATAACTTTTTTTACAATTGCGCACACTATAACATTGACTTTGGCATCTTTAGAAATAGTGAGTATGCCTTCTCGAATTGCTGAATCAATTATAGCGTTCTCCATTGGGTTGGCTGCTTTTCATAATATAAAACCTATTTTTAAAGGTAGAGACTGGGTGATTGCCTTTGTATTTGGACTCTTTCATGGTTTTGGATTTGCTAGCGTTCTTGCCGATTTAGGGTTGACCAATGAATTTTTAACTCTTTCTTTATTAGGTTTTAATATAGGCGTTGAAATAGGTCAATTGGTAATTATCGCTTTAATATTTCCAATTTTGTACTTACTTCGAAATCGTAAGATTTATAATAAGATTTTGGTTTATGGTTCCGTTATATTAATTGTTGTTTCCTTATACTGGTGTATTGAAAGAATTTTTGATATTCAGTTCGGTGTATACCATGCAGTTAAAATGCAAATTCGAGAGTGGGCAATTCAATTGGGCCTTTGGTCTTAATAATCAGAACAAAAAAAGAAAGAGTTTGAAAAAAGAAACCCCCAAAATAGATGTATTAGCACGTTGGAAGAATAGGGAGAAGAAAGATATTCTTCTACCTGTCATTCCAAAGGCACCTGAGGGCGCCAAAATTCCCCTGTCAAATGCGCAACGAAGACTTTGGTTTCTGCAAGATTTGAATCAAGGAAATACCTTTTACAATTATGGTGAGTCTTATAATCTCAAAGGGAATTGGTCCATCGCTAATCTTAAAACTAGTATTCACAAAATATATGAATCTCATGAAATACTAAGATCTAGTTGTTTTTCAGGGGACAACGAAATCGAACTAAGAGTTTCGAATAACATTCCTTTAGTTATTAAAGAAGTTGATTTTAGTCACCTTTCTGATTTAGATGGATGGGACGCTGCAAAAACTATTGTTCATAAAGATTTTACAACAGCTTTTGATCTCGAAGAAGCACCCTTATTTAGGGTTT
>RCNE010001289.1_pt1 | contig 13589 bp, 12 predicted proteins | sample 2041361 | NCBI WGS metagenome assembly RCNE01 (sample SAMN09708229, study PRJNA481090) | Marine sediment metagenome, whole genome shotgun sequencing project.
AGGCCAACAACAGCCTTGAACTCGGCCAGCGCATCCTGGAATTGATCGGCGGCAGCGTGCTGGCTGTCGCGCGCCGCTTCAACTCGATCAACGAGCAGGTCGCGCGGTTCTTTCCACACCCAGTCGACGCTCGTGCTCGGGTCACCAGTGACGAAGTAGCCGACGCCAAGCAACGCGATCATCGCCGCCCACGAGCGTTTCTTTTTGAGTATGGTGGGTATCAACGGTATGAGTTTCGTTACTAACGGATTCATCGCAAGGACTATCTACGGGAGTCGGACGACAACGATGACACACTATTTTGGCAATCTGCAAATTGCGCGCACTGTTGCGGTCTGCGCGACGCTCATGGCGCTGACCGGTTGCGCGTCGGTTCAGTATTCAGCGCTCGAAAAGGTCGGCATACACAAACGCGATATACTGGTTGACCGTGTCGAAGATGCGCGGGATTCGCAAACCGAAACCCGTGAGGAACTCGTTAGCGCGTATGAAGAGCTCAGCTCTCTGATCGACTTCGATGGCGGCGAGCTAGAAGAGAAATACGAGCGACTCAGTAAACAGGTTGAGCGGTCAGCGGATTCGACGGAAGAACTCGATGAGCATCTGGCCGACATCGATCGCGTCAGCGAAGACCTTTTCGACGAGTGGGAGTCCGAGCTCGAACTCTATAGCAGCGCGGGGCTGCGAGCTGATCAGGCCAAAAAACTCGCGCTTGCGCGCAAGCAATTCGCGATGATGCGCAAGCGCATGCAAACCGCGCGTGACCGGGTCGACCCGGTCATGGCGGTTCTCAATGACAATGTCCTGTTTCTGAAACACAGCTTGAACGCGCAGGCATTGGCCGCACTACGCGGGCAGGCATCAGTGCTCGAAGGCCAGGTTGATGTGCTGATACGCGATATGCAGATTGCGATCGAAGAGGCCGACGCCTTCATAAGCCGCATGCGGGGCAGTTAGCAGACTGCAGGATCATGCAGAAAGAAACGAGACTATCTTCCGGACATCCTGACACCTACTACGCGGCGACGGCAGTCGGCATGCGCGAGCGCGACTCGCTACAAGGTTCGCAGCAGGCGGACGTATGTGTCATCGGTGGTGGCTTCACGGGTCTTTCCGCTGCGCTGAACCTGGCTGAAAAAGGTCTCGATGTCGTCTTGCTGGAAGCCGAGAGGATTGGCTTTGGTGCGTCCGGCCGCTGTGGTGGCCTGATCGGCAGCGGCCAGCGCAAAGATGTGTTCGAACTTGAGGAGAGCTTTGGCTACGAGCGGTCTCGGATGCTCTGGGATCTGGCCGAACTGGCGAAAGCCGAGATCCGGCATCGTGTCGAAAAACACGATATTGACTGCGACCTTCAAGATGGCCAGCTCGTTGGCGTGCACACGAAACACCACCTGGGCTGGGCGCAGGAGCTGTCTGATGCGCTGGCGGAGCGCTATGACTATCCGTTCTGTGAAGCGCTTGATGGTGAGGCCTCGAAAAAGCGTGTCGCGACTGACAGCTTTCTCGAATCCCTCTATGACTCCCGAGCCATGGCGCTGCATCCGCTTAATTTCGCACTGGGCCTTGCGCGTGCTGCAGAGGATGCCGGCGTGCGCATTTTCGAGCGCTCCCGCGTTACTGACTATTCGCGTACCGATCCGGCACTGGTCGAAACTACCGAGGGCTCGGTCAAAGCTTCATTCATCGTGCTCGCTTGTAACGGCTATCTCGAAAAGCTCGAATCGCGCGTTGCGCGCAAGATCATGCCGATCAATAACTTCATGATCGCCACTGAACCGCTGGGCGCCGAGCGCGCACATGAGCTTATCGATGGCCGCTACGGCGTTCACGACACACGCTTCGTCGTTGATTACTTCCGACTTTCCGACGATCATCGCCTGCTGTTTGGTGGCGGGGAAAACTATCGTTACCATTTTCCGCGCGACATCGAAGGCTTCGTGCAGAAGTACATGTTGCGGTTGTTTCCGCAATTGAGCGATGTCGCCATCGACTATGCGTGGGGCGGCACGTTGTCGGTGACAGTGAACCGCCTGCCGTACCTGACGCGTCTGAAGCCGAACGTCTACTCCGCCGCCGGTTTCTCCGGGCACGGCATTTCGACGGCCACTTTCTGCGGCAAAGTCATCGCGGAGGCTATTGCGGGAACGGCCGCGCATTTTGACGTGCTTGCCGACCTGCCAACGCACACTTTCCCTGGGGGTACGCTACTGCGCTATCCGGGCATGGTGCTGGGTATGCTGTATTTTTCGTTGAAAGACCGTCTTTGATACGCTAATACTCGAACACGTCAACGCTGGGATGTTATGAAGAAATCGCCAAAACTTTTCCTTGTCGGACTTTTGCTGATGTTAATCACGCCGGTATCAGCCGACGAGCAAGTGCCACGCACTGGCTACTTCAGCGTTTCGAGTACGCTGCTGGAGCTATTGGGCGAGCAAGGGGCCAGTGCGCTCAGCGAAGTGTTCGCGGCCGACGAGAAATTGCGCTGGCGGCTTGTTGTGCCGAAGAACTATGACCCTGCTCATCCGCCCGGCGTTATCGTCTTTGTGAGTCGCGGCAACTGGGGCGGTGGCAAGAAGAGCTGGAACCAGGTTCTTGAAGAGAAAAACCTGATCTGGATTGGTGCGCTGGATGCTGGCGATCAATCGCCGATGAACGAACGCATGTTCAAGGCGCTGTTGGCGCCGACGATACTGGCGCGCGACTACGCAATCGATCCGCAGCGCATCTACATCAGCGGTTTTGTGGGCGGAGCGCACGTGGCCGGCATACTCTCGACAACCAAGCCGGAGTTATTCCAGGGCGGTCTCTTTATGAGCGGTGCCACGTTCTGGGGCGACAAGACTCCGCCGAAGCTCGACCGGCTACGACAAAACCGTTTTGTCTTCCTGGCGGGTGCGAATGACGTTGCACGAACCAAAGTGGCGCGTACCGCCGAGTCTTACAAGAAAGTCGGGCTGCAGAACACCAACCTCATTATCGTGCCGAACATGCGTCAGGAGTTGCCCGGTAAGAGCTATTTTGAAGAGGCAGTGAATTATCTGGATGTTACTAACGACTGAACGCGGCTCAGACCGCGACGGGGAACCCATGCAAAAACCAGTACAAAGCCGCATTTGGTTGCTGATGCTCGGCATCGTCACTGCGGCGCTGGGGGCTTGCAACAAGCAGATAGCAACCGATGATTCGGCGGATTTCGTCTTTACCAATGCAAAGGTCTACACGGTTAATGACGCCGAGCCGTGGGCGGAAGCGGTGGCCGTCAAGGGCAATGAGATCGTTTATGTCGGAGGCGCGGCTGACGCTGAGCTTCTGATTGGTGCTGCGACGCGACGGTACGACGCTGGTGGTCGGCTGTTATTGCCGGGCTTTATTGACTCGCACGTGCATCCCATCACGGGCGGCGCCTACGCCAATGTTTTGTCGCTGGACACCTACGGAACGGTCGACGACTGGGTCGCAGCGATCGCCGACTACGCCGCTGCAAACGCCGATGCCCCCCTGTTATTCGGCTATGGATTCCTGGCGTCGACATTCGGGCCAGTCGGTCCAACACGTGACCTTATCGACGAAATCGTGCCCGATCGACCGGTCCTGATTGTTGATGAAGGGTTCCACGGCGCCTGGGCAAATACTGCCGCGCTCAAGGCGATGAATATCACGCAGGATACGCCGGACCCGAGTCCTGGATTCAGTTACTACAAGCGTGATGCCAACGGCGATGCGACGGGTTATCTGCTCGAAGGAACAGCGACGCTGGCGATGGAGCAGCTCGACGTCATTACCGAGGACAGCGTCACTGATGGCGTAAAGACGATCATCGACCTGATGAACGCCTATGGCGTAACGGCTGCCTACGATGCGGGATTTATTGGTTACGAAGATATTGCAGAGAATATTCTGAGGCGTACCTTCGAGAGCGGCGAACTGACCATTCGAATCGTCGGCTCCTACCGACCAACCGGTCCGGAGGATGTTGCCGATGCCGTTGAGAAGACGCTGGAATCTGCCCGCACGCTGAAGGCCGAGCGCTACCACTACAACGTGCTGAAGATCATGGATGATGGCACCGTCGAGGGCCGCACGGCGGCGATGTTCGAGGATTATCAGGGCGAGCCCGGCAACAGCGGCCAAACCGTTTACACGCAGGAAGAAATGACATCGATGGTGGTCGGTGCCGCAGAGCACAACATCGATGTACACATTCATGCACTGGGCGAGCGCGCGATTCACGAGGCCCTGAATTCCATCGAGGCAGCACGAAAAGTGGCACCTGATAGCACGAGTCGCTATGCGATCTGCCACATCGAAGTCATCACGGACCAGGACCTGCCACGATTCGCTGAACTCGACGTCATTGCACAAAGCACACCGCTATGGGCCTCTTATGACACCTACGGCGAACAGTTCGTCAGCGCAGACCAGTTCAGTCGTTTCTGGCGATTCAACAGCCTGAAAGAACTCGGCGTTCGCTTGAGTTTTGGCAGTGACTACCCGGCGAGTGGCGCTGGTACATTGGGCTTATCGCCGCTCCTGCAGATCGAGATCGGCCACACCAGGCAGTGGGCCGGCGAGCGCGATGCTCTTGTACAGCCACGCGAGTCGGAGCGACTCGATATCCCGAGCCTGGTACGCGGGTTCACCATCGACGCTGCTTACCAGATGCACATGGACGATCAGATTGGTTCGATCGAAGTCGGCAAGAAGGCAGACCTTATTGTGCTCGACCAGAACATTTTCGACATCGACGTGTACGACATTCACAAGACGAGCGTGCTATTAACGATGATGGATGGCGACATCGTTCACGAGTCGCTAGTTGACGAGTCGCTAGTTCACGAGTCTCAGGCGGAGTAACGTCCAATGTCAGGTACAAAAATTGCGGTCGCAGTGGTTACGGGTGGCGGTCATGGCATTGGTCGGGCATTGTGTCGCCGACTCGCCAGTGACGGTGCGAAGGTCGTTGTCGCCGATATCGAAAAAGAAGCTGCAAGCAACGTTGCAGCAGAGATCGGCGGTGTTGCTTTGACGCTCGATGTGGCCGATGAACAGGCGGTTGCGGCGCTCGTAGAACAGGTGGAACAAGAGCTCGGTCCCATCGATATGTTTATTTCGAATGCCGGTGTTGGTTTCGGCGATGGTGAAAGCGGGGCAATTTCTGCCGAGGGTGGCATTAACGCTATCGACGATCGCTGGGAAGCAAGCTGGAACGTCAACGTGATGGCGCATGTTTTTGCGGCCCGCGCACTGGTGCCGCGGATGCTCAATCGCGGCCACGGACACCTGGTGAATATCGCGTCCGCGGCAGGGCTCCTAAGCCAGATCGGTGATGCCGCTTATTCGGCGACGAAGCACGCTGCCGTTGGGTTTGCCGAGGCGCTGGCCATCAACTATGGAGAGCAGGGCATTGTCGTGTCGGCGGTCTGTCCACAGGCGGTCGCAACCCGCATGATCGGCATCGAGGACGATGCGGAATCCATGGACGGGGCCTTATTCGGATTCGGCGCTGACGTCGATGGCATTCTCGCGCCCGAAGCGGCTGCAGACATCATCATCGACGAGGCGCTGGCCGGTCGTTTCCTGATTCTCACACACCCGCAGGTTGCGACCTACGTGCAGCGCAAAGCCACTGATCATGATCGCTGGATCACCGGCATGCAGCGCTTTCGGAAGCAGTTACTAGGTTAGCGGTGCGGTTCTAGGCCCGACCGAAATAAGTATCGGCGCCGGTCAGGAACATCTGGATCGCGATAGCCACCAGTATCATCCCCATGAGACGTTCGATCGCAATCAGTCCTCGTGGACCGAGGCGTTCGGCGACCTGGCTGCCAAAGAAAACGACGACCGCGGTTCCCGCCCACGCGGCGGAAATTGCCAGTAGCCATATTGGCCAGCGTGTCGGTTCGTTGCTCATCAGTAGCAGCTCTACGGCGAGAACTGACGGACCAGCAACGTACGGGATCGCAAGCGGCACGATGAAGGGCTCGCCCTCGATCTCCTCCTGCGCGGAGCGTCCGCGAATCGGAAAAACCATTCGCAGTGCGATCAGAAAGAGAATTACGCCGCCGGCGATGGTTAATGCCGGACCGGAGATGCCGAGCACGCGCAGCAACGGGTCGCCCACAAACAGGAAAGCAACCATGATGGCGTAAGCAATGAATAGCTCGCGCACGATCACACGCTTGCGTCGTGCGGGCTCAACTTCCTTGAGCGCTGCAACGAAAAACGGCACGTTACCGAATGGGTCAATAACCAGGAACAACAGGATGATGGCCGAAATCAGCGTCATTGGAATGTGCCTTTCGCTTTATTGATGGCTAGATCACGTCCACAGGAATCTTGAGGTAACAAACGCCGTTCGCTTCCTTCTCAGGCAGTTCTCCCGCCCGAATATTTACCTGGATCGCCGGCAGCAGCAGTTTCGGCATACCAAGCTGTTTGTCCCGACGTTCGCGGCGCTCGACGAACGTCGCCTCGGTGACAGTCTTGTCAATGTGTACGTTGTGATCGCGTTGCTCGGCAACCGTGGTTTCCCAGGCATAATCTTCGCGCCCTGGCGCTTTGTAGTCGTGGCACATGAAAAGCCGTGTGTCCTCGGGCAAAGCAAGAATCTTCTGGATTGACTGGTACAAGAGCTGTGCACTGCCGCCGGGAAAGTCTGTGCGCGCAGTACCAAAGTCCGGCATGAAGAGCGTGTCGCCCACGTACGCCGAATCGCCGATCACGTAGGTCACACACGCCGGTGTATGTCCCGGCGTGGCGATAACACGCGCTTCAATTTCACCGATCGCAAAGGTATCTCCGTCGGTGAATAGCCGATCGAACTGTGAACCGTCAGCGGCGAGGTTCGCGGCATTGAAAATATCTTTAAAGGTTTTCTGAACAGATGTCACGCCGGCGCCGATCGCGGTCTGACCGCCAAGCTGCTCCTGCACATACGGCGCACCGCTGAGATGGTCGGCGTGCACGTGAGTTTCCAGGATCCAGTCGACATCGAGGCCGTGCTCCCTGACGTGCTCGATGACGTTATCGGCCGACTTCGTGGTCGTGCGGCCCGAGGCCGCATCGAAATCCAGTACCGGGTCGATAACAGCAGCCTTGCGAGTCGCAGGATCGCTGACGATGTAACTTACGGTGAAAGTCGCTTCGTCGAAGAATGCTTTTACGTTGGGTTTTTTCATGGTTAATTCTGCCGCATGGTTACGCTGGCGGAGGTTCTTGATTTTCGTGCCTAAAAAGTGCGTTTTTCGACGTAGCCCGTACTGACCAGACAGAGTAGACTCGGTGTGAAATTAAGGGTGTGAAAGTTTTTTGATGAAATTTCATAGTACTGGGATTTATAATAGCGCGCTAGCATTTATCTGGGCTCGATAGCGGCCCTTACGGAGGACTCGGCGATGACTCGGCAGGAACAAATCAAGCAGCTCGAAAAGGAATGGGCAGACAGCCCGCGTTGGAAAGGGATTACTCGAAACTACAGCGCCGAAGACGTAGTGAAGCTGCGCGGTACAGTGCAAATCGACCACACGCTGGCTCGTCTCGGTAGTGAAAAGATGTGGCGTCTCGTCAACGAGGAAGCACCGCTGTGCGGCCTCGGCGCGCTTACCGGTAACCAGGCCATCCAGGAAGTGCAGGCCGGCCTCAAGGCCATCTATTGTTCTGGCTGGCAGGTTGCGGGTGACGGCAATAGCGCCGGCGAAATGTATCCTGATCAAAGCCTCTACCCGGTCGATTCAGTGCCTAAAATGGTCGAGCGCATCAACAATGCGCTGCTGCGTACCGACGAAATTTACGCGCTCAACGACGACACCAGCATTGACTGGTTACCACCGGTTATTGCGGACGCGGAGGCCGGTTTTGGCGGCAACCTGAATGCGTTCGAACTGATGAAGGCCATGATCAAGGCGGGCGCTGCCGGCGTGCATTTTGAAGACCAGCTTTCATCGGCCAAGAAATGTGGCCACATGGGTGGCAAGGTTCTCGTGCCGACGCACGAGGCTGTCGCGAAACTCAGCGCCGCCCGACTGGCAGCCGATGTCTGCGGTGTACCCACCGTGTTGCTGGCGCGCACCGATGCTGATGCCGCTAACCTCATCACCTCCGACTCAGACGACCGTGATCACCCGTTCATCACGGGCGAGCGTACGCCAGAGGGCTTTTATCGCACCAACGCCGGCATGGACCAGGCGATTGCGCGCGGCCTTGCCTACGCGGAGTACGCGGACATGATCTGGTGTGAGACCTCCAAGCCCGATCTCGAGCAGGCAAAGATTTTCGCTGATGCAATCCATGCCGAGTATCCAGATCAGTTGTTGTCTTACAACTGCTCGCCATCGTTCAACTGGAAAGCAAACCTCGATGACGCCACGATGAAGATCTTCCGCGAGGAACTCGGCAAGATGGGCTACAAATTCCAGTTCATCACGCTGGCCGGTTGGCACGTGCTGAACTCGGGCATGTTTAATCTGGCCCGTGCCTACAAGGAAGAGGGCATGTACGCGTACTCGCAACTGCAGCAAAAAGAGTTTGCCGACGAGAAGCACGGCTTCCGCGCTACCAAGCACCAGTCATTCGTGGGTGCCGGTTACTTCGACGCGGTGCAGAACACGATCATGGACGGTCTGTCATCGACGACCGCGTTGAGCGGTAGCACTGAGGAAGAGCAGTTCGTCGCATAGACCGTTTGACAGGCGGTAGCCAGGCAGGAGCTAATACTCTGAACATTGATGATCGAAAGCGCGAAGGCGGCCTGCGCGTCGCTCGCGTGTTCCATGATTTTGTCGAGCAGGAGCTCCTGCCAGAGATCGGCTTTAAATCCGACGAGTTCTGGCAGGGCCTGGAAGCCATGGTTGCGTCGCTAACGCCGACCAATCGTGCGCTACTCGCCCGGCGTGACGAGCTGCAGCATGCCATCGATGCCTGGCACGTAAGCCACCCCGGCAGCACCTGGTCGCATGATGAGTACGTCGCTTTCCTGAAGGATATTGGTTACTTGCAGGACGCCGGCGAACCGTTCTCGATCGAAACCGAGAATGTCGATGCCGAGATCGCTGCGACGGCTGGTCCACAGCTGGTGGTGCCGGTCAGCAACGCGCGCTTCGCGATCAACGCCGCGAATGCGCGCTGGGGCAGTCTCTACGATGCGCTGTATGGCACCGACGTTATCGACGAGGAGAACGGGCAGGGCCGCGAAGGCGGCTACAATCCGGCGCGCGGTGCTGCGGTGATTCGCTACGCCACCGCGTTTCTGGATCGCGCGATTCCGCTCGCCGCCGTGAGTCACGCGGACGTCAACACCTACGGCCTTGATCGATCGGGTGGCCGCAACACGTTTATTGCATCGCTGGCCAACGGCGATACGGTACAGCTCGAAGACGCGGCGCAATTTGTCGGCTTCACGCACAACGGCGATCAAGCGACTTACCTGTTCAGAAATCACGGCCTGCACATTGAAGTTCGGGTCGATCCTGAGCATCCCATCGGCCGGGACGCGACCGCGAATGTCGCGGACGTCGTTCTTGAATCGGCGATTACGACAATTCAGGACTGCGAAGACTCTGTCGCCGCCGTTGACGCCGAGGACAAGGTCGGTGTGTATCGCAACTGGCTCGGCCTGATGAAAGCCGATCTCGAGGCGACGTTCGATAAAGGTGGCAGAGCATTGACGCGTCGACCGAATCCGGATCGCGTTTACACAGCCCCCGATGGCGGCACGTTGGAGCTGTCCGGGCGCAGTCTGTTGTTGGTGCGTAACGTGGGTCACCTGATGACGAGCGACGCCATACTGGATGCCAATGGGGATCCTGTATTTGAGGGTTTCCTCGACGCGGTGATGACCACGGCCTGTGCTTTGACTGATCGACGTCGCGAAGGACTGCAGCCCAATAGCCAGGCTGGCAGCATCTACATCGTAAAACCCAAAATGCACGGGCCCGAAGAAGCGGCTTTCACCGACCGCTTGTTTGGCGAGGTTGAGCAGATGTTCGATCTTAAGCCTTATACGATTAAAGTCGGCGTTATGGACGAGGAACGTCGCACGACTGCCAATCTCATGGAGTGTATTCGCGCCGTATCGAAGCGCGTCGTTTTCATTAATACGGGCTTTCTCGATCGCACGGGTGACGAGATTCATACGAGCATGCGGGCGGGCTCGGTGCTGCGCAAGGACGCGATCAAGCTCGAGCCGTGGATCAATGCGTACGAAGACTGGAACGTCGACATTGGTATTCGCTGCGGTCTTCCCGGTAAGGCGCAGATAGGCAAGGGCATGTGGCCGAAGCCCGATGAGATGGCGCAGATGATGGCAACCAAGCAAGCGCATCCGGAAGCGGGTGCAAATTGCGCCTGGGTGCCGTCGCCAACGGCCGCTACGCTGCACGCGATGCACTATCATGCGGTCGATGTTCGCGAGCGGCAGAAGAAACTGGCGAAGCGCAAGCTTGCAAGTCTGGATGACATACTGACGCCGCCGCTGGCAGATTGCAGCGAGTTGACGGGCGCCGATATTCAGGCGGAGCTCGACAATAACGCGCAAGGCATACTGGGCTACGTGGTCCGCTGGATTGATCACGGCGTCGGCTGCTCCAAAGTGCCGGACATCAGCGACGTTGGTCTGATGGAGGACCGGGCGACCTTGAGAATCTCGAGTCAGCACATGGCGAATTGGCTGCTGCACGGCATCACCACGCACGAACAGGTGCTCGCGACGTTCAAACGCATGGCGAAAGTCGTCGACAGGCAGAACGACGGTGATGCATCATACGAAAATATGTGTGACAACTTTGACACGAGCATCGCTTTTCAGGCCGCGTGCGCACTGGTTTTCGAAGGCTGCGAGCAGCCTAATGGTTATACGGAACCACTCCTGCACCGTTTTCGCCGCCAGAAAAAAGCGCAGCTTGTGACCTGAAGTCAATTTCGTGCGCGGACGACTCCACGTCCCAATCTTGCTGCTCGCATTGCTTGCGAACTTGGCTGTAGCCGACGACGTAGTCACCGTTGCCGTTGCGAGTAATTTTGCGACGACGGCTCGCGAACTCGCTGACCAATTCACCCGGCAATCCGAAGTGTCGGTGCGGTTGAGTGTCGGCTCCACCGGCAAGCTGTACGCGCAAATCATTAACGGTGCGCCATTTGATGTATTTTTGGCCGCCGATGTCGAGCGACCGAGATTGCTTGAAGAGTCCGGCTACAGCGTTGCCGGCATGCGCTTTACCTACGCAACTGGCTCACTGGTCGCATGGTCAGCCGACGCGAGCTTGAGCGATCGCGATTGCCGTGACGCGCTACTGAAAGGCGATTTTCGACATCTCGCAATAGCCAACCCGATAACGGCGCCCTACGGTAAGGCAGCGCGTGACGTGCTGATGCATCTGCAACTCTGGGACACGGCTTATCGGCGCATCGTGTTTGGCGAAAATATCGCGCAAGCCCTGCAGTTCACGGCAACCGGTAACGCGACGCTGGGTTTCATCGCAAAGTCGCAAACATTGCGACCTGAGCTGCCCGCAGCGACCTGTTCCTGGCAGGTGCCAGAATCGATGCACGATCCCATTGAGCAGCAGCTCGTGTTGCTGAGTCGCGCCGCCGATAGCATCGGCGCGAAGCAATTTATTGAGTTCATACGCTCGCCGGCAGCCCGCGAGATCATCATCGTCCAGGGTTACGGAGCGCCACGCTGATGGACGCACAAATTCTTGGGCCGCTATGGCTATCGGCGCAGCTGGCATTGATCACGATGGTACTGCTGATAATTACTGGCGCGCCATTAGCCTGGTGGCTGTCGCAAACGCCATCGCGATGGAAACCGGTGGCGCAGGCGATCGTAGCGATGCCAATTGTTTTGCCACCCACGGTGCTGGGTTTTTACCTGCTGATACTGCTCGGCCCGCAAGGTGCGATCGGCAGCTGGTGGGTAGAGCTGACTGGCAGCGCATTGACATTCTCGTTCGCCGGTCTCGTCATCGCTTCCTGCATCTACAGCCTGCCGTTTGCCGTGCAGCCCATGCAGAACGCGTTCGAGTCGCTGTCGCGCCAAACCCTCGAATTTGCCTGGACACAAGGCGCCTCAAAACTGGACGCGTTTTTCAGCGTTGCAGTGCCACTGTCACTGCGCGGGTTCATTACGGCTGCCGTATTGAGTTTTGCTCACACGCTCGGCGAATTTGGCGTCGTCCTCATGGTCGGCGGCAACATTCCCGGGGAGACCCGCGTGATCTCGATTGCCATTTATGATGAGGTCGAGATGCTGAATTACGGCGCGGCCCATCAGATGTCGGCCTTGCTCATTGCGTTCGCTTTCGTCGTGCTGCTGGCCATGTACCTGATCAACCGACGTTGGGCCAAGCAGTGAGTGCAGCACTGACAGTAGTGTCCGACACGTACGTGGCGTTGCAACATACGCTGCACCGCGATGACTTCACGCTGGATGTGGATGTGCGCATTCCGTCAAAAGGTATCACCGGGCTGTTCGGTGAGTCCGGCTCCGGAAAGACGACACTGCTGCGCTGTATCGCCGGGCTCGAGCAGAGCGATGACGGCGAATCGCTGCCGGTTCACAAGCGCGACATCGGCTACGTATTTCAGGAACCGCAGCTTTTCCCACATCTCGACGTACTCGGCAACATACGCTTTGGGTTAAAGCGCAGCGCGTCGCCGCAGCTCGACGAACAGCAGGTGGTTGCGATGTTGGGGCTGGAAAACCTGTTACAGCGTACGCCAACCGAGTTGTCGGGCGGTGAGGCACAGCGTGTGGCTATAGCGGCCGTGCTGCTGCGGTCGCCGCAACTGATCCTGATGGACGAGCCGCTCGCGTCGCTTGACCGACGTCGCAAGGACGAGCTGCTGCCCTACCTGGATCGATTGCACGATGAGCTCTCCGTGCCGATTATCTACGTCAGCCATGACATTGATGAAGTGAGCCGTCTCTGTGACCACCTGTTGCTGATTGACGGTGGAAAAATTGTTGCCAGCGGTGAGTTGCACGAGGTGCTTGCGCGGGTAGATGTCCCGATTCTCTATGGACACAATGCTGGAACGGTCATCCAGGCGACGCCGGAGCGTTACGACGCCGACTATGATCTTACCCGTTTTCGTTTTTCCGGAGGTGATCTGCTGGTGCCAGGTCACTACGATGTGACGACGCCGAACCTGCGGCTGCGCATCGCGGCCAACGACGTTAGTCTGTGCGTTACACGGCCGCAAAAAACAACCATTCTTAATATCTTGCCGGCTGACGTGGATGACATACAGCCAATCAACCCATCAACGGATCTGGTACGCCTTGCCATAGGTGATGATTTCTTGCTTGTGCAGGTGACGCGATTGTCAGTCGCGCGGCTCGATCTCAAGAAGGGTGATCAGGTTTTTGCCCAGGTTAAATCGGTGACGGTGCGGCGTTAGGTTCACCGCATGCGAAATGCCAGGCAGTAGCGATTCGTGCGTCGTAGTCACGTACAAATACGACAGTGGCGTGTAGCGGCGATGTCAGCTGCCAGACGGGTATTGCTCCGCAAGCGCCCGCAGGCGCTGCATGCGATCAGCGCAGGCACGTCGTGTTGCGCTGAGGTCAATGTTGTCGTTATCGAATC
>RCNE010001894.1_pt1 | contig 13576 bp, 12 predicted proteins | sample 2041361 | NCBI WGS metagenome assembly RCNE01 (sample SAMN09708229, study PRJNA481090) | Marine sediment metagenome, whole genome shotgun sequencing project.
GACTGGATAACGCATGTTGAATTTGGCTTGTCACCCGAGTGGTTTGTTGAAAATAATGCAGTGGCAGCACCGCCTGCGGCCGGGTGGTTGCTCGAACTTGTCGATCTCGGCAGCAAGGCTCTTTGGCTCGCCGGCGCACCGGGCCGATCGGCGGAGCTGATCCCCCCTCCTCTTCCCCCGATCCTGCTCGCCTGGATCGTGGTCCTCGGACTCCTCTCGCTGCTCCCAGGCCGACGCGCCAGGATCGGGGTCATCGCCTACACCGCCACCATTGCAGTCTTCGTCCTCTGGTGGCGGGTGATTCCGCCCTCACAGTCGACCGAGGTGGAACTCCTTCCGGTCTCCGACGGTCTCGCCCTCCGGGTCAGCTCCGATGGCGCCCACCTCGTGATGGATGGCGGTGGGCGCCAACGTGAGGCGGCGCAACTGCTGGCCCCGACGCGCCTTCACCACCTCGACGCGGTCATCGCCTCGCACGGCGATGAGGATCATATCGCCGGGCTGACCACCATTCTCCGGACAACGACTGTCGACAGGCTCATCGTCCCCGCCTGGTTGAAATCGAGCCCGGAGGCCGTGCCGCTCATGCGCACCGCACGACGCCGGGGGGTACCGATCGTTCCGGTCGTACGAGGATCACGGATCGATCTCGGTTCGATGGCGCTCGAGGTTATTTGGCCGCCGGCCGTCGGCGCCCCATCGGCCAAGAACGAACGCTCGATTGTGGCTCGACTTCTCATGGCCGGAGGACCGATTCTCCTCACGGCAGATATCGGCGCCGCCACCGAAAAGCGGCTTGTCGTTTCACACAATCTGGAATGCTCCGTCATCATCATTCCGCACCACGGCAGCCGTCACTCGTCGACGCCGGGATTCCTCGATGCCGCCGGCGCACGGCTGGCCCTCATCTCAGCCGGCCCCGAGAATCTCCACCATCATCCCCATCCCGAGGTCATCGAACGCCTCGACCGGCGGGAAATCGAATATCGGATGCCCATCAGGGACGGGCGTTGCGGCGTACGGTGGGAGGATGGCAAGTGGCGGTTGTATCCGTAATTGTCGAAATAATTATGAATTATGAGTTATGAGTTATGAATTACGGACCTCGTTCTCGAGCGCCAAAGGACTATCGTACGAGGTGTGAACTGCTCGAACGGCTCTGAAGGACAGGGTTGGAAGCCCGCCCCTACAACCATCACATCATTGTGTTGAATCAAACGCGATGGTGCGATGTATTTCATAATTCATAATTCAAAATTCATAATTCATCGCGGTCACGTATCCTCTGACGGTGAACCAGCAACCCACCACTGATCAACGCGATCCGCTGCTTCTGGTGATTGGTCCGACGGCGTCGGGCAAGAGTCGGTTGGGGCTCGAAATCGCCGAGGTCGTCGGCGGCGAGATCATTTCCGCCGACGCATTTGCGGTCTACCGGGGACTCGACATCGGCACCGACAAACCCGACGCCGATGCGCGTCGGCGGGTCCGCCATCACCTCGTCGATGTCGCCGACGCCACCGAGGTCTTCTCGGCGGGAGCGTTTGTGGAAGCCGCCACAGCCGCCATCACGGATATCCGGAATCGTGGAATCACCCCAATCGTCGTGGGCGGAACCCACTTCTGGATCCGCGCCCTCCTGCTCGGGCTCTTTCCGTCTCCGCCGCGGGATCCGGCCCTCGTCGCTCGCCTCGCCGCCGACTGGGACCAGGACCCCGTCGCGACCTTTGACCGGCTCGAGGGGATCGACCCGACTGCGGCGGCAAAGATCGGTTCTAGGGACCGGCAGCGCATCCTCCGCGCACTCGAGGTTTTCGAGGCGACCGGCATGCCTATTTCAGAGCACTGGACAGCGCACCGGAGATCAATCGGATTCGACGCTTTCCTCATCGCGCCCGAGCGCCCGAGGGCCGAGCTCTATGCTAAAATCGAGGCTCGCGTAGATATGATGTTTGCGTCAGGATTGAGGGAGGAGGCCCGGCAGATTCTCGCCTCAGGAGTGCCGCACGACGCGCACGCACTCAAGGCGATTGGCTATCGCCAGCTGGTCGATCACCTTAACGGGAAATGCGACCTGGAATCCGCCATTGACAATACGAAGGCGGCGAGCCGAAAGCTCGCAAAGCGCCAGTTGACATGGCTGCGTAGTCTCACGGAGGGCACGCTGCGATGGCTCCCACCCGCCGAAGCCGGCGGCACGGAGTTGGCGGTTCGCCTGTGGTCGGAAGAGCTCAGGGGAAGAGGGCAGAGATGAGCAAACCTGCGAGCAGTACAATCAACATCCAGGATCCATTTTTTTATCAGCTTCGCAAGGAGGCGCGCACGGTTCACATCTACCTGATCAGCGGTAAACGCCTGACCGGCATCCTCCGTCGGTTCGATCGCTACGCCGTGGTTCTCGAAAACCACGGACAGGAACAGCTGGTCTATAAGCACGCCGTGGCAAGCATCGCCCCTGCCGCGGCCGGGGCTGGGACTGGGACTGGGACCGGAGGCTATCCAAACGCCCCCCAGCAGGATGGAAACGACAGCGATTGATCACCACGACCCCACATGGCGGGCGGCCGATCACGATCAGAAACGGTTCGGCGCGATGACGACCCTGCGTCGACCTTCTGCGGTCATCGCGGTCATCCTCGGCGTGGCATTTTCGTGGGCGGTTTCTTCTCCATCGCTCGAGGCCGAGACCAGACTTGATCTTCCATCGCCGCTTTCCGGTCCCGGGGTTCCCAAGGTCAAAAAGTCCCAGCGGAAAAAGATCGACCGAGCATGGCGGGAACTCCTTGCCGGAGACCTGGTCGAGAGCTTCAAACGAGCTCAGCGCGCCGCCAACGCCGCGCCGAGCCAATTGCTGAAGTATCAAATCCAGGTCATCAAAGGCGAGAATGACACCATCGACGAGCTTGTCTCTTTCTGCGAGTCCTACCCAGAATATGCCGCCGCATGGATGACTCTCTCGGTCGCCGCCGAAGACTCCGGGCTCGAGGTCATGGCCCTCGACGCCGCTCGAGGTGGCGCCCGGCTCTGGCCCACCCCGCCGTGGGGCGAACGCGCCGCCGTCCTCGAACGACGTTGGGTCGATGATCGAATCGCCAATGCCGAACGCCTATTCGAAGGCGGTGACTCCGGTGCAGCGATGACCGATCTCCAGGCCGCCAAGGCGATCGATCCAGAACGCAGTGACTCCGCCCTTCTCGAGGCGAAGATCTACTTCTCAGGCGGTCAACTCGACAAAGCAGAGGCCCGACTCATCGACATCTCGATGCTGCCTGAGGCCGTGCTCCTGCAGGGACAGATCGGCGAAAATCGCGGTGACTGGCAATCTGCCATGGAGAGCTATTCATCATTACCCGAAGACTACCCCGGGCGGAGCGAATCCCTCGAACGAGCCCAAACACGCTGGCGTATGACCCTGCTCCCGGACTACGCCCGAGTGGCGATGGCTACAGAAAATCTCACGCGTGTCGACCTTGCGGTTGTCCTGGTATCGGTCCTACCCCGGTTGGAAACCATGCCCGGCGGCGCGGTCCCGGTCATGTCGGATATCGTCGATCAGCCGGGCCAACGCGAGATCATCACGGTCGTTCGCTTGGGGATCATGACCGCCGACCGGCGCGGGCACCGATTCAACCCCGATTCGGAGGCCAATCTCGAGACCGTTCGCCAAGCCGTTCACAAATCCAGGTCGCTGCTCGGTCTGCCCACCCCCAAATGGTGTACCGATCGGGACGTGCTAGGCTCGGGTTGTGTTTCGATTCCGTCGCCGCCAAGCGGCGGATCCGTCGTCAACGCGGTACTCGATCCAACGTCGGGAGCAACTCCATGAGCGATCGCATCCGTGAGCTTCTCGCGAGTGTCGAACTCTTCGGCGAGATGAACGAAGAGGAGATCGACGATCTGACGGCCCTCGCCCAAATCAGGAAGCTCGAGAAGGACAACACCATATTCCACGCCGGGGATCCCGCCGATGCGGTCTTCGTGGTGGCAAGCGGCCGGGTCAAGGTCGTGATCACCTCGTCTGACGGCAAAGAGTTCATCCTCACCGTTCTCGGCGCCGGTCAGGTCTTCGGCGAGATGGCCCTGCTCGAGTCCGCACCTCGATCGGCCTCGGTTGTGACCTTGAGCGCGGTCGAGGTCCTGGTGATCAATCGGGCAGATTTTCAACGCCTGCTGGAATCGAGTCCGCGGATTTCGCTCAGACTCATGGCGATTCTGTCCCGTCGTCTCCGTCGCGCCAACTCCAAGATGGAGTCGCTGGCATATATGGATGTGGCCGGGCGGCTCGCCCGCTATCTCCTCGATCTCGCCCGCGACCACGGCCAACGCCTCGGCAACGGCTGGGTGGTGGTCAGGCGACCGACCCATTCGGATATCGCCCACTCCATCGGCACCAGCAGGGAAACCGTCTCCCGCCTCATCAATGAGTTTGAAGAGGGCTTCGGGCTCGTGAACAAGGGTAAATTCACCTATATCCGGGAGAATTTGCTGGAGTAGAGGCTCGTCTACTCCCGATGCCAGACGGTTCCGTGCGGCGTATCTTCCAGAGCGATCCCCTTCACCGCGAGTTCGTCGCGGATAGCGTCGGCTCGCGCGAAGTCCCTGTTCGCTCGTGCCGCCTTGCGTTCCTCGATGAGGGCGTCGATCTCTGCGTCGGCCCCCGCATCGGCCTTGTCTTTTGGAAAGATTCCCAAGACCGAGTCGGCCTCCGCAAAGGCGGTGTCCACCGCCGAGTTCATCTCGGGACTGAGTCCATCACCGTCGAGCGCGGTGTTGACCAGACGCAGCAGGGTGTGGAGCGCTGCCAGCGCCCGGGCGGTGTTGAGGTCGTCGCTCAACGCCTCACGAAAATCCGCGTAGAACTCATCGACGGCCGCCTGTTCAAGATCCCCGTCGCCGGCCGCCGGCGGCGTGTTCTCGAGCCGCCGCAGGGTGTTGGTGATTCGGTCGATGGCCTGTTCCGCCGCGTGCAACCCGTCGAAGGTGAAGTTCAATCGCTGACGGTACGGAACTGAGATCAGCAGGTAGCGCACCACCAACGGGTCGAATCCCTTGTCCATCAGATCCCGCAGAGTGAAGAAGTTCCCCACCCTCTTGGCCATCTTCTCGCCCTCGACGACGAGGTGTTCCGCGTGGAGCCAGAAATGCGCAAACTCGCATCCCGTCGCGCCTTCGGACTGGGCGATCTCGTTCTCGTGGTGCGGAAAGATGTTGTCGACCCCACCGCAGTGGATGTCAAAGGTCTCGCCGAGGAGCGACATCGCCATGGCCGAGCACTCGATATGCCAACCGGGTCGACCGGGCCCGAGATCGGTCTCCCAGACCGGTTCGCCCTCTTTAGGCGCCTTCCAGAGCACGAAGTCCCGCGCATCGTCCTTTTCGTAGTCATCGACGTCGATCCGGGCCCCGGCCAGATTCTTCTCGGGTTTGACCCCGGAGAGCTTGCCATAGGATGGGAAGGTGCTGATCCGGTAGTAGATCGAACCCTCCGACCGGTAGGTGTGGCCTTTGGCTTCCAACCGCTTGATTATTTCCACCATCTCGGGCACGTACTCGGTCGCTCGCGGATAGTGTTCCGCGGGTTCGACCCCAAGGGTCTCCAGATCGTCGAAAAACGCCGTTGCAAAGTGATCGGTGAACTCGCGGAGAGAGACTCCGTTCTCGTTGGCCCGCTGGATGGTGCGGTCGTCGACATCGGTCAGGTTCTGGACCTGGGTCACCTGGAATCCAAAAAGCTCCAGGGTGCGGCGAAGAATGTCCTCAAAGAGGAATGTCCGGTAGTTCCCGATGTGCGGATAATCGTAGATCGTCGGACCGCAGGTATAGAGGCGGGCCAGCCCATCCTCGATCGGCTCGAAGTCCTCGAGTTGTCGGTTGAGTGTGTTGTAGAGACGCAGCTTCGGGGCCATACCTATCCTCCGGATTCGGGATTGTACAACCCCCGCCCTCCCAGGCGCGGGTTTCGGGACTCAGGTTGGAGCGGCCGCGCGAACGGATTCACTCCGGTTCGGCTCACCTCAGCAGCGCAGTCGGTCGCGCCAGCACCACGCCCCGCTTGGTCAGCCCCGGGAGTTCCTCGACGAGCACCGCCAGAGTGACTTCGTTGAGGTGACCGATGGCGATGATCTCTCCTTCCATTCGAGAACGATAAACCGCCTCATCAAGCTGCACGCGAATCGCCTCCGGGGTTCGCTCGTTGTCGAGAAAGACGTGTCGTCTGCCGGTCTTGACCCCTTGAGCCCGAGCCGCTTCTTCGGCCACCGTATCAACCGTCGTTCGGGAATCGAGGAAGGCGAGATCCATGGAGGCCAGTTCCTGCATGACCCACGACATCATCCGCAGGTTGGCGGTGGCCTTCGAGCCCATGTGGTTATTGACTCCGACCACGTGAGGGACGTTGTTGATGGCCATAAAGACCGCGTCGCGAAGCTCCTGATCGCTCATCCCCACCATCAGGGCCCCGGGTCCCGGATTACTGTCGCCGACGGCCTCCATGGGGAGATGAAGCCAGACCTCGTGACCGGCGTCGTGCATATCGACCGCAGTTCCCGTCGAATTCGGCAGAAACGGAAGAACGGCGATACCGATTTCTTTGGGAAGCCTGATGGCCGCGGGCACGAGATCCATGCGTTGGCCGGCATCATCGAGCAGAATCGCCAAACGCCCCCTGGCACCCGCCGGTGGTGCGGGTCTCGGCGTCGCGGTCGGCGCCGGTTCGGTCGGAACCGTGATGGTCTCGGGGCTCGTATAGGACTGCGCCTGTCGTTGCACCTCGAGTTCGAGATCGAATGCCTCGACTCCGTGGTCGATCCTCAAGCCGATCATCCGACCGACATTGGTCACCGGGTCGGAGACCGAAACACCGTCCTCATCGGCGAGAATCGATGCTTCGGCGATGAACTCCTCACGAGATGCCGGATTTGGAAACCGGAGTTTCCAGGTACGAACAAAGGTGCCGTCGATCTTGCGGATCTCGGTATCGATCTCGAGTCCATCCGGCGTCACACCGTGGTCGACCGCGATGGATTGAAGCTCATGCTCGAGTCCCTGACCCTGGGTCGACAGCGAAGGCTGCCCCGGCCGAAGCACCCACCAGAGAATCAGGATCAGGGCAACGGCCGCCGCGGCGATCCCGATCGCCGATGGTGGCCAGCCGGCCGCCTTCGATTTCCCCTTGCGGGTCGTCTTCTTTTTTTTGCCGCCGGTCGCCGCCATGGTTCAGGCGGCCTCAGCAAGATCAGGCTCGGCAAGATCAGGACGGAGCCTTTCGAGGGCGCGCTCCAGGATCGGATCATCCTCTTCATCCTCGTCCGCAGGCTCGACATCCTCATCGGGCGTGAGTCCGGAACCGCGCAGCGGCTCGTCATCGGGGCCCAACCAGCGCCCCACGGGTATCCAGAGGTTGAGGTCGCCATGGCGCACGATCATCATGTGGGGTGCGTGCCCCATGGTCGAATGACCGAGCAGTACCGCCCCCGATCGCTGCAGAGCTGAAGCCAGAATCTCACCCGCGCCCTCGGTTTCAGCATTGACGAGAACCAACGGGAGGCTCATGGCCGACTCACCGGTCGCCGCGATGGTGGCGCTTCCGGCCTCGCGGCCCTTCCACGCCGCCAGAGTGCCCTCACCGACAAAAAGGTCCGCAACCGCGATGGCCTGATCCTCGAGTCCCCATACGAGGCCTCGGAGATCGAGAATCATCGGGGCTCCCTCGCTGACGAGTTCTTTGACGGCCATCGCCGATCCGCTGGTGAGGCTCTCGATCGTCAGCACCCTCACCTCTTCGATCTCTTCCACCGTTGCATGGGTGGGTTCCCAGTCGGCCGGGACCAGATCGACATCACGACGCTCGGCAACCTGGCGGTCCATGACCGTGAGAATCACGCTCTCGCCCCGCTCCTCACGCTGGGCCAGATCGAGAGCGATCTGCCACAATGGCCTGCCGCGGGTATAGACTCCGTCGATCTTCTCGATGACTTCCCAATTAACGAGACCTGATTCGGCGGCGGGAGAACCCGGAAAGACGACCCGGACGGCCGCGGATCCGAGACGAAGGGAGAGCCCGAGCCCGTATGCCGGCGGGTGGGAGAAGACCTCTCCATACCGCTCGATCTGATCGTCGGTCACGACCGCCGCCCACGGATCCACCGACTCGAGAATCCCCGCATCGAGGGAACTGGCGAGAACATCCGGGTCGAGTTCGTCGACGTATTCGGACTCAACCAGATGCACGACCTCGGCGAGATTTCCCAATGCCTGAAACAGGCTTTCTTTCGAGGTCAACCCCGCGGTCAGCAAACCGGCAAAAAACACCATGACGCACACCGACGTCACGAGCAGCGCGATTCGAAAGCGCTTCATTTAAAGGACGCTCCTCTCTCTCATCTCAACTGTAACCAACGTCGGGGATCCTGTGGTTTCTTCCCGACTCGTATTTCAAAGTATGTATTGCCGTCCTGAGTCGGCGGAGAAGCCAGTCCGAGCCGTAAACCCATGTCTACCCGCTGGTTGACCCTGACGTGGATTGTAGCAAGACCGGCCACCAGCGAATAGACGTCATTGCCGTGATCAATCACGACCATGTTTCCATAACCCTTGAAGAAGCGTGCGTATGCCACTTCACCCGGAAAGACCGCCTTGACCACTGCACCACTGGGCGAGTCGAATCGGAGTCCATTGCAGAGGGTATAGGCTGAGTACTTGGGAAGGTAGTGCCTCCCGAAACCTCGAACGATCGGGCCGGCCACCGGCCATGGCAGCGCACCCCGGAACTTGCGAACATCATCCCCTCCGGTAAACGGACGGCGATCGCTGAGGGTCCCGAGCAGCCGTTCGAGTGCAAGTTCCCGCTGCCGCAACTCCTCGAGTTCCGATTCGGCGCTCCGAGTCGATTTCGACAGTTGCCGAATCTGAAGATCAACGTTTCTGCGGACTGCTTCGAGCTCCCCCTTCCGCGCTTCCAATATCACGGCGTCCTGGCGCGCGGTTTCCAGAATCTGACTCAATTCGCCGAGCCGGACACTCCGCCTGCGGTGGAGATCTCCGTACTCCTCGACCAACTGCAATTGGCCGTTCGTCAAGACAGCGACCGTGCTGATAGCGCCCTCGAGATCTCCGCCTCGTGCACCGTCGTAAAGCAACTGCATGGTTCCCGGCCTGCCGAGGAGCGCCATGATCTCCACATGGCCCTGCAGGAGTTTCCGATGATGCTCGAGGTCACTTGCCAGCTCCGCCGCAGCGCGAGCGATATCCTCAGCTTCCTCATGATTGCCTTCGAGTACGAGCTCGACCTCGCGAACCCGCGCCTCGGCGAGCTCGAGTTCAGATGTCAGTCGCTCCCGTTCCTCGATCCGGCTTCGGTTCTCGGCATTGAGTTCCGACAGGCGCCGTTCGAGGCTCCCGATTCTGCTTCGGACCACATCCAGCTGGTCGGTAGCGGTTGGCGCCTGACCGATTGCGGTCGCTGCCGCCATCAGCGCCAGCAGAACAGCGACGGTGGACATCGGTCTCATCAGCGCTCATTGTACCGTCTCGATTCCCTGATCATGAAAAGGCCACTCCACTCTGCGAACCCGGTCGATCGAGGTAGACCTTGTGGGGGATTGTTTTCGGAGGGGAACGGGCTCAACCTGAATTGAGCGATTCTCACCGGCGATCTGCACCAACTCCTTGCGCTCTGGGCGTTTGCAAAAAGCCTCGACATACCACCAGTATTCCTGCATTTCTTGCAAACACCAGAGCATCAAGGACTTGGCACATCTCACCCGGCAGAATCGCGCAGTTCAGGCTAAACTAAACAGGAAACCCGTTCGGCGGTCGTGGCTGGTTCACAAGCCGCCGGCGACCAGTGAGGTCAAGGATGGAAACTCCCTATTCGTTCGACATCGCCTTTCTCGGTCTGAAAGACCCGTCCACCGCGGGTCGCTCACGACTGGTACTCGCAATGGAACGCCTGACCGGCCGGTCCACCGCCGAGTGCCAAGAGGTCCTGTCAAAAGTGGGCCTGACCATCTTTGACGCGCTCCCTGCCGACCAGGCGCAGTTGATCATCACCGCCCTGGATGATGCGGGCGCGGTGTGTGAGGTCAGGCCAAAGGAAGAGGCTGCCCGTTCGGCCGACGAGGCCATGGGAGGCGGGATGACGCAGTGCCCGTCCTGCGGATTCGTCCAGCAGGCCGGTCTGGACGAGTGCTCACGCTGCGGGGTGATCTTCTCCAAAATGGAGAAGGACGATCTCCGCAAGATACGGGACGACCAGACCCTCGAAGAGGCGCAACAGCGGGCCGAGCAGATCCGACAGGAGTGGGACGAGCGGGCGAAACAGATCATCGAGTCGCGCCCCCTCTCCGAGAGTGCCGTCCAGCCGTTTCAGGATGCCCTGACTCAGGAAGAGATTCCGTTCCTTCTCCTCGAAGCCGCCGAAGCCTCCATTCTCATGACCTCGCGACAGATGCTGGGGATCATCGACGGAGTGGTTGCCTTTCTGCCTTACGAGGTCATCAAGGATGTGGATTTCGGTGGTGGTCTCGCGGTGAAGAAGAACCACACCCGGCTCGTTCTCAGCTTTCACATGCCCATCGGATTCAACGGTAAGAATGTCAAATCACTCACCTGGCAGTTGACCGCCGATGCCGCGACAAACAAGGAGGCGATCATGGATTGGGCGTTTGCCCGATCTTACCTCTGTGGTGCCTGCGGCGCCCGCGATCTCGACTTCCGCAACGAAAAGGGCGCGACCCACGGAAGATGCATGCACTGCGCCACCGACCACGCCATCGATTTAAAGCATCACAAAATAACCCCGATGATCTCGAAATGAGGCGACGAGGATGAAAACCAAACACCGTCTCAGCCGGTTCGTTGTCGTCTCCTTTTGCATCACCGCGTCCTCACTGTTGATCGGATCGTGCAACCAACAACCGGAACCGAAGGTAGTCGAACCAACACCGATGGTGGTCGAAAACAACGATCTGCGGCTTCGGCTCGCGGGCGTCCCCGGTGAATTCATGACCGTGACGAACGACGGTGACCAGCTCATACTCAGCGTTGCCGATCCCGCCGTCGAGGGAGAGATCCTCTTTGCCAACAAACCCCCTGAGATGGGCCAGAACCTCCCCGCCGAGCTCAGATCCCACGAGGCACTCATCGAGGAACACGAGGGTGGCGACTATCTCGGCGCACAGGAACTCGTCAGCCAGCTCGGCACCACCTTCTACTCACGTGGGCGCTATCTGTCGGACGGCTCTTTGATCGAGGAGACGACGATCTTTGCCCTCCACCCCTATGCCGACCGGATCATGACCATCAGCTATCGCTATCCGGCTGGTGATGACTCCACCGAGCGCATACAGCAGCTCTTCGATGTCCTCCGTTGAGGGGCTTGACTAGGAGAGCCTTCAGCGCTCAGCTCTCAGCAGTCAGCGCAGCATCTTGCAAAACTCAAGACCTGGCGAGGGCGGGTGCAAATCCCGAGGCTACTCGCCATCGGCTACCTCACGGGCAATATAGCGGGCGACCTGCTGCGACATGGCCTTGTCGCCGAAGGTGCCGACTTTGATGTTGAATTTGGTGGTCTCGAAATCCATCGCCTTGAGCTTGATCCTGACCGACGTTCCATCGGCCGTAGTCGCGGTCACCCTGCCCTTGAGACCGTCCACCGTCTGATCGACGGCAATCAACCGCAGATCCACGATCGCGCGCTCGGCGGCCGCCGCCACATCCAGCAGTGATCCTGCGAAGTTGCCACGCAACTCCCGCTGCTGCCAGCTATAGGTCCCCGACCCCTCTTCTCCGGGATCGACGGTCGACGCACAGCCACAGACCAGCACCATAACGCTCACAGCCAACAGTGAATTGATCCTTCTCATGATGAACACCCTATAGGTGTTGAGGCCCCATGTCGATCCCCCTTGCCCGAGAGCGCTGCAAGCGGTACCCTCACCAGCCCGGAGGTGCGAATGAGACCATCCATCGGCGTCCGCCGAGAAACAAAAAGTCCATGGGAGCGCCGCTGTCCCATCACACCCGATCTGGCTCGTCGTCTCATCTCGTCCGCTGATATTGATATCCAAATTCAGCCCTCGGCACGTCGTGTCTTTCCGGACATGGAATACACCCGGTCCGGCGCAACACTCACCACATCGTTGGACGACGCCAACATCGTCCTGGGCGTGAAAGAGATCCCGCCCGATCTTCTCAGACCCAAGACGGCCTATCTCTTCTTTTCGCACGTCATCAAGGGCCAGTCCTACAACATGCCCATGCTCAAGAGATTGATGGAGCTCGGGTGCACATTGATCGACTACGAAAAAATCATCGATGACGATGGCCGCAGGCTGGTGTTCTTCGGCCGTTTCGCGGGTCTCGCCGGTATGATTGACAGCCTCTGGATCCTCGGTCAAAGTCTCGCCGCCGACGGCCTTCGCACCCCCTTAGCCGAGTTGGAACCGGCCCACCAATACGATGGCCTGGATGCGGCCAAGGCCGCCATCCGCTCGGTTGGCGATCGTATCGCCTCCCACGGTCTTCCCGACGGCATCCCCCCCTTGGTGATCGGCATCGCAGGTTATGGGAACGTCGCCAAGGGATCCCGGGAGATTCTCTCCGAACTGCCCACCCGTGAGATCGAGCCCGGCGAACTCGAGGCGCTGCAGACCAAGCCGTCCGGCAACTGTATCTACCCGGTCACGTTCAAAGAGGAGCACATCGTCGCTCCCCGAGACCCCGGCGGCGCCTTCGAGCTCCAGGACTACTACGCGCACCCAGAGAAATACCGATCCGACTTCGATCGTTACCTCCCCTACCTCACGGTCCTCATGAACTGCAACTACTGGGATGAACGCTATCCGCGACTCACCACCATCGATGATCTCCGGACCCTGTACGGAGGCTCGACCGCACCACGGCTCCGCGTCATCGGCGATCTCGGCTGCGACGTCGGAGGTGCCATTCAATGCACGACCAGGTGCACCGAACCCGGGGACCCCGTGTACGTCTATGACGTTTCGACCGGAGAGACCACTTCCGGGTTCAACGGCAACGGGCCGGCGGTTCTCGCGGTCGACATCCTCCCTTCCGAACTCCCGCTGGAGGCATCGGAAGAATTCGCCAAGGCCCTCTCTCCGACGCTTCCGGCGCTCGCCCGGGCCGACTTTTCTCAACCCTTCGATAGTCTCGATATCCCACCAGAAATCGCCCGGGCGGTGATCGTTCACCAGGGTGAGTTGACTCCGAACTTCGCCTATATCGCCGACTATCTACCAAAGGATTGATTCGTGGATCGGGTCGCGGTAAGCTGCATCCGTTCGACGGCCAATTCACGACTGACCGCGGGTCCGCACTTCCGGGCCGCGATTTGACCGGTTCCGTTTGTTGTTGGGAGCTCCGGCTCTCAACAGCCAGATCTCAATTACCTTGATCTTTCCGGGTCGCCCGACCCGGATCTTTTTTTGCCCGGATCTCAACCCGCATTTTCATCATTCGTGAGTTAAACCTAAGATGAGCGATTCTCACTGGCGATCTGCACCAAGCTCTTGCGCTCTGGATGGTTGCGAAAATACTCGACATACCAACGGGTATG
>RCNE010002442.1_pt1 | contig 13576 bp, 11 predicted proteins | sample 2041361 | NCBI WGS metagenome assembly RCNE01 (sample SAMN09708229, study PRJNA481090) | Marine sediment metagenome, whole genome shotgun sequencing project.
GCACTCGATGTTTATCGTGGCCTGCAGAAAATGCCTGAACTGGAATCGAAACTGTTCGCTGCAAGCACCCCAATCCCTGATGGCTCGGATGCCGTCCTGTATGTCAGCATCGAAGGCATATCCATTGATGTTCAGAAGAAAGAAGCGATCCTGACCGCGGCCGCGATCCTGTCGTTAGAATCTGTATCTAGTGGCGAAAAAATTTATTCGAGTACGATTCGTTATCAGGACAGAGCATCATTGGAAGATTGGACTGAAAATGACAATGCCTTGTGGCATGACTTCGCGAATTTTGCGCGACACTATCTAGGTCGGGAAATTACCGCCGACGCATTCGCGAAGATCGAGCTAAATCACGAACTTCTGCCGGTCAAATCTGAAGACATCAAGCTACAACGAAAGAATCAGTGGCAAGGCAGCACTAAATCCGCAACGCCTACTCTGGCATGGGAACTGAAATTGCTTGGCGACGATGCGTATGGAACGTGGACCGATGCAATCAACGCTACGAATACGTTCTATGACGTTGAAATATACGATGCACATCGAATGGTTTACGAAATGAAACAGGTCGCGGCAACTCAGCACACGCTGGTCTACGAGCTGGACCCTTGCCAAACCTATCGTTGGTCTGTGCGACCGACGTATCGCATTGGCGACGACATCAGGGTCGGAGAATGGATGCAGTACGCGTCTGAATCAGAAACTAAAATAGGCAAAGGCATCGTCGGTAGAGACGCCGCCACCTCTCCCGCCTATATTCAGAATTTCGCGTCTTTAGAGTTCGATTGCAGCCGCAAGTAGTTTCTAACGGAGCCCAAATGCACGCCACTGATGTTGCCGCATGACTGACAAACCGCTTCAGTCAGTACGTTTGGGCAAGGTGAAATGAAGTACCAACGCCCCAATTATTCCGGCCGCTACTGAAGCAAACAAGACTCCCACCTTAGCCTGATCAATAAAGGTTTCGTCGGTGTAGGCCAGCTCGCTTATGAATATCGACATCGTGAATCCGATTCCAGCAAGGCAACCTGCCCCGACCAGTTGGCCCAGAGTAATGCCCTGTAACTCGGTCTTCGCGATCTTTATCACCAGCAGACTCGCAAGCAGGACACCCAACGGTTTGCCGACCACCAAGCCTAGAATTACACCCAAGCTAACATCAGTCGGAAATCCGGCCATGGTGTCGGCGCTGAAAGCGACACCCGCGCTAAACAAGGCGAACAACGGCAGTATGACAAATGACTGAAATGGGTGGAGGCGATGTTCCAGTGCAATTGCAGGCGGGATCGCATCCTCAACCGTTAGGGCGAGTTGCAAAATGGACGCTCGGCGCTCGCTGTCATGGTTCAGGGCATCAAGGGAGTTGTCATCGCCCTCAATATCCGCCAACAGCTTCGATGTGTAGTCGATCAGTTCCTGCGGGTCGATGGCGGGCCTAACCGGGATGACCATCGCAACTAGCACCCCGGCAATCGTCGCATGTACGCCCGAGCCGAGTACGCCAAGCCAAACTATAAATGCGAGCGACGTATAGACCCAGGTTGCTCGCACGCCGCGGCGATTGAATATCAACATCAGAATCAATGGAATAACAGACAGCAACAAAGTCGCGACGTCGAGATCAGGTGTATAAAAAACGGCAATTGCTGCGACCGCAATCAAGTCATCCGCAATTGCGAGCGCCATCAGGAAAACCTTCAATCCCAGTGGCACCCGCGAACCAAACATCGAAAGCACCCCGAGTGCGAATGCTATGTCAGTGGCCATCGGGATGCCCCAACCAGCGATGGTGCCACTTCCGATATTTACCGCTGCATATATCCCAGCAGGTACAACCGCACCTCCAATGGCCGCGCACACGGGTAGCATCGCCTTGTCGATACTGGATAGCTCGCCAACAACAACTTCGCGCTTGATCTCAAGCCCGACGACAAAAAAGAAAATCGCCATCAGCCCGTCTTTGATCCAGTGCGAGAGCGTTAGTTTGAACTCCCATTCGCCGAATCGAAAACCCATGTAGGTGTGGGACAGGTCGTAATAGAATTGACCCCACTGCGAGTTAGCCCATATCAGGGCTATCGCTGTAGCAGCTATTAGAATGAATGCACTGACTACCTGCGAGTGCAGAAAGCGCTGGAACATGTTGTTGCCGGAAATGTGGGCTGCCACGGTCGGTGCCTTCCTCGGTATCGAACTTGCTACTGCTGGAGCTGGGAATTATACCTGTCTTATCAGTCTCTGGCCTTCGTTAGCAGCAAGGTTCCGAAGCCAATGATGAACAGTGATAAGAACGGCTCGAACGGCCAATACGGAAACCACAACTCAAGATTGGCTGACCATCGCGGTGTAGTCAGGAATGCGGAAACCGGCTTTTGCCAGTACTGGCCTGTTGCCGATACCGCGAGGCCGAAGACGATCACGGCACCACCGACGACCTTAAACACGAGTGATGGCCTGCGCTCACGCTTCTTGCCCCAGGCCGCGATTCTTAACGCAAATGCGGTAAAACCGCTCCAATAAAAAACGTAGTCGATCGGATCCGGGTTTCCATAGTAATGAGAAAAATTCCACCAATAGACGCTACAGGGGTATGCCCACAGAAAGTAAATTCCGGACTTGTGAATTACCTTCCATTGTTGCTGACTTAGGTATTTGCGGCCAAAGTGGAAAGACGTCAACACCATCGCGGGAAGGAAAATATAACCGACGCTCCCTTCAAGCTCATCACGAAGCAAGTAAACATCCGCGTAGTAATAGTCACGGAAGAAGTACGACATGATGAAGATGAACAATCCTTGCCACGCCATGGCAACGGCGAAACATAAACCAAGGTATTTTCGATTGCGCAACCACCACATCGAAAACGGGCCGGGAAACAGAATCTGTACAGACGATGCCGCGACCACGAGAAATATCAACGGCACCGCGAAGCGCACTGAGAAACTGATCATGTGCGACACACCGGCGCCGACGGATAGATCGCTTGCCATCATTTCGACTGCAATGACGGCGGATATGGGAACCGAGATAAGCCAGAAAAGCCCCCACTTGTTGATGACTTTATTCTTCAGAATACTATTCAGATCACTACTCATCGATTTCCTGCCACTGCGCTAGAAATACCTCGTGCCCCTTCAGTCTGCCACCCCGAGGGTACAGCAACGACTGTGCCGATAGGTTAAGAATACGAAGGCCGCATATCGTGATAGTATTTTCGCGATGCCGAACACATTGAAAACACGAGTACACCACATACTTAAAGTCGCATTTTCCCTCGCGCCATGGGTGGCGTCTCTGTATGCGCTTTATTGGCTCGAGTATGGCGAAATCTGGAGCATCGAAACCCCGCATCGCGGCAAGATTTCGGTTGTTATCCTGATGCTTGGCATGAGCTTGTCATTTATCGTTTATTCGCGATCGTTCAATCGCAAGTAATCCGATAGAGAATTGATGTCTGTGACAGCTATTTTCACTCGTTTACCAGTTATTGCTGCAACCATCCTGCTGACACTCTCCAGCGGTTTCGTCGCAGCGCAATCCGAGCCGGCATCGAATCAGTCTCCCGCTGTCTCTGACCGGCCCCGAATCGGACTGGCGCTGGGCGGCGGCGGCGCCAAGGGCGCGGCGCATGTCGGCGTTCTGCAGGTTTTGGACGAGTTACGTATCCCGATTGATTGTGTCGCGGGCACCAGCATGGGCGCGCTGGGCCACCTTCGCGACAGGAAGAACGGCAGACGATATTGAGAATGCAGTGATCGGCATCGACTGGTCGCAGACTGTCGGCGGCCAGGGACGCCGTGATCGCATGCCAATAGACCGCAAGCTCGACAGCGTTAATCATCTAAATTCTCTGGAGTTTGGTCTCAGCGGCGGCAGGTTTCGAGCACCAGCCGGGATCATACAGACGCAGGATATCGAGGGAGAGATCTGGGATCTCGTGTCAGCGGCACATTCGATACACGACTTCGATGATCTTCCAATTCCTTTTCGTGCAGTCGCGACGGACATCGTTGCCGGAGAAATGGTCATCCTGGGTAGCGGTGACCTGGCCGTTGCCATGAGGGCCAGCATGGCAATCCCGGGAGCGTTTGCTCCGGTGCGGATGGACGACAAGGTTCTGGTAGATGGCGGGTTGATGCGCAATCTGCCGGTCGATGTGGTGCGTGAATTATGCGCGGATGTCGTCATCGCAGTTTGGATGACCAACCCGCGTCCGGAAGCTGACGAGGTTGCATCGGTGTTCACATTATCCGGCCGCTCATTGATAGTGATGGTAGAGGCCAACGAAAGGATGCAAATTGAATCACTCACGGAATCCGATGTCGGCATAGAAGTCCGTATGGGCGACATAGGAGCTGGCGATTTTCTGCGAGTTGCGGACGCGGTGGAACTGGGAAGATCTACAGCGGAGGGCAGCCGTGACGCGTTACTACAATATGCAGTATCAGAGCAGGAGTATTTAGCCTGGCAAGAATCAACCGGCCGAACGCCCAAGGTCGCATACAACTTCTCAGAGGTTCGCATTGCGGGCAATAAACGCGTCACTACGAAGTACATCAATTCGAATATCAAAATGCCCGACCTACTGGATGCGCCGGCCAGCACTCACGATATCGCCGTTAATGCCGAAAGAATTTATGCGCTAGGAGATTTCGAGCGCGTAAGTTACCGAATTACAGGCACCGAGGAACATCAGGTACTCGAGTTCAATACCGTCGAGAAATCGTGGGGCCCGGATTATTTTCGATTTGACTATGGCCTGGCATCACACGGCGATTCAGACTTTAAGGCCATCATTCGTGCAGATCATGAACGTACGTGGGTCAATTCTCTGGGTGGGCGTTGGCATAACGCACTCCAGCTAGGCCAGCAAAACCTGATTCGGACAAATTTCTACCAGCCGCTCGATGCGAAGCAGCGATATTTCGTTGAGTCATTAGCCTCGTACGAAAGTGATCGTGAGGACTTCTATCTCGACGGTAATCGCGTTGCTCAGTACTTTATTCGGCAGATGTACGCACAGGTTGATATTGGCGTAAATCTTGGCAATCGGGCGCAATTGAGGGTTGGGCTGCGGCACGGTTGGGAAGAGGCCGAATTGGATACCGGAATTCCGGGCTTGCCTGAACTGGATCGACAGGCGGAAACCAGCCTGCAACTTCGCGCTGTCTACGACACCCGAAATTCGACTGGAATACCGACTCAAGGATCACTAATTCACGCACGCTACGTACAGTCCGAAATGTGGTTCGGCAGCGACCTGAGTTACAAGTTACTGGAAGGCGCTGTCACGAAGACATTTAGCTTGAGCGACGATGCACTGACGTTATTGGCGGGCGGTGGATCGACGTTAAGCGGCGAGCTGCCGGTCACGCAGCGAATTCAACTCGGAGGAATAAGGTCGTTCCCGGGATTGCGGCCTGGCGAGCTTCGCGGCGATGAATATTGGTTTGCCGCTGCCGAATACTTCTGGCGACTCAGCGATTCAGAGAGTCTGTTTGGCCATGAGTTGTACGCCGGTCTTCGCCTTCAGGCCGGCGAAGTCAGTGGGCGATTCGACGGAGTTAATGAAGGCAGGCTGACTGGAATTTCCGCGTCTATAGGTGGCGATACTCCGGTCGGCGCATTCACAGTGTCGTTCGGATATGTCGACAACGATAGTGTTCGGCTGCAGTTTTCGCTGGGCCGGCCCATCAACGAGGGATCGATACTCGACGCGGTGCATTGAAGGTGACTACAAGATATTTCGTCCGAGCGCACTTTGTATAAGTGTGACTGCTCGCTCGGCCGATACATTTGCCTGATCGACGAATGGGTTCAGTTCGACAACTTCCATTGAGGTCAATCGACCATTGCTGGCGCACTGCTCGAGCAAGAGGTGCGCTTCTCGATAACTGACCCCACCCGGCACCAGTGTTCCAGATCCAGGAATTACCTCAGGGTCACAACCGTCAAGATCAAAACTCACATGGAACCCTGCGGTGCCCTTATTGACGATCTCAAGCGCCTGGCTCGCAATCTGGCTCATGCCCTGCTCGTCGATATCACGCATCGTGAACACGGTGACCCCGGACTTGCGAACGAATGCGCGCTCGACCCTGTCGATATCGCGAATCCCGATGAGGACAACGTGCTCCGGTTTCACCGCCGGGCTATGCCCAAGGATGCTCGACAAGTCCGCATCACCATGGCCTAACAAATGCGCCAATGGCATGCCGTGGACATTGCCACTCGGTGAGGACTCCGGCAAATTCATGTCACCGTGTGCATCAAACCAAATCAAGCCCAGATCTTGATTGGATTTTCTGAAGTGCGCGGCAACCCCCGCCACCGTGCCCATCGCGATCGAGTGATCGCCGCCAATCACCAATGGAAACTCGCCTTTTTCAAGTGCTTGCTGCGACTCAGACGCCAGGCTTTCACAAACCACCAGGATTTCGTCCTTGAAGCGTGCTTTGGTATTGCTCGTTTGCCGCGTTTCCATGGCGGGCACCGGTATATCTGTTTCCGCGGTCAACGTGTAGCCAATCCTGGTAACGGCTTTGCTCAATCCGGCGATACGAAACGCTGACGGGCCCGCGTCTGTGCCGCGCCGGGATGCGCCAAGATCCAGCGGTACATTGATAATGTGAACGGGCTTCATCTTCATATCTGTCATTTCTTTCTTCTCCGGCAAAAAGTGCACAGCTAGGCGGCTTTCCTGATTTGAGCGCGACCCGTACCGTCGAGGATACGTGCAAAAAGATTCTTTGGGTCGTCCAACGTTGGCACAAGCTCAATCTCGATGCCTTCGTTTAGCTCCGTCGCCAGGCGATGCACATAGGTCAGCGCCGAGAAGTCCTCCAGAGCGAAGCCTACTGAATCAAAGATGGTTATCTGCTCATCATTATCACGCCCAACAACCTCGCCAGCAATGACACGCCACAAATCGTGCACCGGGTGCGTCTCCGGCAGCTGTTGAATATCACCTTCGATTCGTGTCTGCGGCTCATACTCAACGAAAATCTTTCCGGCACGCAATACGTCGCGATGCAACTCAGTCTTGCCGGGACAGTCGCCCCCTATGCCGTTGATGTGCATACCCGCCTCCACCATGTCAGGTGTCAGGATAGTCGCCCAGGTTTTGTCGGCGGTGCAGGTAGTTACGATATCTGCCCCTCGAACTGCCTGCTGTGATGACTCGACCGGAACTACACGCAACGCAGGGAACTGTTGTAAGTGCCGTTCCAGCTTCTGTACAGCAACCTTATCGATATCGAAAATACGAATCTCTTCTATTCCCAGTATGGTGTGAAATGCGATCGCCTGAAACTCACTCTGCGCCCCACAACCGATCATTCCGAGCACTTTGGAATTCGGGCGTGCAAGTGCTTCGGTCGCCAATGCCGAGGCTGCCGCAGTTCGAAATGCAGTGGTCAGTGTTAGCTCGGACAGCAACACCGGGTAGCCGGTATCGGTATCAGCCAATGCTCCGAACGCCATTACGGTCGAGACACCTTTGTCGGGATTGCCCGGGTGACCGTTTACATACTTGAACGCGTAACGATCCGGGTCCGACACCGGCATTAGCTCGATCACGCCAACCTCACTGTGGTGGGCAACTCGGGCACTCTTGTCGAAGGACTCCCAGCGACGAAAATCATCTCGCATCGTGTTCGCGATGCCGGCGATAAATTCGCTTAATCCGACCTTCTCCACCATTCGGCTCAATGTCGGAACATCCACAAATCTCGTCATAGCGAGTCCTACTCAATAGTTATCAGATTGGCTACTCTATAGTCTTATATTGTTAGGTAATAGATAACAATATGCTAACTTTTAGCAGTTTTTATAGCTAAATGATGCTATTTTCTAACTTAATATCGATCCTTCCTGGAAAATGCTGTGCTCAAACTGGATTCGAAAGACCAGGGCTTGTTGGCGATGCTACGTGCTGATGCCCGTATCTCCGTCGTAGACCTCGCCAAGCGCTTGGGCGTTTCGCGAGCAACGGTACAAAACCGAATGCGTCGATTGGAGGACGAGGGAGTAATTCTCGGCTATACGATCGCATGGGGATCTGCCGTTGAACGTCCGGTAGTTCGAGCGCATATGTGCATTCGCGCGGAGAGTAGCAGCGAAGCGAATGTGATCGAGAGCCTTCGCGGCAACCCGCAGGTCACCGCTGTGCATCACACGACGGGGCGCTGGGATCTGATTGCAGAAATACAGACAGACTCGCTCTCGTCATTCAACAAGATTGTGGGAGCGTTGCGACTGATCGACGGCGTTACCGCCACCGAAACCAATCTCTTACTCGATAGTTACGAGTAAAGAAATTATGGCGTGTACCAAATAGGCGAAGACCAAGCCCTTTCCTGCAACGTCGCCGGAACGTTTTCGAGTAACGGCCATCCATATCGATTCGCTTCCCAGGTAGTCCAGCGACAGGTCGGATTCTCCAAAACTCGAGCGTAGTAGAACGCGTGCTGCTTCGAATCGAAACCCGGGTCTTCCCAAACAACCGCCATTTCGGTGTCACCAGCAGATTTCGAATAATCGCAGGTTGCGACGTTTACGCTAGCGCCATTGTCGGGGCAGCGATGGCTATTCGGGTCCGGTACCTGCCCGTCCGAACAAGCGACATCAAAAACCTGCTCCTTGGTTTGACCCTCTTCTACCCAGCCCTTAACGACTTGTGCCCGCTGCAACCACGTACTGGCAGGGTCCTTGATAGCCCAAACAGCGAACCTGGGTGAGGCATCGCCGACGCGACTTGGCAACGTACTCCCCATATGCACACCGGAACCATAGGCGGTATCTCGCCAGTCTTTGCGGCTTAACAGGTCGGATTCAAAATCATAGCTTGCGAAAAACCGTAGTTTTATTCGGGTGCCGGTGGTGGCGAAAGTCTCTTTGCGCTTCAAAGCCGCGAAAATCGAGGCGCGTGTATTCTCTTCTGCCCATACACCGGTGAGCCCCGAGGCGCTGTAGGAAGCGTTGGACGGATGGATCGCGTTCGCCCCTCGCCGCAGCTCCGGCGTGCCATCCATAGCGCCCATTTTTCCTGTGTAGTTGTCTTCATCAACCGGTGAGGTCGAATTGTGCCCATCTGATGAGCCAATGAGACCGAACTTGTAAGGGTTGAATCCGCTTTCGCTTTCGAAAGCCAGGCCGCTCAGGTATGCATCACGAACATACGACCCTTGCACCTTGCCGACCGTCTCGTGTGCTGCGATCAAGGTGTCCAAAATCTCGAAATTCGCCCATTCATCGTTGGGCGACAGTGCCGGATGCGTATCCGACGTGCCTTTGATCTGGGTTATCTCAACCAGCGGCTCATTGCGCATGCGCAGTGATGCGTACTCAGCATCAATGGGCGCGCCGTCCCACATTTGCAATGGAAACATTAATCCATTGGAAAGATTGGAGTTGTGCGGGATCGCAAGCACGTCGCTGCCAGCGCGGCGCACGGTATCCATCCACTTCCACAAATCCTCCGGGTTAGTGGACTCGACCGAACTGAACGGTGCGGAGGGCACATCGCTGCCTGCAAAGATGACGTTTCGGTGCAGGTTCTGGTTGTCCGGCAGCGCGGTCCATTCGTAGCCAACAAAGGTAGTAAACGTTCCTGGGTCGTTATATTTTTCAGCGAGTGCAACGTACTTATTCCACACGGACTGCGCAGCCTCCTCTTCCAGACGGCCTGGAAATTTCGGAAATTTTGTCCGGTCTTTGCCGGTCATTTCTTCGAAGGCGCGGAGCGAAGTCTCGAAGTCAGTGCTGGCAAAACGCTTGCCAAATTTCGTTTGCGAGAGCGGGTGTTGTTGGTCGTTGAGTAGCTGTCCAAACATCAAGTACTCAGCGTGGTCCGTGAGAGCCATGAAGTCCAGGGGCGCGCGTGCGCGAACCCAGGTCCCGCCGAAGTGTTCGATTGCGTGCCCGGTGTTATAGCGATAGGCGTCTTCCGGCGTACTGCGAACGCTCAAGAAGTAGGAATCGTATGACCAGCTCGAATGAATATGGAGCTCGCCAAACAATGCGCTACGAGCAGGAACATTCTCTTCCGCTTTAGGGCTATCACTTGCAGCAAGTAATACCAGGAGAGCTACCAAAAAAATGAAGAGCTGCCCTCTTAGTAAACTCATCACTGCAGCGGCGAAAAGGAAACAGGCTTCAGGAATTTTATTTCCTGCGACTGAAGTGCATCCATCTCCCAGACTTCAGAAATAAAGCGCTGCCAGTCCGGGTCGGCGTCGAGCGCAGCCCGCCGCTGCTCTCTGTCGGCCATACTTTCGTATCTCCACATGAATACGACCTGATGCAAGTTGCCACATTCGGTCGTGAAAAATCCCAGCAGCGTACCCAGGTGTTTTTCCTGTAACGGCAAGCCTCCGGCTTCAAATTTATTGAGCCACTTACCGACCATACCCGGCTTCAAAGTGTAGGTTCGATGATCAACTATCATTACTGCTCTCCCAGATGTTTAAGCTGAATGCAGGATCAGATCGGAGACCTTCTCACCGATCATAATGGACGCTGCATTAGTGTTACCGCTACATATTTGCGGCATGATTGATGCGTCTGCCACTCTCAATTTACCAACGCCATGCACGCGCAATTGAGGGTCGACAACCGCATCGGCCTGAACTCCCATCTTGCAGCTTCCGACCGGGTGTAGTGTCGTTGCGCTTGTGTCGCGAAGCCAGTTCTTTAGTTGTGCGTCGGTCGTATGCATAGGCCCTGGTGCAATCTCTTTCCCTCTGTACGCATCAAATGCCTTGCTGCCGATAACCTCGCGCATTTGCTGCACGGCATTAACTGTTTTATCAAAGTCTGACACATCGGAAAAATAGTTTGCGATGATCCGCGGCGCATCGTCCGCGGAACCGGAACGCAGACGTATGCTCCCTCTGCTGACGGGTGTTACCGGCCCAACACGAATCGTAAAACCGTGATTCTGCTGCGCGCTGCTCTTACTAAACGGATTCGGCATATGGAGATTAGCGGTTGCTTCGGTCGCCGGCATGAAGTGCGCCTGCAGGTCGGGCGTTGTGCATGATGAATCTGATTTCATGAAAGCGCCGGCCTCATAAGGAAATGTTGAAATCAGACCGGTCCCAAAAAGTGCGGCCTGAGCGACACCTATAGCAGCTCTATCCAACCTTAAGTCCCGATACAATGTAATTGCTTGCTTGCACTCGTAAACCAGGCAGCAATCAACGTGATCATGCAGGTTCTGTCCAACGCCGGGCAAATCGTGCTCGACCGCGATTCCGTTTTGCTGCAAATGCTCGGCGTCACCTATGCCTGAAAGCATGAGCAAATGTGGTGAACTAATGACCCCCGCACTTAAAATAACTTCCTGACGCGCGTTGATGCGAACCGGACCGCTGCTGCTGCCAATTTCGACGCCTGCCGCCTGCCCGCTTTCCACAATCACACGACGAACGTGAGCACCGGTCTTAACGGTCAAATTCGAGCGCGACCAAATCGGGTCGATAAAAGCGGTCGCTGTACTGCAACGGCGACCGTCGCGAATCGTAAAGTCATAGCGACCGAAGCCTTCTTGCTGCGCGCCGTTAAAATCATCGGTAAACGGATAGCCCGCTTGCTGCCCGGCCTCTACGAAGACGTCGAACAGCGGGTTTGGCCCGCGCGCACGGCGCACCGTAAACGGGCCTTCGGTACCGTGAAACTCATCGTCGCGTTCGATATGGCCTTCTGAGCGTTTGAATAACGGCAGCACATCTTTGTAAGACCATCCGTCGCATCCGTTAGCCGCCCAACCATCGTAGTCCGCTGGATTCCCGCGCACGTAGATCATGCCGTTGATCGTAGAGCAACCACCTAATACTTTACCTCTGGGCCAGTATATTTCACGTTGATTGAGTTCGGGCTCGGGCTCGGTGCGGTAGTCCCAGTTGTACATCCCGGAGTGCATCAGTTTACCCATGAGCATCGGAAGTTTAAAAAGGTAGTTGCGGTCGCGCCCGCCTGCTTCAAGCAAGAGAACCGAGTTCTTAGGGTCTGCACTGAGTCGGTTTGCGATCACACATCCTGCTGAACCACCGCCGACAATGACGTAGTCAAATTCCTGAGTCACGTACGCTTCTCCATAATATTGCTTACCAGACAATCGGCTGTTCGCCGCGCGCTGCCAATAAGGCATTACACTGCGACAAAGGATTACCTTTTTCTAGAAAATTGTCACCCGCAGCGGGATGCTCCGTTTCTACAACGCTATTCTCAGTCCAATCGGACCTCGCCAGATCTGGGATCGCGGCGCTGAAGGTGGTCTTCGCGGCGTCACCGAATAAAATAGCGACCGGTCGATCCTGCCGTTCCAGCATCAAGCGTCGCAGCAATCGGAGCATAAACGGTCGCCACAGCAATAGGTGTCCCCGCGTCTGATGAGGGTCTCCACTTACTGCGAATCGACTAATCGTCAAACTTGAATTGAGCAGCAATACACCCTGATCAACCCATGTCTGAGCGAGCAAGGGCGGTGCTTCGAGATCAAACTCGGATGATTCAATAGCCGTTAATGTGTCAGACCATTTCCTCGTGCTTTTGGCGAGCTCCGGCCGACCCGCCCGCTCCGCACAAACGCATTGGGTCAGGCTACGCATACTGTGTGTAAACATGCTCTCGAGGTCGCGCCACGAACCGTAGCTGCCGATATCGAACGCACGTCCGGTCGAAAACGCCATGCAAGGATATGGATCTTGTCCAAACATGATTGCACGAACACCCTCGGGCTCTATGTCATCAAACGCGCGCAACATATGGGCGCCATCCGGGGCCCCCAAATGCCTGAACTGTCTTCTGGATGGGAAGATCGGCTCATGTGACAGTAGTTGCAGATCTGCATCAACGTCGTCAAAACCCAGCTCGACGCCCTCGAACACGTCACGCCATGCGGGACTGAGATCTTCGACCCAGCCCTCCAGCATTTCCGAAAGTGCATCGTTTAGACGCATAGGCACTATTCCAAACGGCTCTTTAGCTCAGCGACCTCGGCCTCCAGTTTTTCAACGCGTTGCTGGAGATCCGCCGAATTAACTCGCACTACCGAACTTACAGCCGCTGCAGATTCCGCCTGACTAACGTGCGCCTCCACATCCACCGGCCCACAGAAAAGATGCATGTACTCGGAGTCTTTGCGACCCGCTGTGCGTGGCAGCTTCACCAATAGCGGTTCGCCGTCGCCTTCAATCAAACTGTTCAGCGTTACGACCACGTCACCATTGTCTGCAAAAGTATGTAATCGACCACTGCGGGCGCGCAGCTCTCCAGGCGTCTGCGGTCCTCGCAATAACAACAAACAGACGACAGCGACCTGCGCTGCATCAAACTGATGGCCGCTGTAGCGAGTACCGCAAAATCGCTGCGAATACTTTTCGGTGCGACTCTTGAAGTTTTCCTCGGTCACCACCAAATGTTTTTCTTCTAACGCACGAATCGTATGCTGCACTTCGCCCTGCGACATCGACATAACCGGATGTCGGGCGGATTTTTGATTGCACGCATTGGTGAGCGCGTTCAACGTGATCGGATACTGATCCGGTGTTGTAAGCGACTTCTCTATGAG
>RCNE010001292.1_pt1 | contig 13575 bp, 11 predicted proteins | sample 2041361 | NCBI WGS metagenome assembly RCNE01 (sample SAMN09708229, study PRJNA481090) | Marine sediment metagenome, whole genome shotgun sequencing project.
GCCTCGCGGACCCATCCGCGCCCAAGGGCCTCGTGAATCCACATCCGTTGAACCCGAACATCGTCGAGATAATGATCCACCAGGGTATCCAGAATGCGTTCGTGGTCCTCCTCCCTCCTCTCCCGGAGCGCGAGACCACGTTCGAGCAGCAGCGATGTGGGCACATCGGAGGTCGAACGGAGATGCTCCCGCGCCCGCAGGCGCGCAGCCTCGGGGTCTTCGCCGGTCGGCGCTGTCACCCAGAACCAGGCAAACGCCAATCGAGGCCACGGGCTCTCGGGATCGATCTCCATCGCCGCCTCGATGAACTCACGCCAGCGCTCGGGATCGCGCCGGTGCTCACTGATAGTTGCAGCCAGCAGGTAATCGACCATGGTGGCGGGGGTGCCGAGCCGGTCGACGAGCCCACGCATCGCCGGTGGTTCCTCCACCTTGATCTCGGAGTCCGCCCATCTTCCGTCGGCCGCATTCTCGGCGACCCGCAGCGTCCCGGCATGTCCGGAGGTATCGTAGAAACTGACTCTGATCTCGGGCCGTCCCCGCGCCGCAATATCGGCCCGCAGCCGGTGGCGCCCTTCATCGAGACGAACCCGATACCAAAGCACCTCGGCTTCGCGTTGACCGCAGAACCGCCGGCTGTCCGCCCATCGGCCATCGAGACTGAGGTCAAAGCCCCCGTTCGCCTCGACCGCCATCCAACCGTCAAAGGCGGTTTCGAGGCCGATGGTCCACAGTACGGTGAAGACGCCGCGCGGGACAACCACATCGGGCGGTCCGATGACTCCGTCGAGGGTGGTCATGCCGAGGCGAACCGGTTCCCATGGATTCGTGAACTTCGTATCGGGCGGGGGCAGCTCGGCATCCGGGGGGGCGACCCCGCGTTCGAGATCGAGGATGTCAAACACGCCAAAAGGGCCCGCGAGTTCGGCCGTGGCCAGCGACCCGGAGGGAGGCCGGCCGTTGAGCCCGCTTTCGATCCGGGCCAGCAGAAAGCCGAGTTCGGGATCGCGAACATCACCCGCTACGGTGAGGATCTCCTCGGGCTCCGTGAGATTGCCGATCTGGTTCAACCACCATCCGGCGGCCGCCACCGCATCGGCGCCGGTGGGATCATCCGCGACCGCCGCCAGCGCTGCCCGGCGGGCGGTGGGCAGATCAAAACCGGCATCGGCCTGTTGCACCGCCCACCAGTCGGCCATCGCCGTGGTCGCGGAGAGAACCACCCCGAGGCAGAGTACGGCGGCGAGATGACGGGGCTTCATGGCGTCTCCAGCGGCTGGCTCAAGATGCGTTCGATCTCGAGCAGGAACTCGCGCAACTCGGGGGCTCGTTGGGCATCGACGACCCCCGGGTTGAGATGGATATAACCATTGACTCGGTATCCCAGTTCCTCAATCTCGATGGTCAGTTTCAGGGATCCGAAGTCACTCGTCAGCGACACGGTGTCGGCTTGGATCGACGGAATCCGCCCAAGGGTCACCTCGAGGGTCCACTCCAAATCGGGGCGAACCGCCACCAGCAGGGGTCCGGAACGGTCTCCGGTGGGAACCACCCTCGTGGCGAGATCCATGGTGCCGGGATAGGTGGCGATGCCTCCACGACTTTCGAGCGCCGTGCGCGGCACCACCGCTTCGAGATTGACGGCGGCGGGATCGCGCGACGGCACCAGACGGTACTTCGGGTCCGCGGTGAGCTCGGCGCCCGGGAACGACCGTTGCATCCATGTCGCGAAGGGCCGGGGATCCTTGCTCCCGGCAAACTGATGACGGAGCCGGTCCGCCGCCCCGCCGCTGGCCTCGACCCGCACCTCCAAAGGCACGAGCCCGTTCAGGTCCTCACCCAGCCGATAGGTGGTCTGGGACAATCCACCACCGACGGTGGGTGTGATTCGTGGCCGGCTGTCAACGCCTTCCACAACTAACACCGTCGCACCCTGATCCATCCCGGGAGGCGGCAACATGGCGTGCCCCGAAGCCGTGCCGTCGAGCCAGAGATCATCTTCCGGGAGGTAGGCGATGGCGTGGTTGAAGACCTCGAGCAACGCCATTTCCCCGACGATGGGGCCCAGATCGGCGGTCCGCACCATGACCATCCGCGCGGGGATGTCGATGGCCTCGAAGAGCGCCACCAACAACGCCGCCGTGTCCTTGCAGTCGCCGATGCCCTGGTTGAGGACCCAGTCCGCCGAGAACGGCCGAAACCGGTGCTCACCGAACTCGAGTCCGACATACTTGATCTCGTTGGTCACATAGGTGTAGATCCGTCGAATCCTCTCGATGCGGTCATCAACACCTTCGGTCAGACTCTCGGCGAGCTCTTCGATCTGCCGAGACGCGCGGACTCGAGGCGCCACGTGCCGCGCGTACCATGCGCTGGCCTCACCCCAGTCGGGATGACTCGAATACGCGAGAAACCGGCCGCTGGCAAAGGGGGGGGCAGGCGGGATGTCGGGCAAGATCGGATCAAGATCGCGCCAGTTCCAGACAAGCCTGACGACCCCATCGGGGCCCTCCCGCCGCTCCGGCAGGCCCTCGAGATTGATGAGTTCCCACGATGGCAGCATGTCTTCGGGGCCCACCAGTTCAACCTCGGCAAGGACCGTCGGCACCGACCGGCCCAATATGACGAGCCCGCCTTCATAGGGCCCGGTCTCGTTGCTCTCGATGGTCTCGGTTCTGACATAGGAAATCTCGAGAAGGTCACCATCCTCGAGCTCGGGAAAATCGAGCACCCGCAACCGGGTGTCGTAGTAGAGGTTGAACTCGGGTTCGGCGAGCCGGGGTGTATCTCCCTGTTGCGCGCTCAACTCGGACCCGTCGCGCCTGAGAACCCGCGCCCTCAGTATGCGCAGCCGTTGGCTTTCGGAGACATAGGGAAGGGTTCGGCGGTGGTATATGTCGGCCCGTTCGGCCGAGGTGATGAGAGTCACCTGCTGAACCCGTTCCTCGGTGAGCTGCGATGGCAGGAAGTGGACTTCGACATGATCGAGAAGGGTGACGGCCGGATCACCCGGGGGTGCGGCATCGGCCATCCGCCAGAGCTCGTCCACCGGCCGAAGCCAGCTCAGATCTTCAGCCTCGCCGCTCAACAGCTCAACGAAACGCCGCGCCCGCCTGTCCTGCGGGCGCAGAACGAGGACTGCACGACTCAGCTCGAGGGCGCGGTCATCGTCCCCCGCCACGTGCTCGACGCGGGCCAACTCCATCATGAGCTCAATATCGGTGGGGGACCTCCCCAGACCTTCTTCGAGCCGGGCCCGCGCCCCCTCGACATCTCCGACGCCACTGAGAAGACGGACCAGACGAAGCCTCAGCCTTTCATCGTTGGGATCGATCTCGAGTCCCTCGCTGAAGAGCTCGAGAAGGGCGTCACCATCGTTGCAGGTCTCGGCCAGGCGTTCGCGGAGTTCAACCACCGCGGCGGTCGCCGGAGTCGCCCTTTCGAGGGGGCCAAGGATCTCACGGGCGAGATCGGTCCGCCTCGCGTCGACGGCGCGATGTGCTGCGGCAAGACCCACCGCTTCACAGGCCGGGTAGCGACGGGCGAGTTCCACCATCTCCCCGAGCAGCACGATGCCCCACATCTCGGAGTCGATATCGAGGGCTGTGGCCTTGGCGGCCGGCTCGTCGATCACCGGCTCGAGAATGGCCGAGGCCTCATCGAAGAGCCCTCGGTCCGCGTACCAGGCCGCGAGTTCGATCCGGGCAATCACGAGCGATGGATCGGCCTCGATGGCGTCTCGAAGGAGCTCGAAGCCGACGGTCTGATCGCTGGTGATGAACCACTCGAGCAGGCGAGCCTCGGCCGGTGCCTCGGTCCGCGCCGCCCGGCACACCGTTCGCGCCTCCCCGGCGCCCACCGCCTGCGGACGGCGCAGGACCAGGTAGGCGGCCAAGGCCACCTTGGCTTCATCGTCACCGTCCTCGACCGCAGCTCGAATCTCGCTTTCCAGGTCGCGAATCTCGGGAGGTTTGCGATCATCGCCGGCGATGGTCTCCGGTGTCGACGCGGTCTCCCGAACACCACCGAGGGCCCGTCCGTCGGGTTGCGTCAACCGAACTCTGAGCCACCAGTCGTCGCTCTCGCTCGCCACCGCCACCACGATGGTATTGGCGCCACGGCGCAGCCAGCCGCCGGCCGAGGCCTGGTCATCCGCGCGATCGAGGGGTCGCGGCGTGGTCAGGACCTCTCGCCCGTTGAGCCAGACCCGAGCAACCTCCGCCGCGCCGAGCCGCACCGCCACCGGCTGGGCACGGTCGGAATCCACGGTCGTCGCCAAGAACACCAACTGCCGTTGCGCCGGCCACGCAAGACCCGAGAGCCGAACCCATCCCAACGGGTCGGTGCCGGCCGCCGTGCGCCACGCACCGCTCGTCGGAAGGACGGCCAGATCGTCGAAATCGGCCAACTCTCCGATCGGGCTCGGCCCCTGGACCCACCACTCGGTGAGACCTCCCACGGTTCGGAACAGCTCCCGTGCCGCCGCCGGACGCCCCGCCTCCGCCGCCAACCGGGCGCGCATCATGCGGAGTTCGTCCGCCATGAGGGGATCGACCCGATTCAACGCCGCGAGACGGTCAAGTCCACCCTCGACCATGGTGGGATCGGGAACCGTGTCCCGCCGGAAGAATGCAAAGACGAGATGGTGGAAGTCGTTGGGTTGGAGACCGCCTGCGGCCGCGCGGTCCACATGATCGAGGATTCGCTGCTCGATCTCACTCGCGGCGCCGGCGATGCTCGCGACGAGCACGATCATGAATACGGCGGTCAAACGTCCAACCATGACCGATAGTGTGCAGCCATGGCTCTGGCGGGTACAGCAGGGATTCATCAGTATGCGCACCGCGACAGTATCGCAGAGTTGCTCGCGACTCGTTTCTCGCTTCTCGTGACGAGCGACGCGTCTGCGCTACCATCCCCGCATGCCTTCGACCCCGATCTCCACCATCACCTTCGACGCCGGCAACACTCTTCTTTACTGCGACCCTTCGCCGGCCGAGATCTACTCCGAGCTGCTCAGCCGCCACGGCCGGGCGGTCACGGCCGACGAGGTCAAACCGGTCTTTGCCGACGCCTGGGCCGAGCTCCAAGCGAGAACACCCCCCGGGATCGATCGCTACAACTCCCAGCCCGGTGGCGAGAAGCAATGGTGGGGTGCGTTTCTTCGCGAGGTTCTGACCCGTCTCGAGCATGACGCCGAGTGGCGTCCCCTTCTCGACGAGCTCTACGCCGCGTTTTCGAACCCCGCGGTGTGGAGGATCTACCCGGAGACTCGCGCCACCCTTGAAGCCCTCCACGGCCGCGGCTTCGAGATGGCGGTGATTTCCAACTGGGATCGCCGGTTACCGGAGATTCTCCACGGGCTCGATCTCACCGGCTGGTTCAGGACCGTCACCGTCTCGGCGATCGAGAAGGTGGAGAAACCGGCCGCCGGGATCTTTCTCCGGACTCTCGAGCGGCTCGGTGTCAGCCCCGCGGAGGCCCTCCATATCGGCGACTCACCGCTCGAGGACTACGAAGGCTCCAAGGCGGTCGGAATGACCCCCATCCTCATCGACAGGCCGGGGATCTTCGCCGGGAACGGCTATCGGAGGATCGGGAGCCTTGATGAGGTATTGGGACTGCTCGGTTAGATATCGCAGTTGAGGGTGGGCGAGACGTTCTCGACCGGAACGGGTGTGAAGAGCAAGCTGGAAGCTTGCCCCTACAATCGTCGCAGTCAATAGTGATCGTGTTGAATGGCCATTTAGAGACAGTGGGCCATACGCTGGCTTCGGCACTGGCGTTTCTTGGGCCACGACTGCGGCGACGGTCACTGCCCCTGACGCTGTCTCTGCCGACATCCACCTTCGATCTCCGAAACCGGCTAAAATACCCACCATGCTGCATGCCGTCATCATGGCCGGTGGATCCGGCACACGTTTCTGGCCGGCCTCACGCCGCCACCGTCCAAAACAACTCCTGGCCCTGTCGTCCGACGTCCCCATGCTGAGGATCACTGCCGATCGGATCCTGCCGCTGGTCGGCGCCGAGCGGCTTTGGGTTGTGACCACCGCTGCCACCGCTGACGCCACCCGAGAGCTCCTCGAAGATGTCTCCCCCAGCCACATTTTGGCCGAACCCAGCGGTCGTGATACCGCTGCCTGCGCGGCCTACGCTGCGAGGGCTGTGCTCCACAACGACCCCGATGCGGTGTGCCTCGTGCTTCCCGCCGATCACGTCATCCTCGACGAGGATAAATTCCGATCGGCCATGGCCGCCGGCGCCGCCGCCGTCTTAGAACACGGCGGCCTGTTGACCTTCGGCATCAAACCGACCCACGCGGAGACCGGCTATGGCTATCTCCGGCTCGGCGGGAGAAGTTTCGAGGAGAACGGATGGCCCGTCCACCACCTCGAACAATTTGTCGAAAAGCCCGACCTCGAGACGGCCTCCGAGTATCTCGCCGATGGCGGCTATCTCTGGAACTCGGGGATGTTCGCCTGGCGCGCAACTGATCTCCTGGCCGAGGTTCAACGTCAACTGCCGCTGCTCTTCGATGGCATTGGTGTCATCGGTGACGCGATTGAAACACCTGCCGAAAGAGAGGTCCTCGAAGAGATCTACCCCCATCTTCCCAGGACCTCGGTGGACTTCGGGATCATGGAGTCGGCTCGCCAATGTTGGACCATGCCGGTGGATTTCGACTGGTCCGATGTCGGCTCGTGGCCGGCGCTGGCCGAGGTCCTGGCCACCGACGGCAACGGCAACACCTCCCGCGGCCGCACTGTCGATTCGGGATCTCGGAACAACATCCTCGTGGGTGATGGCGTCCTCATCGCAGCCGTCGGCGTCAGCGATCTCGTGGTTGTGGCGACCCCCGATGCGGTGCTGGTCATCCCGAGATCCGAGGCCCAGAAGGTCAAAGGGGTCGTCGAGGCGCTGAAGAAACGCGGCTGGGACGACGTGCTGTAGGAACGTCGATAGTCCACAGTTGACTCTCGACTGTGAACTGTTGACTCTCGACCCTCAGTCGTCGTCCTTCTTGGACCTGAAACCGTACTGCTCGAGCTTGCGGTAGAGAGTCGAGCGACCGATTCCGAGTTGGCGGGCGACATCCGAAAGATTGCCGCCGTGGCGTTTGAGGGCCTTTTCGATGGCCGCCTTTTCGAGTTCATCAAGGCTCATGGCGACGGAGATCGGCGCCGACGACTCCAAACCCGGACCATCCACGCCGGCCCCGAGGTCCGTTGGGAGGTCTTCAATCCCGATCGCCGGTCCATCGGCGAGGAGAAGCGAGCGATGGATGATGTTCTCGAGCTCGCGGACATTACCCGGCCAGGTGTGGTCTCTGAGCGCTTCCATGGCGCCCGGTTGGATTCCAGTCACTCCGGTGAGGGCATCGTGGGCATATTTCTCGATGAAGTGCTCGACCAGCAGTGGGATGTCTTCCGATCGTTGACGAAGCGGCGGCAGCTCAATGGGAAAAACCACCAACCGGTAGAAGAGGTCCCGGCGGAAACCGCCATCTGCGACCATGGACTCGAGATCGCGATTCGAAGCCGAGATGACCCGGACATCGAGGTTGATGGTCTTTGTGCCGCCGACCCGTTGGAGACAGCGCTCCTGGAGCACCCGAAGCAGCCGGGCCTGTGCCGATGGCGACATCTCGCCGACTTCATCGAGAAAGATGGTTCCGCCGGCCGCCTGCTCGAACTTCCCGGGGTGGGTCGCCAGCGCCCCGGTGAAAGCGCCCTTCTCGTGCCCGAAAAGCTCGGATTCCTGCAGCCCTTCAGGAATAGCGGCGCAGTTGACATCGATAAAGGGCCCGTCCGAGCGCAGTGACCCATAATGGATCGCCTTGGCGACGAGTTCTTTCCCGGTCCCGCTCTCGCCGGATACAAAGACCGTGATATCCGAGTTCGAGACCTTTTCGATCTGCTCGTAGACCCGGCGCATGGCGGAGGACGAACCGATGATGTTCTTCAGGTGGAACTGATCACCGAGCTCCGACTTGAGTCGCACGACCTCTTCGGTGAGGTTGCCGTGGGACAGCGCCCGTTGGAGCGTGGTCTTGAGGCGCTCGGAATCGATGGGCTTGACGAGATAATCGTATGCTCCGAGCTTGGTCACCTCCACCGCCCGGCTGACATCGTTGACGGCGGTGAGAATGATCACGGGCAAGGATGGATGGCGGCGCTTGAGTTCCTTGAGAACGGCAACTCCGTCGACCTCGGGCATCATCAGATCGAGGAGTACGGCACCCGGCATGGGATCGGCGCATGCCAGGACTTCAGCGCCACCCGAAAACGTCTCGACATCGTATCCGGACGTCGAGACGATGACGTTGAGCAACTCACGAATCGCCGGCTCGTCGTCGACCACCCACACCACCGAAGTTCTTACCATCGTTCTCCCAGTCTAGCGCGGACTGCTGCCGATGAAGCCCGAAAGCCACACGGTCAACGACTCGAAGGGAAACGGCTCCTGACGAATCCCCGTCTCCACCTTCGAGGCTTCAGCGAGGGCGGCCGTCAGCTCGGCGTCGGTGTACCGCCCGGCGCCGGAGAACAGGGCGCCGAGGGAGAATGGCGTCGGCGGCCTGCCTCCCGGTTTCATCATCGGGGAGGGCGCATCACTCTTGAATCGGGCAAGAAGATCGGGGCCGATATCGTTCTTGAACCGTTGTGAATACCAACCCCTTCGAGCGGTCTGCTTGGGGTCCATTTCCCGTTCGAGACCGGCGGCGGCGGCCACGCGGCGGAGATAGAGCAACTGGAGCTGCAGATTGGTCACCTGGCCGAAGAGGGTCGGTCCGAAGCGACCGGCCTCGAGACGCTGGCCCTGCCAGTCGTTGACCGGTGAACCCGAATCCGCAGCGGCCACCAGATCGAGCAGGGGTTTGAGCTTCCGGTCGAGGACCGCATCGCGCACCACCTCGAGGGATCGCTCTCGAGGAAAGGTGAGTCGCCGAACGAGTTCCTCATCGACCTCACCGTCGCCGGCGGCGCCGGCGAGCTTTCCAACCTCAGCCACGAGCAGACGGGGGGCGAAACCGAGGCGTTCGAGCAACAGCCGGATCGCTCCCCGGTTGAAAACCACAGTGCCGGCGGCCCTGAGAAGAACGTCCTCCAGAACCTTCCACTGCTCGTTCGAGAGGACCGCATCCTCCCACGGTTTTGGCGGTGGGGGCACGGGAATCCACTCGAAGCTCCCGGTCTTCTTCACCGCATCCACCAGCTCCCCGGTCGGTTTTCGTCCGCACCACGCGCCCATTACCAGAGCCAGGCCATCCGGCAGACCCTCACCGAGGACGTGAACCAGCGGCTCGAGATCGGGTGGTGAAGCCTTGGTCGTTTTGATTCCCGGTGGAGCCGCGGCCCCCAGCCACACACGCGCGTCCTCAACCACGAGAACCCGCTGGGCGGCGAAGAGCGATGGTGAGACCAGCTCCAGAGCCACCGACTCCGGGGTGGCTTCGTCGGACTGGATCTCGGGTTCGACCCCGCCGAGTTCGCTGCAGACTCTCAGCACCTCGGCAGACAGCCGTTCTTCGAGGAGATAGTCGTCGCTGGCTGCGATCAGACGGATGTGCGACATGGTGTTGAGGTGCGAATCAGAGCTGTCCGGAATCCTGGAGTTCCTGGCAATCAATACAGTGTCGCGCCCAGGGAACAGCGTCGAGTCTTCCCTGCTGGACCTTCTTGCTGCAATTCACGCATTCACCGTAGGTTCGGGATTCGATCCGATCGAGGGCGGCATCGATGCGCCTCAAAATGTCGCGCTCACCGATTGTCAGTTGATAGCTCAGATCACGGTTCATCGTTGAAATCGCACGATCGCCGAGATCGGGAGCGCGCTCCAACGAGTCCTCTTGTTCGCTCGTACGCGCCGCTTGGACGCGGGTCAGCAGTGCGGCCCGTTTTGCCTCCAGCAGCTTGCGGTATTTCTCTTCCTGTTTGCGGTTCATTCGGTCTGCCTCCAACGATCTCCCGGGAACATCTTCCCACATTGTACCCAAAGCCGCGCGGCTCACAGCGGTGATCGTCACCGACCGGCCGCGATATCGGTCATCACCCGCTCACAGCGGACCTATGGTAACTGCCACCGCCAAGAATGTGAGTCGCTCTGAAGAGCTGCTCCCAAAGCACCAATCGAGCGATCTGGTGCGGCAGAGTCATGGGGCTCAAGGACAGCTTCGCAGATGCCCGGGTGGCAAACTCACGGTCGATCCCGAGATCACTGCCGATGACGAAATCAAGACCAGGCTTCGACCGGTCCTCACAGTCGCTCAGGAATCGGGCGAACCCCTCACTCGTCAATCGTTGACCGGCTTCATCGAGAACGACCAGCGTCCATCCCGGTTCGAGCGCACGGTCAAGCACCCTCGCTTCCTGACTTAGAACCTTGCGGGGGTCGTCGGAGCGGCCGCCGGAAACCGGTTTCAGGACCCGGTCCTCGGCCGGCCAACGCTGTTGGACCCGCCGACGATAAGTTTCCACCTGGTCGTCGAACCCGCCGGCGCCACGACGTCCGAACCATAGGACCCGGGTCTTCACCTATTGGCGGGCGGAGTCCGCCGGATGGTCGGTCCCGAGGGTGGCCTCGTCGAGCCTCGGGGCATCGCCCCAGAGACTGTCAAGCCCGTAGTAGGCCCGACGGTCCTCGGTGAAGACGTGAACGACCAGGTCGTCGAAATCGAGGAGAATCCAATCACTTCGACCGGCGCCCTCTTTATGGAGCGGTCTGGAACCGGCGTCCTTGAGCTGCCGCACGATCGCGTCGGCAATGGCCCCGACCTGACGTTCGCTCGCCGCCGAGCACAGCAGAAAGCTGTCGGTATAGGACGTGAGATCGCCCACTTCGAGACCGACGAGATCGAAAGCCTTCTTGTCCATGGCCGCCCGTGCGGCTATCCCGATCTTCGACAGGGTGTCAGCGTCCAGCATGGTGCTCCTTCGGGTTCTGCGATGAACTCTCGTCATCCGTTCTGTAGAGTCCGTACTTCTCGATGTAGGAGTTGACTTCGTGCGGAACCAGCTCTCTGACGGGCAATCCCAGGCGTTGGCGCTTGCGAACATCGGTCGCCGAGACCGGGAAGGGATCGTGGTTGAGAAGATAGACCGTCTGTTCGGTGGGGTCCGGAACATTGGCGAATGGTTCCACCTCAACCAACCGAGACCGCAACCCCTCGGGAACCCGACTTCTGAGTTCCGGGCCCCAGATGTGGGCGCGGTGGAGCACCACCAGATGAGCCAGATTCACCAGCTCCTTCCAGCTCTCCCAGGTCGCGATCTGCGAGAAGGAGTCTGAACCGAGGAGGAAGTAGAGCAGGGCGCGGGGATAGCGATCGCGATACCGCTTGACAGTTGCAACCGTGTAGGTCGGCCCATCGACAAAGACCTCGTCGTCGGAGGCGAAAAAACGCTCGTACGGCAGGGTTGCGAGCGCCACCATGGAGAGCCGGTGGGTGATGGGGGTCAGCGGCTTACCCTGTTTGTGCGGCGGATTCCCCGCCGGCACGAAATGAACGGCGTCAAACTTGAAGGTCTCCTGGGCGCGGACCGTCGGGACCAGATGGCCCGTGTGGAAGGGGTCGAAACTGCCTCCGTACACCGCAATTCGTTGAGTCATGTCGTCTCCTGGTCTTGAGACACCAGTTTGAAGAGCAGACCGAGGAGGCGACGCAACCCCTCACCGGTCACCGCCGAAATGGTCCAGGTCAGAGCCCCGTATTCGGCCGCCACCCGGCTGAGTTCGGCCTCGCTCGAGGACCGGTCGGCCACCGCATCGATCTTTGTCCCGACGAGGATCCACGGTCGGCCGTCCAGAGGTGTGGCATAGGCCGCGAGTTCGCCTCTGATAGTGGCCACCCGGTCGGCGATGGACTCCTCGGAAGAAAGATCCACCAGGTGGGCCAGGGCTCGACACCGCTCGACATGGCGGAGGAACTGGACGCCGAGCCCGGCGCCCTGGTGAGCACCCTCGATGAGCCCGGGGATATCGGCCATGACCAAGGTTTGAAAGTCGTCGTCGGGAGCTTGAACCACCCCGAGATGCGGCTCGAGGGTCGTAAAGGGGTAGTCCGCAACCTTGGGCCGCGCAGCGGAGAGCCGCGCGAGCAGGGTGGATTTTCCGGCGTTGGGCAGCCCGACCAATCCGACATCGGCGAGCAGCTTGAGCTCGAGCTCGAGCTCACGTTTTTCGCCGGTGGCGCCGTCTTCGGCGGTGCGGGGCGTCCGATTGGTGGCGCTCGAGAACCGAGCGTTGCCGCGACCACCACGGCCGCCGTTGGCCACCGCCAGTTCGTCGCCGTCTGAGAGCAGATCGCCGAGGACATCACCGGTTTCAAAATCCCGCACGATGGTCCCGGGGGGTACCATGATCACGGTATCGCTGCCACCGGCGCCGGTCTTGTTCGATCCCTTACCGTCATTGCCGTTTTCCGCGCGGATCAGCCGCTGGTTGTGGATGTGGAGAAGGGTGCTGAGGTTCCGCTGCACCCGAAGCACCACGTTGCCGCCACGACCACCGTCACCACCGTTGGGCCCGCCCCTGGGGACGAACTTCTCTCGCCGGAAGGCGACGCAGCCGTTGCCGCCGTTTCCCGCCCAAACCGTGATTCTCGCCTGGTCAACAAGCATGGTTCATCTATACAAAAGCGCGGCGCTCGTGCTGAGCTGCCGCGCTCCGTTCTGTTCGTACCTGCCCACAGCAAGGTTGTTCAGTTGATCACCACGTTGATAAAGCGGCCGAGACGACCACGATTCTTAAACTTGACGATACCTTCTGCGGTGGCGAAAAGCGTGTCGTCTTTGCCGCGCTTGACGTTGACACCGGGTTTGAATCGGGTTCCGCGCTGGCGCACGAGAATCGACCCGGAGGTCACGGTCTGGCCGTCACCGACCTTGGTGCCGAGGCGTTGGGCGTTGGAATCCCGCCCGTTGCGGCTCGATCCCTGTCCTTTTTTATGAGCCATGACTCCTCCTAGGCCTGGATGGCTTCGACCCGGACCCGGTAGTAGTCCTGGCGATGACCCTTTGTCCGCTTGTAACCTTTGCGGCGCTTCTTTTTGAAAACGATGATCTTCTTGCCACGCTCGGGTCCCACCACCTGGCTGAGGACCGAGACGCCATCGACGATCGGCTTGCCGACCGTGACCGCATCGCTCTGGCTGACCATCATCACGCGATCGAACAGAAGCTCGTCACCGGCTTTGAGGTCGGGAACAGTCCGCTCGACCAAAAGCACGTCACCGGGGCTGACCCGGTATTGCTTTCCGCCGTGTTCTACAACTGCATAGTCGCTCATAACATACCTCTCCCACACAAGGGCGCTTGTTATAGCCCATTCAGGGTCTTGTGTCAATGATAACGACCGTTTCGTGCCCGTATCCGTACCCGTATCCGTGCCCGTGCCCGATGTTCGGTTGCGCGATTCCGAAACCGATTCTCAGGGGAGCGGTTGGCCGAGGGAGCCACCCGTTGCATTGTTCGACGTCGACATTCAGCCATCTCCCGGTCGCTCACCTCGAACAATGCAACAAATGGCACCCCGATCGAGGCCAAGTCTGCGAACCCTCGAGAGAACGCGGAC
>RCNE010003256.1_pt1 | contig 13575 bp, 20 predicted proteins | sample 2041361 | NCBI WGS metagenome assembly RCNE01 (sample SAMN09708229, study PRJNA481090) | Marine sediment metagenome, whole genome shotgun sequencing project.
GGTGCGTAACTCGTTACGCACCTTATTGCCAATATATAAATGGCGCGTAATGAATCACGCATCATATAAATAATGGACACGACAGAACAAAAACTGGACCGCGCCGGAGTCATCGCGGCGCTGTGTGCTTTTGGGTTCTGGGGACTCGTCCCTATTTATTACAAAGGGTTGCAGGCCGTAGGTGCATGGGAGGTATTGGCGCACAGGGTGATCTGGTCGGTACCACTTTTGATCATCTTCCTGGCCATCCGTGACGGCGGCCAATTCTGGAAAAAGCTGCGCCTGCCCATGGCCAGTATCGCCTGGCTGACCCTGTCAGGCCTGACGGTCTCAATCAACTGGGTGGTTTTTGTCTGGGCAGTGGCGAACGATCACATTCTGGATACCAGCCTCGGTTACTTTGGCACACCGTTAGTCAGCGTGCTGTTGGGTTATATTTTTTTGAAAGAGCGTCTGAATCCGTTGCAACTCATTGCGATCGCAGTGGCCGCCTCCGGAACGCTGTTCCTGGCGTGGTACCTGGGAAGACCACCCTGGATTGCCATCACACTGGCCCTGTCATTTGGTCTTTATGGCCTGTTACGTAAACGCCTGGCCGTGGGACCCATGCTGGGATTGCTTTGGGAAACAATGCTTATGTATTTGCCCGCACTGGCGTACCTGTTGTGGTTATACTCGGAATCTAGCCTTCAATTTATGCACATCTCCACCGGAATTGACCTTATGTTGATCGGTTCTGCTCTTGTCACCGTACTGCCATTGATCTGGTTCAATATGGCGGCCCAGAAATTGCCCTTGAGTATCCTGGGTTTTTTCCAGTACCTGGCGCCGAGCATGAGCTTCCTGATCGCGGTATTCCTGTACGGTGAACAATTTACAAGCGGACATGCGGTCGCTTTCAGTTGCATCTGGCTGGCGCTGATATTGGTTTCAATTGAACCATTCCGCCGCGCAAGGAGACGCTTGCGTGTCTGATATCGTACTTGTACATGGTTTGTGGAACCGGGGTTGGATGATGGCGCGGATGGCGAAACGCCTGCGCACCCGTGGTCACCATGTAAGGGTTTTCAGCTATCCAACACGTGCCGATAACCTCGATGGCCATGCGGATCAATTACACAACTTCGTGCGCGAACAGGAAACTGCAAAAAGTCACCTGGTTGGCCATAGCATGGGCGGCCTGGTTATTTTGAACATGCTGAGCCGGTATGATGATTTGCCGCCGGGCAGGGTCGTCCTTATGGGAACACCTGTAAAGGGCAGCAATGTCGTCAAACGAATGGAGCGGCTACCTGGTCATGGGTTTATTTTTGGTAAAGCCCGGGAAAACCTGTTGAAAGGGTTTCAGTTTTCACCCACCGGGCATGAAACCGGCATGATACGCGGTACACGCGAATTCGGGTTTGGCCAAATTGCCGGAAAGCAAAACGAACCAAATGATGGCAGTGTTTGCGTCAGTGAGACAGAACTCGAAGGCCTGAAAGACACGGTTGACCTGGAGGTATCGCATTCAGAAATGCTGATTTCGGCTGAAGTTGCAGAACAGGTTGATCAATTTCTTTTGTTCGGCAAGTTCGAGAAGGACGCATAAGAGCCCTTTTTATGCCCCCGGTTTGGCAGGGTTTCATGATAAAATCCGGCAAATCCCAATTCTGATTATCAAGGTATAAGCTTTATGGCAGGTCATTCAAAGTGGGCAAATATTCAGCACCGCAAGAAAGCGGTCGATGCCAAGCGTGGCAAGATATTCACCCAGATCAACCGGGTTCTATCTGTCGCAGCACGTGAAGGGGGCGGCGACCCTGCCACCAATCCGGCATTGCGCCTGGCCATTGAAAAAGCCAATGCGGTCAATATGCCCAAGGATAATATTGAGCGTGCAATTAAAAAGGCCACCGGCGATCTTGATGGCGTAACCTACGAATCTCTTACCTATGAGGGTTACGCCCCCAACGGTGTCGCGGTTTTGGTGGAATGTCTGACCGATAACCGTAACCGGACCGTGGCCGAAGTGCGTCACGCGTTCAGCAAGTTTGGTGGCAACCTGGGAACGGATGGTTCTGTGGCTTACCTGTTCGCAAAAATCGGTGTGTTGAATTTCGCACCCGGAACGTCTGAAGAAGAAGTCATGGAAGCGGCACTGGATGCCGGTGCGGATGATGTTATCGCTGAAGATGACGGCTCAATAGAGGTGATCACCACACCCGAGGCGTACAGCGATGTGAAAGCAGCGTTGGAAGCAAGCGGTCTTGCACCCGAAAACGCGGAAATCACCATGCGCGCCACCCTCGAGGTTGAACTGGACGTTGAAAGTGGTGAAAAGGTACTACGGTTACTGGATGCGCTCGAAGATCTCGACGATGCCCAGGATGTCTACTCCAACGCCGATATACCCGATGAGGCATACAGCTGAAAAACTTACGCATACTTGGTGTTGATCCCGGTTCGAGAATGACCGGCGTTGGTATCATCGAGATCAATGGTGACCGTATTACACCGGTTTATTATGATGCGATTAAAGCCGGTACTGGTGAGTTTACCGAGCGCCTGGGAATCATATTCTCCGAACTCCAGCAGTTGATCAGGGAATACCAACCGGATCAGGCGGCCATTGAAACCGTCTTCGTTGCAAACAATGCCGCATCGGCCATCAAACTGGGCCAGGCCCGCGGTGCTGCCGTATGCGCAGCGATCTCATGTGAAGTACCGGTGGCGGAATACAGTCCCCGTTCGGTCAAACAGGCAATTGTTGGCAGGGGCGGGGCGGATAAGACGCAGGTTCAGCATATGGTTGGTCTGCTGCTTGGCATCAAGGGGCCGATACAAAACGACGCGGCGGATGCATTGGCCATAGCGCTGTGTCACCACCACACGGCAGGTACACTTGCCCGTATGAATGTCATGCAGGGGGGGGCGCAATGATTGCACGATTGTCAGGTGTTTTACTGGACAAAACCCCGCCCTTTCTCGTTATTGATGTGAATGGCGTCGGTTACGAGGTCGAGGCTCCGCTCGGGGTGTTTTCCGATTTACCGGAAAACGGTAAACAGATCGCGATCGTAATCCATCACCATTTTTCCCAGGATTCACAGACCCTGTATGGATTTGCCTCGCTCGGTGAGCGTGAGGTGTTTCGCAAGTTACTCAAAATCAGCGGAATCGGGGCTAAAATGGCTCTGAACATATTATCGGGTGCCAAAGGTGAAGAACTGGCCCGGTATGTTTCGACCGGCGACGTGGCTTCACTTACACGGTTACCCGGTATCGGTAAAAAAACCGCGGAACGTATCATCATGGAGTTGCGTGACAAGTTGACAGATTTAAGCATCGGTTCAGGCGGCACTGCCCTGTCGGCAGGCGCGCCAATCAGTACCGACCCGGTAACAGAGGCCAGTCATGCACTGGCTTCATTGGGCTACAAACCTGCCGAGGTCAGCCGTATGGTCGCCTCCGTGGCCGAGGCCGGTCTGGATGCCGAGGCCATCATCCGCAAGGCACTGCAAACCCGGGTAAAGCCAAATGGTTGATACTAACGATCGCCTCGTTAACCCGGTGGACACGCCTTCTGACAAGGCCATGGATATCAGCCTGCGGCCCAAGACCATGGACGAATATATCGGCCAAGAGGTGATGCGTGAAAAACTGAGTATTTTTCTCGAAGCTGCCCGCCGCCGCCAGGAAGCACTCGACCACGTATTGATTTTTGGCCCGCCGGGCCTGGGTAAAACCACGCTGGCGCATGTTATTGCCAATGAAATGGGTGTCAATCTGCGCCAGACTTCCGGCCCTGTACTGGAGCGTGCCGGTGATCTTGCCGCTTTGCTAACCAATCTGCAGCCTGGTGACGTCTTATTTGTAGATGAGATTCACCGCCTTTCACCCGTGGTCGAAGAAGTGCTGTACCCGGCGCTGGAGGATTTCCAGCTGGATATCATGATCGGCGAAGGGCCGGCGGCACGCTCTATCAAGATTGACCTGCCGCGGTTTACGCTGGTAGGCGCCACCACCCGTGCAGGTTTGTTGACTTCACCGTTGCGCGACCGTTTTGGCATTGTGGAGCGTCTTGAATTTTATAGTCCTCAGGAATTGAAGCAAATAGTGACACGCTCTTCCGGTATTTTGAATATCCCCTGCGATGATGAGGGTTCCATGGGTATCGCAAGCCGCGCCCGTGGTACGCCTCGTATAGCAAACCGTTTGCTGCGGCGCGTGCGTGATTTCGCCGAGGTCAGGGGGGATGGCGTGATCAATGCGGAAATCGCCCTGGGTGCGATGGAAATGCTGAAAGTGGATGCATGTGGTTTCGATACCATGGACCGGCGTTTGCTGAAGTTGATTATTGATAATTTTGACGGTGGCCCGGTGGGTATCGAAAGTATCGCTGCGGCCTTGTCCGAAGAGCGTGGCACAGTTGAAGACGTGCTTGAGCCATTCCTGATTCAACAGGGTTACATCACGCGTACTTCGAGAGGACGGATGGCGACGGCCAAGGCTTACCAGCATTTTGGACTGGACCATCCCGGCAGTGAAAATAGCAACGGCCATGCCGATTTATTTTCCGGTAATTAACCCCATTTCGAACTTTATGACGTTGTATAAGAACCAAACATGAATCCTTTTGTCTGGAAAGTAAGAGTTTACTGGGAGGACACCGATGCCGGCGGGGTGGTTTACCACTCGCAGTATCTGAATTTTTTTGAACGTGCCCGTACCGAGTGGCTACGTGCAAAAGGCGTACACCAGGCGAAAATGGCCGCTGAGGAGAATGTTCTTTTTGCCATTCGCCACATGGATATAGATTTTGTGCAGGCCGCACGTCTGGATGACGAACTGGATATCACGGTGCACAGCGTCGAGACCGGTGGCGTGAGAATGACTTTTAAGCAGGATATGACCCGTTGCTCTGACCGGCAACAAGTGGCAACTGCCAAATTGACCGCTGTCTGCCTGCGGGCAGACAACTTCAAACCAACACGCATGCCCCGATGGATCAGGGCGGAGATCGAAAATGCAAAATGATTTACAGGTCTGGCAGTTAATCCTCGACGCCAGTTGGATGGTGAAGATGGTGATGCTGATTCTGCTGGCGGCATCGGTCATCCTGGATGATAATTTTCCGCAAACGCATGGCATTGGCGGCAGCGGAAAAAGGTGCTGACGCATTTGAAGAAAGATTCTGGTCAGGGACAGATTTGACCCAACTGTATGACACGGTCAGTCGAAACAACACGGGTGAAGGCCTCGAACAGATTTTTGAGTCCGGGTTCAAAGAGTTTACGCGTATGCGTGAACAGGGACGAATGACACCGGGTGTGCTCGTCGAAGCCGCCCAGCGCGGTATGCGTATCGCCCTGGTCAGGGAAACCGACAGGCTGGAAAATCACCTCAGTTACCTGGCAACCGTGGGTTCAACCAGCCCTTATATCGGTTTGTTTGGAACGGTTTGGGGCATCATGACGTCATTCCATCAACTGGCCAATGTTAACCAGGCCACCATTGCGATGGTTGCCCCGGGTATTTCGGAGGCGCTGATCGCTACAGCGATGGGTTTGTTTGCCGCAATACCCGCCGTGATCGCCTACAACCGCTATTCCAACCAGGTTGAACGACTCGAGACACGTTACGACAACTTCACCGAAGAATTCTCCAGCATCCTGCAGCGCCAGGCTCATGCGCTGATGGATCATTAAGGATACCCGGCGAAATGCGGACGAAACGCAACAGACGCCGGCCAATGGCCGAAATCAACGTGGTTCCTTATATCGATGTCATGCTGGTCCTGCTCGTCATTTTTATGATTACCGCGCCCTTGTTGAACCTGGGTGTTGAGGTCGATCTTCCAAAAGCCGATGCCGAGCCCCTGGACAGCCAGCAGAATGAAGAACCGATGGTGGTCACTGTGTTGACCAACGGTGATCTGTACCTGAATGCCGGGGGTGAAGTCGATGGTGTTTCCAGTGGCTTGATTGATCCGGAAACACTGGTGACAACGGTAGCAGCGATCGTACGCCGCAACCCGGAAATACAGGTGCTGGTCGCAGGTGATGAGGAGGTTGGTTACGGACATATCTACGGTGCAATGGTGTTGTTACAAAAGGCCGGGGTGACCAAGGTGGGTTTGATGAGCGACCCGCTTGATTCCCTGGAGGAGCAGGGCGGAGGCTGATCGGAGAATGCGCGAACTCTGGCAACAAACCAAAGCATTTAGCCTGGCCGTCGCGGTTCATATATTGATGGCGGGGATGGTTGTGCTGGGGACAATGACCTGGAAGCCTTTCAAACCGCCTGCGTTGACCGGTATGACCATTGAAGCCGTGATGGTGGATACCGGCGCGATCAAACAGCGTCGCGAAGATACAAAACGCGAAGCAGAAAAAGCGGCCGCCCAGAACGTTGAGAAGGATCGCCGCGAAAAGGAACTGGAAGCCCGCAATGAGCGTCAGGAACGCGAAAGACTGGAGGCGGAAGCTGCCGAGAAACAACGCCAGAAAGACCGGGCTGTTAAAAAGCGTCAGGAAGATTTACGGCTTCAGGAAATGCGTAAGAAACAGGAACGGGATCGCAAGGAACAGGCCAAGAGACAGCAGGATGAGTTGAACGAGATTCGTAAAAAACGCGAAGAAGCTGCCAGTCAACGCAAATTAGAAGAAGAACGACTCAAACAAATGGATGCACGCAAGAAAACTGAGGCTCTGGCCCAGCGCCAGGCGATAGACGAGGCCAATATGCGTCAGCAAATGGCCAATGAGCAGGCGGAATTCAGGTCTGGTCAACTGGCAACAAAGGGCGATGAATATTATGCGGCCATCCAGTCACAGGTTACCAATAACTGGTTGCGCCCGCCGACTGCACGCCCGGGCTTAAGATGCAGACTGAAAATTGTGCAAATACCGGGTGGTGAGGTGATCTCCGCAGCGATCGCCGGCAAGTGCAACGCTGATGAAGCTACACGTCGCTCGCTGGTAGGTGCTGTAGAGCGGGCCGGTTCTTTGCCTTACCGTGGTTTTGAAGACGTGTTTGAACGAGAGATTGATTTTATTTTTACTTATGATGATAACTAATATGATGCAAAGACTAATATACACCCTGCTTTTTCTACTGGTTTCACAACTGGCCCACGCCAGGCTGGAAATTCAGATCATCCAGGGCAACGCCAGTGCGCTGCCGATCGCGGTCATACCCATGCAATGGCGGGCCACGGATCCCCGTCCGTCGACCGGTGTATCGGAGGTCGTGTCATCAGATCTTTATCGCTCCGGTTTGTTTGATCCGTTGGATGAACAGGACATGGTTGACCGTCCGGTCGACGCGGAATCCATACGTTACGGCACCTGGCGTTTATTGAAAGTTGATTACCTGGTCATTGGGCACGTTAAGGATGCAGCGGGTGGTGCTGGCTACGATATTGTCTACCAGTTATTTGATGTGCATACGCAAGAAGCGCTGCTGTCACAGATTACCACGGTGGGTGTTGGTGACCTGCGATTTGGTTCACACCGGGTAGCGGATGCCATTTACGAAAAGCTGACCGGTGTGGCGGGCGCTTTCTCCACACGTATAGCTTATATCTCTTCAGTCGGCCTCGGTAATGATCAGAATTACCAGTTGTTTGTGGCGGATGCGGACGGGTTCAACCCCCAGGCTGTTGTGGGTTCGCCGGAGCCCCTGATGTCGCCCAACTGGTCGCCTGATGGCCAGCGTCTGGCCTATGTGTCATTTGAGAGAGGTAATTCGGCTATTTATGTTCAGAATGTCACCACCGGCCAGCGGGAGCTGATCTCGTCCGGCAAGGGGATTAACGGGGCACCGGCCTTTTCCCCGGACGGGCGTTTTATGGCCATGACCCTGTCGTTTTCCGGAAACCCGGAAATATACATTCGTGACCTGGCCACCGGTCAAAAACGCCAGCTGACCCAGCACTGGGCCATCGATACTGAGCCGGCCTGGTCGCCCGATAGCCAATGGGTATATTTCACTTCTGATCGTGGTGGAAAACCGCAGATTTATCGTGTCGCGGCAACCGGCGGAAAACCAAGCCGCGTAACGTTGGAGGGTGATTACAATGCACGTTCGAGCATTTCGCCGGATGGAACCCGAATTGCTATGGCACACGGACGGGGAAACGAGTATCGTATAGCTGTTCTGGATACTGATACTGGACGTACACGTATTCTGACACCAGGCGTGTTGGATGAGTCACCCAGCTTTGCGCCGAATGGCAGTATGATTCTTTATGCTACCCGCGAAGGCCAAAGGGGTGTGCTTTCTGCGGTGTCTGTTGATGGAAATGTCCGGCAACGGTTGATCTTGACTGAAGGTGACGTTAGAGAACCGGCATGGTCACCCGTTATCAGGTAAACTTGGCACAGAATTTGTTATTAAGATTTAAAATAATTCCTGGAGGAAAAAAATGAATACCACTTGGCGCTTTTTGCTTGCCCTTGTCATCGCTGTTTCGATTTCTGCTTGCAAAACAACAGAACCGGCGACTGATACCACCACCCCGACCGATACCACGGATACCAAACCTGTAACTGACGTCACGACTGATGCCGCACTTGATCCGCGCGATTACACGGACGCAAGAAATTTTGATAACAGTGAAAGCCTGCTTTCACAACGGGTTATTTACTTTGATTTTGATAAATCAGAAATCAGACCTGAATATCGTCCCACTGTTGCAGCTCATGCGGCTTATGTTTCTGCCCACGGTAGTGCGCGTGTGACCCTTGAAGGTCATGCAGACGAGCGTGGAACACGTGAATATAACCTCGGTCTCGGTGAACGCCGAAGCAATGCGGTTTCCGGTTTGTTGTCTGCTGCTGGTGCCATGGGCATGCAGTTGGATTCGGTCAGTTACGGTGAAGAACGTCCCGTTTGCCGGGTCAGCGATGACAGCTGCTGGTCGCAGAACCGTCGCGTGGAGATCGTTTACACAGCGAGATAATGATGCGAGTTCAAAGATTTAAAAAAAGTCTGATGGCCAGCCTTGTGCTGGCCATCAGCGTTTCAGTACCCGCAGTAGCGCAGATGGACGACAAACAGGCGATGGTGGATCTGGTCATACAGATTCAGCAGTTGCAGGATGAAGTCAGGATGTTAAGGGGTATGCTGGAAGATCAGGGCATTCAACTGGAGAGCCTCGCCAACCGGCAGAGAGATCAGTATCTGGATCTTGACCAGCGCATTACCGCACAGCGTGGTTCATCATCCGGTTCGAGGTTATCAAACAACACCGCCACGAATTCCCGTACATCCACCACTACCGGCGCAGCACCGGTTGTACGCGAAGATGTACCCGATGTGCGCCCGACGATGGATACACCATCTTCGACGACCGCTATTGCGGTACCTGATACTCAGGCGCGTGAATTTACGGCATCCCCCGAGGCTGAAAAGGCCGCTTATGATCAGGGCTTTCAGTCACTTAAAGACCTTAAATATGCAGATTCCGCAACCCAGTTCTCAGCTTTTGTAAAGCAATACCCCAACAGCGATTATGCGGATAACGCCCAGTACTGGTTAGGCGAGTCCTATTATGTGACCCGTAATTACGATATCGCACTGGAAGCATTCCAGGAGTTGCTCAACAATTATCCGGGTAGCCCCAAGGTGCCCGATGGATTGTTGAAGATCGGCTATACCCATTACGAATTGAAGCAGTGGGACCAGGCCCGCGCCGCACTGGTCCAGGTCCAGGAGCAATACCCGGATACCACATTGGCAAGACTTGCAGGTAGCCGCCTCAGAAGTATGAAGTTGGAAGGGCATTATTGATTGATACAAGATGTGGGAGGCGCCTCCCACATATGCTCCGTAGGGTGCGTAACTTGTTACGCACCAGGTGATTCAACTAGATGGGTGCGTAACAAGTTACGCACCCTACTGTAAGATACTTCAATGACGTCTATCGCTTCAGCAACAAGACCGCGTGTTCCCGAAACCCGGGAAGGCCAGCTCAAAATCACGGAAATCTTCTACTCCCTCCAGGGTGAGGCCCGTGACGCCGGCAGACCAACGGTATTCATCCGTCTGACGGGCTGCCCGTTACGTTGTGTCTACTGTGATAGCGAATATGCCTTCTACGGTGGTGAATGGATGCACATCGACCAGATATTGCAACAGGTGGAGAGTCACGGAACCCAATATGCCTGCGTAACGGGAGGTGAACCGCTGGCGCAGAAGCGCTGTTTTCTGTTACTGGATCGCCTGTGTGACGCCGGCTACCAGGTTTCACTGGAAACCAGCGGCGCAATTGATGTCAGCAAAGTAGACGAACGGGTAAGCAGGGTGGTTGATATCAAGACACCCGATTCGGGAGAAGTGGACCGTAATCTGTGGGCCAACCTGGAAGTACTTACGGCACACGATCAGCTCAAATTCGTAATTTGCTCACGCGGGGACTACGATTGGGCGGTAAACGAGATACGATCCCTTAACCTGGAGCAGAAACTGGACATCCTGCTTTCACCCGCCTGGGGCCAGGTCAAGCCCGCAGATCTTGCAGAATGGGTTCTTACCGACCAGTTGAATGTCAGGGTACAGTTACAGCTTCACAAGCTCTTGTGGGGCGATACACCGGGCAAGTGAACGCCGGGTAATTGAAGGTATGAGATCATGAACCAATCAAGCGAAAAAAAAGCTGTTGTTTTACTATCCGGCGGGCTGGATTCAGCCACCGTCCTGGCTATCGCTTCTGATCGTGGCTACCGTTGCCACGCCCTGTCGGTCGATTACGGCCAACGGCATCGCTCGGAGTTGCTTGCTGCGCAAAACGTGGCAGGCGCGATGTCAGCAAGTTTGAAGACCGTCAAGCTGGATCTACGTACGTTTGGTGGCTCAGCGTTGACCGATGATATCGACGTACCCATTGAGGAAAGCGAGGGAATACCGGTCACCTATGTGCCGGCACGAAATACCATCATGCTGTCACTGGCACTGGCCTGGGCGGAAGTGCTTGGTGCTGACGATATATTTATCGGTGTGAATGCGGTGGATTATTCAGGTTACCCGGACTGCCGGCCTGAGTTTATCAATGCCTATGAGGAAATGGCCAACCTGGCGACCAAGGCCAGTGTAGTGGGTAACCGTTTGACCATTCACACACCATTGATTGATCTCACCAAGGCAGACATTATCCGCGAGGGCACAGAGCTTGGAGTGGACTACTCAATGACGGTTTCCTGCTACCAGGCAGATGACAAGGGCAGGGCATGTGGTGTCTGTGATTCCTGCCGGATTCGTGCTGAAGGCTTCAAAGCGGCAAGTGTTTCTGACCCAACCCATTATAAATCTGCTTGATTTAGCTTTTTGCCTTGAGTAAGGCGACGTTTTCAAATAAAATGCCGCGCTCCTCGCGAGACATATAGCGGGCCGTTAGCTCAGTTGGTAGAGCACTGGACTTTTAATCCATTGGTCGTAGGTTCGAATCCTACACGGCCCACCATTTTTTCAAGGTGCTTTCTTGGCACATAGGTAACACTTTATACCGAGGACATGGGCTCTGGCCCAGTTAATTATTGACCTCCACGTTTCTCTCATTGAACTAAATGTATCCGGCCCTTTGTTACCTTGTAAGCTTTGTCATTGCATAAGTCCCAATATGGGACTATGATCCAGTTATGCGCATAATTGCTGTTTCGACACTTAAAGCATATTGGTCCAGTTCGCCTGTTTACTCCGACGTAATTGAACCTGGAATGGCATGGTATCGAGAAGCATTGAAAGCGGACTGGGCTACCCCGAACGAGGTCAAAGCTCAGTTCTCTAGTGCCAGCATCATCAAAGACGGACGTGTTGTGTTTAACATTGCTGGTAACAGATATCGTTTGGTCGTATGGATTAACTATCCCTATCGCGTTGTGTATATCCGATTCATCGGAACACACAAGCAATACGACGAAATTGATGCACAGACAATATGAGGTGATTTATGGAAATTCGTCCTATCAAAACAGAAGCTGATTATTGGGTAGCACTTAAGGAAATCGAGTCGCATATGTCGGCTGAAGCTGACACGCCCGAAGGTGATTACCTGGACGTTTTAGTTACGCTGGTCGAAGCCTATGAGCGAACTCATTATCCGGTTGATTTCCCCGATCCAATAGAAGCCATTAGATTTCGGATGGAGCAACAGGGTCTAACAGTGGATGATCTTGTTCCAGTTATTGGTCGAAAAAATCGTGTATACGAAATTCTGGCACGTAAGCGCCCATTGACCCTCCGAATGATCGAGGGGCTACATGAGGTTTTCTCAATTCCAGCCGAAAGTCTTCTGAAACATAGTTCCGAGCATAGTAACCATGCAGCATGAAGCCGAAGGTATAGCACCTAACGAATCGTTAAAGTTCGTTCGTCCAGCAAGCTGGCTCCACCGGACGCGACTCCGCCGCGCCGCTTAACTAAAACGTTATGCGTAAAAGGGAAGCGTAGTGAATTATTCTCTTCTGGTAATATTTGTTGGCTACATAATTTCTCTGGCAATTATGTGGGGAACTTTTAGTTACAACTCAAATGAAGCGAGTTCAATACTTTTCATTCCGATTCTTTTACTAGCCATTACTATGGTTTCATTATTCGTTTCTTTTATGTGCGTGAAAATAATAAAAAATTCATACGGTTCATTCTTGGCATCAATTACTTTGAACAACCTGATCTATGTGTTGGCCATTGCAATTTATACTCAAATTTATGACGGTAAAGCCGGTTTCAATGGTTGGTTAGTTATTGCAATAATTGTGATTTTAGCTAGTGCATTTCCTATTGCTCTTTCATCTTGGATATCAGCGAAGATATGGCAGAAGAAGAATGTTTCCGCATAACCAGGCAATTGGAGAAGGACCGCCAGAAAGCTGCGCCTTCTGGTACCCTCCGCGCTATCGCGCTTCGCTTAATTCAAACCTTATGCTCTTTTGGTGTACCAGATGATGAAGACCCATTCAATACTCAGGAATTTGACATGGATATCAATTTGCATTCTTCTTTCGGGTGTTTTCTTATCTGTTGAAGCTTTGGCAAGTAGCATCAAGGTGAGTCTGGATGAGTTAATTGAGAGATCAGACCTTGTCATATCAGGTACTGTTGTTGGAAAGTCATCGTACCGTGAGCCTATTTTGGTAGATGTCGAATCCTTAGATAGCGAAAGGAAACCTAGTAAACGAGTTGAGACCTTTAATCAAGTCTTGACGGATATCGAGATTGAAGTGAGCAATGTGATCAGTGGGAGTTATGATAAGTCGATAATTTACTTGACTGTCATGGGTGGCACTGTGGGTAACAAATCGACATCAAATTCTTTTACATTTGGTCTGACCACAGGCAAAGAATACATCCTGTTTCTGGGTTATGAGGAACGAAACGACAAATGGTGGACAGTCGCAAGTCGGCAGGGTGTTTTTGAAGAAGTGGTGGTAGGCAGTAAAATATTCAGAGATATATATGGAAAGAGGTTTGAAATTGGGCAATTTATATCTCGAATTAGAGCATCAACTCATGAGTAGAGCCCACATAAAAAAGCGTTTAAGTCGTTTGCTTCACTCACTCGGACGCAGCTCCGCAACGCCGCTTAACTAAAAC
>RCNE010001293.1_pt1 | contig 13573 bp, 8 predicted proteins | sample 2041361 | NCBI WGS metagenome assembly RCNE01 (sample SAMN09708229, study PRJNA481090) | Marine sediment metagenome, whole genome shotgun sequencing project.
GGCTCTTTGTATCTCACCAATAGACTCTCCCTTCGTCTTACCTGATTCGTTGGTAATTATTTCAGCGAGCTCTTCTAAATTATTTTCCAACAAGGATTTCAAATGATACAGCACTTGTACCCGTTTCATCACAGGAACTTTACTCCATTCCTTATATGCCTTATGGGCTGCGACAGTAGCTTGTTCAACATCTTTACTAGTGTCTGACCCATAAGGTACTTTGGCCAAAACTTGTTGATTGGCAGGGTTTAAAACGGCTATGGTTTCTTTTGAGGCACTATCCGCCCAGCGGCCGTCAATATAATTTTTTAATATGTCCATTTTTTATTGCTTATTGCTATTTATAAATATTGTTCATTTATGCATTGGTACCCAGTAAAATATAAATCAAAATCGTTACGGTACACAGGCCAATCGACATGGGTTTGGTATATTTCCATGACACCAAATTGACGGCACCGACATCGGTAACTTCATACATATTTTTTCTTGGAGAAAAATAGGATACCGCGTACATGATAATCACATTCAGAACAAACTCAATGCCCCACAAATGCACAAAATGTATTCCATGGCTGGTATATCCCCAGGTCATAAATATGTAAAAACACAGGCCAAAGATCAATGCGACCTTGGCCCCTAAAGCCGAAACTTTTTTCATGAAGAAACCTGCCAATAGGATCGAAGCTATTGGGATAAAGAAAATACCGTTCAATTCTTGCAGTAATTGGTACAGGCCGTCGGAGGCATTTGCGACCATGGGTGCGGCAAAGATCGCTACCACCGCTAAAATAGCCGAGGTTGCCTTACCGATTTTTACGAGTTTTTTATCACTAACATCTTTGGCAATGTGTTTCTTAACAATATCAACGCTAAATAGTGTAGCGACCGAATTCAAGACGGAATTAAAGGTACTCAACACAGCCCCCATGATTACGGCGGCAAAGAAACCTATCAACCATACTGGTAATACTTTCTTTACAAGTTGTGGATATACAGAATCTTGCTGATCAAAATACGTATCCTGAAAATAATAGTAGCAAATTACTCCGGGTAGAATAATCACCAATGGAATCAATATTTTAAAAAGACCTGTCAATAAAAGCCCCTTCTGTGCCTCTTTTAAATTTTTGGCACCCAAAGCCCTCTGTATTATGGTTTGGTTCATTCCCCAGAAATAAAGCTGGTTGATAATCAGACCCGTAAATAACACTTCGAAAGGCAATACGGAATCGGGCGCCCCAATAACATTGAATTTTTCCGGTGCAAATTCATACACTTTTACCAATCCGTCTATAATATTATTGTCGCCAATGGCCATCAGCGCTAGTATCGGAATCAATAATCCTCCGAGTAACAGACCAAATCCGTTAATAGTGTCGGAATAGGCCACCGCTTTCAGCCCTCCAAAAATTGCGTAAATGGAACCGATCGTACCGATCACCACTACCGTAATCCAAAGGCCTTGAGTTTTATCCACTCCTAAAAGCTCTGAAACACCAAATAAGCTTTCAATACCTATGCCTCCAGAATACAATACTATCGGTAATAAGGTAACTACAAATGAAAAAATCAATATTGCCGCGACCATAGTTCTAGTGAGTCCATCAAAACGGTTTTCCAAAAATTGGGGAATGGTGGTCAGACCCATTTTAAGATATTTGGGCACAAAAAAGATAGCAGCTATTACTAATGCTATGGATGATGTGACCTCCCAAGCAATGACTATAAAACCATTGACGTATGAATTGCCGTTCATGCCAATCAGATGTTCCGAAGAAATATTGGTCAACAACATCGATCCTGCAATAACGGTTCCAGTTAAAGTTCTTCCTCCTAAAAAATAGCCTTCCGACGAACCTAGATTTGTTTTTCTTAAACTGTACCAGGTAAAGAGGGCGACACCCCCTGTGAAAAGGATGAAAGAAGCGAGCGTAATAATCAGGTCGGTGTCCATTTGGTCGATTGAGGTTTAGAGATAGTATTTTTGAGTTTTCTTATTCTTCATATACGCCTGGTACGATTCACTTACCGCCGTTTTTTTCGATACTTCGGCTACTGCAACGTCCCACCAGGTGAAACCAGGAACTCCTTTCTTTCGGTCAACTTCGATATAGATCAAAGTAGTATGGTCTATGGTTTTTGCCTTTTTAAGGGCAGCGTTCAATTCTTCTACATTGGAGACTTTGATAACATACGCCCCCATACTAGCGGCATTGGCAGCATAATCAATTGGTAGCAATCCTCCATCAAGTTGATTGGTCTCCTCGTTACGATAACGGTAATAGGTACCAAAGCCTTCACTTCCCAATGATGCGGATAAACCTCCGATGCTAGAGTAGCCGTCATTGTTCAATAAAACGATGGTCATTTTTTGTCGTTCTTGGATTGAAGTAACTATTTCTTGCGACATCATCAGATAACTACCATCGCCCACCAACACATATACTTCACTATCGGGTCTGGCCATTTTAGCTCCCAATCCACCAGCAATTTCGTAACCCATACAGGAATAGCCATATTCCAAATGGAATCCTTTGGGATTTTTGGTACGCCACAACTTGTGGAGATCCCCAGGAAGGCTTCCGGCAGCACAGATCATAATATCATTGGCATCGGAAAAATTGTTGACCGCACCGATTACTTCCCCTTGAAAAGCGGGAACATCGTTCTTCTCGGCATAGATGTCTGAAACAAATTCATCCCAACTTGTATTGAAATTTTCTGCTTTTTGTCGGTATTCGGTAGGCACTTCAAAATCGGACAATTGTTCGTCAATGGTTTCGAGAATAGCCTTGGCGTCTCCTACTAAAGGTATTGCACCATGTTTAAAGGAGTCAAATTCCGTTATGTTGATATTGATAAACTCTACTTCCGGATGTTGAAAAGCCGATTTCGAAATAGTAGTAAAATCACTATATCTCGTGCCCAGACCAATAACAAGATCGGCATCTTTTGCCATTTCAATGGCTCCCGGGGTGCCGGTTACGCCAGCAGCACCCAAATTTTGAGGTTCATCATAATTGAGTGAACCTTTTCCTGCAAAGGTTTCCACAACGGGTATCCCGGTTCTGTTGACTAATTTTTTAAGTATTTCGGTAGCACCGCTATAAATGGCGCCACCACCAGAAACGATCAGGGGTCGTTTGCTTGCTTTTATTTGTGCTATGGCCTTTTCCAAAAGGGTTTGATCTGGCATGGTCCTGCCGACGTGCCATACTTTCTTTTCAAACATTTTAGCTGGAAAATCATGCGCCTCTGCCTGCACATCTTGGGGAATACTCAGGGTAACCGCCCCGGTTTCTGCCTGAGAAGTCAATACACGCATTACCTCTGGCAGGGAAGTAATCAATTGTTCAGGACGATTAATACGATCCCAATATTTTGAAACGGGCTTAAAACAATCGTTTACTGATATGTCTTGGGTCGATATGGATTCCAATTGTTGCAAAACGGGAGCAACGTGCCGTGTTGCAAAAATATCTCCTGGAATCAGTAATACCGGAATCCGATTAATCGTTGCCGCCGCTGCTCCGGTAATCATATTTGTCGCTCCTGGACCTATAGAAGAAGTGCACACAAAAGTCTGCAAACGGTTTTTCACTTTAGCATAGGCCGCTGCCGTATGCACCATGCCCTGTTCATTTCGGGCCACGTAAAAAGGGAAATCAGGGTTTTGATGCAATGCCTGTCCAATACCTGCGACATTACCATGACCGAGAATTCCAAAACAACCTGCAAAAAATTTGTTTTGCACACCATCCCGCTCTACATACTGGTTCTTTAGATATTCGATAGTGGCTTGTGCCACTGTTAGTCTTTTTGTATCCATTTAAATTAAATTTTAAAATCCACCGTTTTTTTCAATAAAATCTAAAGACTCCGTCAAGGTCGGCATAAAATTAGCGCATCCCTTTTGAGTTACTACATGCGCACCACTAGCGTTGCCCATGCGGCATGATTTGTAGAAATCCCACTCTTGCAAAACTCCATAGAGAAATCCGCTGGCAAAGGCATCTCCTGCCCCAAGGATATTCAATATTTCTACTGGAAATCCGGGCACATCTTGCCTCGAACCATCCATTCCATAAATGCTCGCACCATCTTTCCCTCTTTTTACTATTAAGGTTTCGATACCGGTAGATAATAATCTTTCTATGGATTCATCGATATCCCCTTTGATCTCAGGAGCAGATATTTGTTGATCTTTTATAGTCACCTGAGATGCATTTTCCAAGGTCGCGGCCAAGATTTCCTCTTCTGTACCAATGGCAATTTTGACCTTCGGTAACACAGCACGCATCGTTATTCCGTAAGCCCTGTAATCATGCCATTGGTCGGCCCTGAAATCCAAATCAAGAACTACCTGAACATTGTTTTTGTTAGCTATTTCAGCCGCGTAAAAGGTAGCGCTTCTTGAAGGTTCCATATTCATTGCCGTGCCGTTAATTAACAAAATTCGATACTCAGGAATGTTGGCCTTGTCAACATCATCGATGTCAACCTGACTATCGGCGGCATTGTCCCTATAAAATACCAATGGAAATTTATCAGGGGGTTCAATACCCAAGACAACAGCACTACTTCGGGCAGCATTCTTGACCGGAATACATTGTGTATTGACTCCTTCTTTATTCAAAAAATTAACAATAAACTCGCCTACTTTATCATTTCCTACGGCAGTTAACAGACTTGTAGTGACCCCCAAACGAGCACATCCAACTGCAATATTCAAAGGAGATCCACCAACAAAAGCATCGAAGCCCTGTATGTCATTAAAAGCAGAACCAATATTCTGGGAATACAAATCGATAGATGATCTTCCGAAGGTAATAACGTCATATTTTTTAGGTCCCATTCGTTGTGTTTTAATTTTGGTTCATTTCAGCGGTTACTAAAGGCAGCCTTTTATCTTGTGAAGTCCATGAATCGTATATCCATTCATGATCGGGATCGGTGGTATTGGCAAGACATTGATCCGTTCCGGCCAAAAAATTAAGATAATAACAATGAAAACCATGTTCTGCCACTACTGGGTGAAAACCTTTGGGTATCATCACAACATCATTATGCCGCGGTCTTGCAATTTCATCCAATGATCGATCCTTAGTGTACACCTGTTGAATGGCATAGGCTTCCGGTTTTTGAAATTTATAGAAATAGGTCTCTTCTTGAATGGGTTCTAGAACGGTACCATCTTCAGAAAGAATACGTTCGTCGTGTTTATGCGCTGGAAAAGAACTCCAGTTTCCTGAGGGAGTATAGACTTCCCTTACAACAATACTATGACATCCAAAGCCGGGAGGCACTAAATCGTTGAATTGCCGGGTGGCATTGTCCCCTCCAAAAATAACTACAGGTGTCTCTTCCGGAGTAACGAATTTTGCTTCAAAATCCCCATCCGATTTGCACCAGCCATAGGCGATATCCAAAGCATCACTGGTTGCTGTTAAGGTGAATTTTGTCCCGCTTGGCAAATATAATGTGTGTGCCACTCCGCTAAATACGTTCGTCCGCCCATTTAGGGTTTCCCAGTTTCCGTTATCACTTTCCACCTTGAAATTTCCACTCAACAACACAATGACCAATTCATTTTCTTGAGTGTCCCATTCCCACGTTTCATTTAAAGCCATCTCCCTGGCTTCAAAACTAAGGTGCTCCCAATTGGCCGATTCGGGGGTAATACTTTGGTAAACGTCTGATTCGTTTTTGGGTTTTACTACTAATCGAGATTCTGCGCTCATATGGTTTGATATTAGATGAATTGACTTGATTTATTTGTGGCGTTCAAAAGGTCGAACTTCTCCAACATGAATGCTTCGTAGGCCTCAATATATTTTTGTCCTGGAATTATAGGATCAAAAAGTTCTGGACTATCATTAAAGAATTCACGGTGTATTCGTGTCCATAACAATCTTGTGTCGGTGGCTATATTTATTTTGCAGACTCCGTATTTTATCGATTTTACGATTTCTTCAGATGCCACCCCTGCAGCACTTTCGCTCAATTTACCGCCGGCCTGATTTATTTTTTTGATTTCCTCTTTATTTACCGCGGACCCCCCATGAAGAACTATTGGAAAATTAGGAAGTCGCTGTTGTATTTCTTCCAAAATATCGAACTGTATGCCCTGACCACCTGAAAACTTATAGGCTCCGTGACTGGTTCCTACGGCAACCGCCAAGCTATCACAATGTGTCAATTGCACAAATTTTTCTACTTCTGAAGGGTTGGTATATTTAGCAAATTTTTCGTCAATTGAGATATCATCTTCAACACCACTAAGAATGCCCAATTCTGCTTCAACAAAGATATCTTTTTGATGGGCCTTTTGAACTATGGCCTTTGTTCTTTTCACATTAGTCTCAAAATCATCATGAGACGCATCGATCATTACTGAATTGTATTTGTTTGAAGCAATAGCCTTCAATGCATGTTCTTCATTCCCGTGATCCAAATGAACAGCGTAAACTGCATTAGGGTAAATTTTGGATGCAGCATCGATCATTGCCGATAACATCAAAGCTTGTGCATAATTTCTGGCGACAGGTGTAATCTGCACTAAAAAAGGCGCATTAGCTCTTTCGCCCGCCCTGAACAGGCCATGCACCTGCTCCATAGTAAATACATTTACGGCGGCAATGGCATATTTACCATAACATTTTTTAAAGAGTTCTTTTGGTAAAACAACCATGTGAGTTTAATTAATAGCAATTATAGAGTCATCATATCACTATAAAAAAACGACAAAAAAACGATGTCGGAAAGCATTATGAATCAAAAGACCATGCAAAGGTTTGCATAAATAAATAGATCATAGTGACTTTTAAATGTAGCTAAATCTTCTTTGAGGAAGCCCTTATGACGAGTTCGGGTTTAAAAACTTCCCTCCGAAACTCAATTTTTGTGTCTTGTTCATCAAGTCGGTGCAATAAAATACGGGCGGAAAGCATCCCTAAACTGTACACCGGCTGCCAAACTGTTGATAAGGAAGGAGTGAAGTAAGAGGAATTGGGCTGATCATCAAAACCAACAATGGAAATTTCCTCGGGAATCTTGAAATTTAGTTTTTTCGCTGTATACATTGCTGAGATTGCAATGTTGTCGTTCGTGGCGAAAATGGCATCAGGTGGGTTTTTTAACTTCAATAACTTCTTGGCAGACTTTAAACCATCTTTATGTGAAAAACCAGGAACATGCACAATATATTTCTTCTGGACCGGCATATTATTGTTTTCCAATGCATCCAAATATCCAAGAAGCCTGTGTTTGGCTGTACTCAAATTAATAGGACCACCCAAATGTGCAATTTTTTCACAACCAGATTGAATAAGATATTCAACAGCCTGAAATGCGCCAGAATAATCATCTACCAAAACTTTGTCCGCTTCCAACCCAGGACAATCCCTATCAAATACAACTACAGGGATACCGCTCTTTTGGAGTCGCTTAAGATGGTCAAAATTTTTAGTTTCCGAAGATGGTGACACCAGCACTCCATCAACCTGGATCTTTGATATTGTATCGACAATGGTCATTTCCTCAGTATAGGATTCATTGGACAAACATATCATAATATTATAATCCGAAGTACCAACGACATCTTGAATACCGGTAATTATAGCGGAAAAAAAATGACTGGTAATTTCTGGAACAATTACCGCTATGGTGTTCGATCTTTTTTGTAAAAGATTCAATGCCAAAAGATTGGGCTGATAATCCAGTTTTTTGGCCAAGGCTTTTACTGCTCGCTTGGTTTCCTTCTTCAAAGCCGGATAGTCGTTCAGAGCGCGAGATACTGTCGATGGCGAAATGTTCAGCTCACGAGCAATGTCGGTTAGTGTAACGCGTGCCTTCTTCATGCTGAACTAGTTTTATCTTCATCCCTGTTTAACCTCATAAGAACCAACAAATACCAAGTTATCCATTCGTAGGTTAGGATGGAATGCAAAGTACAAAGTACAATAAAATATATTAAATGCCAATGGTATATTGACTGTTTCCAAACCATCTTAAGGTTTAATAAAACAATTAATACGGGGCCAAGTTATCAATTATTTACTATCGGTTGGCTTACATGGTGGTTTAAGCAAATTCCAAAAAGCAAGGGCAGGCAAAAATTTGCCTGCCCTTACCAAACTAACTCAAAATTAATAAAAATTAATACCCTTGATTCTGATCTAAGAAACCAGCTACGCCAGAAGCACCATCAATTGCGCTTTGTGGGATAGGAAACAATCTCTTATTGGCATCGGCATCTGTTTTTTCTGTCCAAGAATCTTCGTAGTGACCAAAACGAATTTGATTCGTTCGTCTAAGACCTTCCCAATAGAATTCGAAACCATATTCTTGATAAAGCCTATCTACATCAATTGAAGCAAGTGCTGCCGGTATTGGTGCACGAGAAGTTCTAGAAGTTCTCACCGTATTAACATCCGCTAAAGCTCCTGCATCGTCTCCGCTTCTTAATTTAGCTTCTGCCCGCATCATATAAATTTCTGCATAACGCAGTAACACTAAATCTATACTGCTAAAGCTATTGGCATTAGGAGATGTACGGCTAAAGGCATATTTAGAATAACGATATCCTGCATGGTGTGCTCTTCCTTCATTGGTAAAATCAACTTGCAATGTAAGGTCTACATAAGCCACATTTTTATCAGGTCCATTTCCTTTTATTTGTTTTACAGGATAAATTCTATACCCATCATCACAGGTGAAAAAGGCACCATTAGGATCTTTTCTTGGGCCCCATGGAACGCCGCGGATAATCCCTCTGTCGAATTCATATTCCTCAGCCGTCGTACAGTAGTAATGATCTTCATCATTTAAAGGTGTTAGGCCTGTAAGATCTTCCAAAGCTGGTGGTATTTGCTGTCTTTTCCAATAGAACCTATTATCAGCATCGGCAGGATCAACTGCTCCATAAACGTCTACCCAAGTTTGATAAAAGGAAGGTGTCATAGCAGGGCCATCTGTTCCATCTGAACTTGTAAATTCAGGCCTCCCCCAATTCGAACCAGGTAATGACCAATATGTCCAACGGCTATGCTCTCTACTTATTACACCACGTTGGTCTAATGCGAAAATTAATTCAGCATTATCGTGGTTATCGTCACTGAATAAGTCAAAAAATTCTGGAGACAAGCTGAATTGACCTGAACTGATAATATTATCGGTATATTGAATAACATTAGCCATATCTTCAGGTGTAAAATTAGGCGTTCCGTAAGGGTCGCGATAGATAGCCGCATTTAAATATAATCGTGCCAAAAAGCCCCAAACCGCAGCCTGTGTCATTCTACCAGGGCCTTTATCTGTATTAATTACATCTACAACAGATAGTAATTCATTTTCTATATAGTCAATGGCTTCTTGACCACGAAGTATCGTAGATAATTCGGAAGACTCTTCTTTTTGAAAAACTAGTCCCCAGCTATCTAACATTAACATGTTTAAATAGGCCCTAAGCGCTATCATTTCGTAAAGGGCACCTTGGGCTTCCGAATCTCCAGCTTCTGATAATGGTGCTAATACTTCAATTGCAGACAAGGTTCTGGAAATATTTTGTGTAAGTTCATTCCAAGCACTCCTTACTAAATCATTGGTTGGGGTTATGGTATGTGAATGAGTCGCTAAAAATTTACCGCCATCAAACCAATCTGTCCCACCACGGTAAGGCAAAATAGCCTCATCACTGGCAATTTCTTGTAAGCCAAAATAGTTAGTGTGTCTCCATACCCTTGATATTTTACCATAGGCAGGTGCTATAGCTCCACTAACAGCATCTGACAGGCCAATACCTGTTAAAGATTCATCGAGCACCTCTTCTTCTAAATCAGTACAGCTCCAAGTAATAAGTAAACAGGCGCTTAAAATTGTATATTTTATTTTATTTTTCATTTTTTAGAATTTTTTAAATTAAAATGCTACGTTTAAGCCAAATAATAGGGTTTTACTTTTAGGATAACTGAAATAATCTATCCCAAATGATTGAATACCATCAATGGCACTAGGTGTATTAATCTCAGGATCAAATCCGCTATAATCTGTAATAGTAAACAAGTTTTGTCCTGTTATCGACAAACTAATGTCGTTCAGTAGACCCCCAAGCCCAATTAAACTAGGATCTAAGCTATAGCCCAGTGTCGCATTGTTTAATCTTAAGTAACTACCATCTTCTAAATAGCGCGTTGAAACGGTATTTGAATTTGTGGAAGCTTCGTCTAAGAACTCAACTGCTCTATCAGTCGTATTAAAAGAATTTGCCAATTGACCTTTATTAAATATAGTCATAGCAACATGATTATAAATTTGATTACCCTGTACACCATTAAAATTTAGACCCAGATCAAATTTCTTATACTTAAAATTAAGATAGAACGAGTAGATATAATCTGGTAAGGCGTGTCCGGTTACAGAACGGTCATCATCTAAAATTTCGCCGTCACCGTTTGTATCTCTAAAGGCATTTAAACCATCTGAGCCAATTCCTGTGAATTCCAGCATATAAAAAGAACCTATGGATTCGCCATTAAGTGCTCCGTTTATTGTAGCACCTGTTTGTCCTGATCCTCTTGCCCCACCAGTAGTTAATATTCTAAATGGTGAATTCACCACTTCATTATCGGTTATTGAAATATTACCTCCAATGTTGTATGAGAAGTCTCCAATTGGATCGCTTTGATAATCTAAAGCCAATTCAACCCCATTATTTTTAATTTCCATATCCGGAATATTGGTCCAAAACCTATCTGTAGGTTGAATAGGGTCTGCTGGTGTCACCTCTAATAAAATATTTTCTGAAACTTTATTAAAGTATTCAAGAGTACCTGTTAACTTACTATCAAATAACGCAAAATCTAATCCAATATTAAGTTGCGTAGAAACTTCCCATTGGATGTCAGGGTTTGCCAAACGTGTATAAATAGAACCATAAGGGTAAGAACTCAGGTCATTATCAGCAGGGGTTAATGGATAGGTATCATCATTCGTATTACTTTCTGTAAAACTGGCTTTTGTTATTTTTGAAGGAATTTCCTGATTACCTGTTTGCCCCCAACTTGCTCTTAATTTAAGATTGTTAATGGTTTCTGACGACGACAAAAAATCTTCTTCAGTAATATTCCAACCTAAGGCAAAGGATGGGAAATACCCATACTTGTTATTTTCACCAAATTTAGACGATCCATCAGCTCTTAATGTGGCTGTTACTAAATATTTACTATCATAAGAATAATTTGCTCTACCAAAGAACGATTGTAATTCATTTTTTGTTGCGAAAGATCCTTGTCTTGCCTCAGGCCCTCCAGCTGCTCCTGTTTGATATCTTGGCTCAACGCCATTATCCGGAAAACCTTCTAGATAATTACTTTTTCCACTTACCTCTGTTTGTTGAAAGGAATGTCCAGCTAAGAAAGTAAAATTGTGTACATCCTTACTGAAAGTATAGGTTAATGTATTTTCTACTAATGTATTACTATTTTGTGTAGTCCTAGAATCTACAGAACCAAGTTCAAGATCAGCCACTGACGGATAAGGTATCCGTTGAATATCTCTATTTGTTGAAGAATAATCTACCCCAAGATTTATCTTATAGGTTAGACCTTCAATAATTTCGTAGGAAGGTGAAATATTTGCTAAAATACGGTAGTTATCAGAAAAATCCCCATAAAGTTTTTCTGAGACTAAAGGATTAAGGATATCGTTACTTAAAATAGTTGAAAGTTCACCATTTGCATCATAAACAGGATCGGTAGGATTCATACCTAGCATCCTATTTACAATACCGTTTGCATCTGGTCTAGTATTGTCAATTTTACTACCTGTTAAATTAAATTCCACTTTAAACTTATCATCCAAAGCCCTTTGGGTTAAATTTAAACGCCCAGAATAACGTTTTAAATGACTGTTTCGAAAAATACCTTCCTGATCGTCAACACCTAAAGATGCTGCGTATGAAGATGTATTCGTTCCTCCACTCATGGAGAAGTTTACATTTTTTGAAATGCCTGTTTGTGTTAATTCATCTTGCCAATCTGTATTAGCACCGCCATCAGTCAATATACCTCCTGCAGCAACAACTTGTTGGCGAAATTCGCTAGCAGAAAAGACATCTACCTTGTTTGACAAGGTTGAAAATGCTGTAGAAACAGAAAGATTCATTTGAGTTTTACCACTCCTACCTTTTTTTGTGGTAATTACAATAACCCCATTTGCTGCTCTAGCACCATAAATTGCAGCAGCAGAAGCATCTTTAAGAACATCTATACTTGCGATGTCTTGTGGGTTAATAAAGTTTAATGGATTGGTTTGCAGTCCATTTCCTGAATTATCAATAGGAAACCCATCTACAACATATAGGGGTGTTGTACCAGAACGTAAACTACCTACGCCACGAATAATAATATCTTGTGATGCACCAGGTTCACCACTTGAAGACGTAACATTTACACCAGATACTTTACCTTGTAAAAGTTGCCCTGCATTGGCCACAACCCCTTTATTAAAGCTTTCGCTTTTTACAGAACTAATGGCTCCTGTTACATCCTTCCTTTTTTGAGTACCATAACCCACAACGACAACTTCCTCCAACTGAGCTGAGTCTTCCAAAAGTTGAACGGTTACACTGCTTTGCCCGTTAAGGGGCATTTCTAAAGTGGCATACCCAATATACGACACTTGAAGAACGGCATTTTCATCGGCAACTTCTATGGTAAAATTACCATCAAAGTCCGTCGTAGCACCATTTGTTGTGCCCTTTTCAATAACCGTTGCCCCGGGTAAAGGTGAGTTCTGCTCATCGGTTACCGCTCCGGTAACGGAGGTCTGTGCCCATGAAACCGATATAGTTCCTAACAAGAGCACAAGCATCAAAAATTGAATTTTCTTCATATTAGTTAGTTTAAATTAGTTCATTTGATAGCCAAATAACAATAAAATTGTGATGTTCGGAATTATTTTGAACCAAAAGTCTATGCAAACCTTTGCATAGACTTACGTTCTATTTAAACTTATCTAACTTTTTAATAATGAGGTGTCCAACTTTTTTTTTGGCCTCAACAGGCACCTTAATTGTAGGGGATGAAAAAGAGATGTTTATGACTTGAACAACTTCCTTATTCAGACCAGAATAGCAAATGGGCAGGGATAATCTGTTTGGGTACGCCTGGCCCTTTGTAAAAAGCATCGAGCCAGGCGCCTCCACCCTGATTATGATAGTCTACGGTAATGATGTGCATGCCCTCTTTCAATAAAACATTTCCAGTTCGCTCAATAGTACCATGACCCCCGTCATTATCGACGACCAAATTGCCATCGATATACAATTTGCTGCCATCATCCGAATTGAGGTAAAATCGATATTCACCTGCGGTTTCTATTTTTAAGGATGCCTTAAACCGTATGCCGAACTGATCGCTTCTTTGGTTGATATCACTAATTCTGAACTCATAGACCTTTCCTTTCTTTTTCGGTTCTAGGTTTTCAAATACCGGAAGAAATTTCCAGTCGTTGCCTTCAAAATAAGAATAACGAACCCCATTTTTGGAGTCCATTTTTACCAACCTAAAAT
>RCNE010001294.1_pt1 | contig 13568 bp, 10 predicted proteins | sample 2041361 | NCBI WGS metagenome assembly RCNE01 (sample SAMN09708229, study PRJNA481090) | Marine sediment metagenome, whole genome shotgun sequencing project.
TGCCGAAGGCATCGCTGCTGAGTCTCTGCGCATCAATCCCATCACGCGGTCGGCCTTGCCAGAAAACCTCAGCCGTTTACGGGGGGCAGATATCGCTGCGTATACCGAGCAACCACACAATGGTGTCGATGTCGCCCACGCGTTGCCCGTCCAGCCGGATCCGGCAGAACCGCTGCGGCCCGGCTCTTCTGGGTGAGTCACTAATGCTAGATTGTCTGCGAAGATCTTGTTTACGCCACAGCAACGCCCTGCCTTGATCCATCTGGGCCGGTGTCGTTCAGCTATGCCCACCTCGGGTCCGATTTTCTTGCGCTCGCCCCGTTCCCTGCCTATACGCGCGGATATGCTCGATATGCCCTCAAACCGCCCCGAATTGCCGCCCGAAATCGCCCGTCGCCGGACCTTTGCGATCATCTCGCATCCGGATGCCGGGAAAACCACGTTGACGGAAAAATTTCTGCTGTTCGGCGGGGCCATTCAGATGGCCGGACAAGTCCGCGCCAAAGGCGAGGCGCGTCGCACTCGATCAGACTTTATGCAGATGGAAAAAGACCGGGGCATTTCGGTTTCTGCCTCTGCCATGTCCTTTGATTTCAAAGAGTTCCGGTTCAATCTGGTGGATACCCCGGGCCACTCTGACTTTTCGGAAGACACCTATCGCACGCTCACGGCAGTAGACGCGGCTGTGATGGTGATTGACGGCGCAAAAGGTGTTGAAAGCCAGACCCAGAAACTGTTTGAAGTCTGCCGCCTGCGGGATCTGCCAATCCTGACGTTCTGTAACAAAATGGACCGCGAAAGCCGCGACGTCTTTGAGATCATCGACGAGATACAGGAAAATCTGGCGATTGACGTGACCCCGGCCAGTTGGCCAATCGGTCTGGGACGCGATTTCATCGGCTGTTATGACCTGCTGCGCGACCGGCTGGAGCTCATGGATCGCGCTGATCGCAACCGGGTGGCCGAAACCATCGAAATCAATGGTCTGGATGACCCAAAACTGGCAGAACATGTGCCGGCCGAATTATATGACAAACTGGTTGAAGATCTGGAGATGGTGCGCGAACTGATGCCGCCGCTGGACCCGCAAGCGCTGCTGGATGGAACGCTGACTCCAATCTGGTTCGGCTCGGCCATCAACTCTTTTGGCGTGCGCGAGCTTATGGACGGCATTGCTAGATTTGGCCCACAACCCCAGATACAATCGGCTGAACCTCGCAATATTTTGCCCGAAGAAACAAAGGTTTCGGGATTTGTCTTCAAGGTGCAGGCCAATATGGACCCCAAGCACCGAGATCGCGTGGCCTTTGTTCGCATGGCGTCAGGCCATTTCAAGCGCGGCATGAAGCTGACTCATGTGCGGTCCAAAAAAATCATGGCGATTAGCAACCCGGTTATGTTTCTAGCGTCTGACCGTGAACTTGCGGAAGAGGCTTGGGCGGGCGATATCATCGGCATTCCCAACCATGGGCAGTTGCGCATCGGGGATACGCTGACCGAGGGTGAAAGCCTGCGCGTCACCGGCATCCCCTCGTTCGCGCCGGAATTGCTGCAAACCTGCCGCGCGGGCGATCCGCTGAAATCAAAACATCTGGAAAAGGCGCTGATGCAGTTTTCAGAAGAAGGGGCCGCCAAAGTGTTCAAACCGGCCTTTGGCTCGGGGTTCATTGTCGGCGTTGTCGGACAGCTGCAATTCGAAGTTCTCGCCAGCCGGATCGAGTTGGAATACGGCCTGCCTGTGCGCTTTGATCAAAGCCAGTTCACCAGCGCGCGCTGGGTGAGCGGCACCACGCAAGCCATTGATAAGTTTACCCAAGCGAACAAACAACACATCGCCCATGATAACGACGGTGATACGGTCTACCTTACCCGGTTGCAGTGGGATATCGACCGGGTTGAGCGGGATTATCCCGACATTAAGCTGACCGCGACCAAAGCCATGATGGCCTAGGGAGGGCACCAAATGACGAAATGGGGCATCGTCGCGACGATCAAGGCCGCACATATCGACGTGCTGAACTTTGCCGCCTACCATCTCGATCAGGGCGCACACAGGCTTTACATCTATCTCGATGAACCGGCGCCAGACACCTTCGATGCCCTGAAGGCGCATCCAAAAATTCGCGTCACATCCTGCGATGATGCCTATTGGGAAAAACTGGGTGGCAAACGCCCGGTGAAACATCAGGTGCGCCAGACCCGCAATGCCACGCATGCCTACCGCCGCAAGGCCGAAGTGGACTGGCTGGCCCATATTGATGTTGATGAGTTTCTCTGGTCTGCCATGGATATCGGGGATATTCTGACAGACCTGCCAGCTGAAACTTTGTGCGCCCGTCTGCACCCGATTGAATTACTGGCCGACGGCACCCACGCCTTCAAAGGGTACATCCCCAATGGCCCCGGACGCGCTGGTTTGGTTGAGCACCTCTACCCCACCTACGGCACCTATCTCAAAGGCGGCTTTCTAAGCCATGTTGCCGGAAAACTGTTTGTGCGTACCGGATTGCCCAACATCTCGTTCCGAATTCACAACGTGTTTCAAGGTGATCTGATGAACCCCGGCGAGGCACTATTGCCACAGATCGAGCTGTGCCATTGCCATGCAACAAGCTGGAACGCGTGGATCACAGCCTATCGCTATCGCCTGAGCAAAGGTGCTTACCGCGCTGATCTGACACCGGCTCATGCCAGCGGGATGACCCTGCACGAGTTGTTAAACGCGTTGGAAGCGGCGGGGGGGCAAGTCGCCTTGCGCGCCTTTTTTGACGAGGTCGCTGCCGACAGCCCGAATCTGCGTGCGCGATTGGAGGCGCAGGACCTGTTGCGCCTTTGTGATCTGGATCTTGACAGCAAAAGATTTGCGCACTTTCCGCGCACCTGATGGGCTGATTGCGCACGATCAAAATTCAGCCGAGCGTGCCGCATATGTTTGACCCCGCTCCACCTTTTTGTTAAGCGCTGCGCAGGGAACCAGAAATGTGAATAACCACAGGGCCGTACGGGTCCGGTTCCAAACAGATGCGCGGGCCAAATCAGTGTCCGCAATATGCGGATACACATGACTAAATTCTCTGATCTGAACCTGAATCCTAAGGTTTTAAAGGCCGTCGTCGAAGCCGGGTATGAAACCCCGACCCCCATTCAAGCCGGAGCGATTCCCCCCGCGCTGGAAGGCCGTGACGTTTTGGGCATCGCCCAGACCGGCACCGGCAAGACCGCCGGGTTTGTGTTGCCGATGATCACGCTTCTGGCCCGTGGCCGCGCGCGCGCGCGCATGCCCCGCTCGCTGGTTCTGTGCCCGACACGTGAACTGGCGGCACAGGTGGCGGAAAACTTTGATACTTACACCAAATACCTGAAACTGACCAAAGCTCTTCTGATTGGTGGCGTCTCGTTCAAGGAGCAGGATCTGCTGATTGATCGCGGCGTTGATGTTCTGATTGCTACCCCCGGTCGTTTGCTGGATCATTTTGAGCGCGGCAAGCTGCTGCTGACTGGTGTTCAGATCATGGTGGTGGACGAGGCTGACCGGATGCTCGACATGGGGTTCATCCCTGATATCGAACGCATTTTCAGTCTGACGCCGTTTACCCGCCAGACTCTGTTCTTCTCGGCCACGATGGCGCCTGAAATTGAACGGATTACCAACACCTTCCTCAGCGCGCCAGAACGTATCGAAGTGGCACGCCAAGCGACCACGGCCGAGAACATCGAACAAGGTGTTCTGATGTTCAAAGGCAGCCGCAAGGATCGGGAAGCAAAAGAAAAACGCGATATGCTGCGTACATTGATTGATGCCGAAGGTGATAAGTGCACCAATGCAATAATCTTTTGTAACCGCAAAGTTGACGTCGACATTGTCGCCAAGTCACTTGCAAAATATGGCTATGACGCGGCCCCGATCCATGGTGATCTGGATCAGTCGCAACGAACACGCACGCTGGACGGCTTTCGCGCTGGCACCTTGCGTTTTCTGGTAGCATCGGATGTGGCCGCACGTGGCCTTGACGTTCCAGCCGTCAGCCATGTGTTCAATTTCGACGTCCCCAGCCATGCCGAAGACTACGTTCACCGCATTGGCCGCACCGGCCGGGCCGGACGCGATGGCAAAGCAGTGATGATCTGCATTCCGCGCGATGAGCGCAACCTTGGCGATATCGAACGTTTGGTCCAAAAAGAAATTCCGCGCCTAGCGGACCCGCGCGGTGATACGGCCCCTGCTACCGTGACCGAAACTCCTCAAGACACCACGGCGCCGGAACCGAAAAAACGGAGCCGCAGCCGCAGACCGGCAAAAGCTGATGTCGCCAGCCCCGCGGCCCCGTCGGTTTCAGAAGTCGAGGCCACACCCGCTGTTTCGGCTGAACCAGTTGCAGCGGCCGAAGAACCAAAACATCCGCCGCGCAGCCGGGGTGGTCGGGGCCGTGGATCAGATCGCGACAACAGTACCCCTGTCGGTCTGGGCAGCGACTTGCCGGGCTTCATCTCGATGAGTTTTGAAGAGCGCACAGAAAGCGGTTCTTCCTAAGAATTTGACTGCAACGCTGCCAGCCTCTTTGTGAGGCGCAGCGTTGCAGGTTTCAATCGTCAGCTCAGCCGACTGATCACAATCGTGACTTCAGGTTTCTTGCCAATTTCGTTCTGGCTTGTGTTGCGAACGATCCGGCGCAACTCTTCTTCCAGCTTAGCATCATCAGCCAGCGTTTTGGGCTTGGCGCGATTCAGAAACTGGCTCAGGTCCTCTTCCAATACATCCACCAAAGGTGCACGGCTGCGCCCGGTTTCGGCAAGCCCCATGAGTTCACACCACGGATCCCCCAGCGGCTCGCCATCATCATCCACGATCACCGTGACCAACACGTGCCCGTTCAGTGCCATCCGAATACGGTCGCGGACCACGCCATCAAGCGCGCCAACCTGCACAGTGCCGTCCAGATAGGTGCGACCAGTCTCGATATATTCGGCCACAGTGGGGGCATTGCCGCTCAGGTCAATCATCATGCCGTTAACCGCAACAACGCCTTGCAGACCTTTGGCCGCGGCGATTTTGACATGTTCGCGCAAATGCCGGTGTTCGCCGTGCATCGGGATCAGCATCTGTGGCTTAATCAGGTCATGCATCGCCTCGAGATCGGGACGGTTGGCGTGACCGGACACGTGATAATGTCCGCCGGCGCTTTCATCAACCACATCAACACCTTTTTCGGAAAAAGCATTGATAATGCGGATCACGCCCCGTTCGTTGCCAGGAATCGTTTTTGACGAGAACAGAAACAGATCACCTTCCTGCATCTCGATGCCTTGATATTTGCCGCGGGCAAGCTGCGCACTTGCTGCACGCCGCTCACCCTGTGATCCGGTGACCAGCAGCATCAGGTTTTCCCGGGGAATTCCACGGGCTTCCTCGGGGCTGACGACCTGTGGGAAACCGGTCAATACCCCGGTCTGCACCGACGCTTCGATCATGCGGTTCATCGCACGGCCCAGCAGAACGATGGACCGCCCTGCCCGCTCACCGGCCTCGGCCAGCGTTTTCACCCGCGCAACGTTAGAGGCAAAAGTTGTGGCCACCACCATACCCTTGGCGGCGCTGACCAGTTCCTCGATCTCCGGACCTACGGACACTTCCGAACGGCCGACATCGCGGGAGAACACATTGGTACTGTCACAGACCAGCGCTTTCACCCCCGGTTTGGCAACTTCGGCCCAAAGGTCGGGATCGTATGCTTCTCCCACAATCGGAGTCTTATCCAGTTTGAAATCACCAGTGTGGATCACACGCCCATCCGGGCTGTCGATGACCAATCCAGAACTTTCAGGAATGGAATGCGAGATTGGCAAAAAGCCAACCTTAAATGGCCCTGCGACAGTCTGTTGTGGCCATGCCGAAACAACCTGCACCGCCTCTTTAGGATGACCATGTTCATCCATCTTGCGCCGCGCAATGTTTGCGGTAAAGGCACGGGCATAGATCGGCGCATCCAGCGCTTCGTAGTAGTGCGCTACTGCTCCGACATGGTCTTCGTGGGCGTGGGTGATGAAAATTGCCTCTAGCCGGGCGGCATTTTGTTTCAGCCATGTCATGTCCGGCAGGATCAGATCGACCCCCGGTGTGCCGTCCATATCGGGAAAAGTGACGCCTAGATCGACCAGAATCAAGCGTTCTTTACCCGGTTTGCCATAGCCATAGACATAGGCGTTCATACCAATTTCACCCGCCCCGCCCAGGGGAAGGTAAATCAAACGTTCACTGCTCATATTTTAAGAATTATCCTTGTTATACTTGTGTATAACGGTCAGCCCATGCATGGTCAGATCATCCTGAAAGGCGTCAAAAAGGGCCTCGGATTGCTGAAACAGGGGGGCTAGACCGCCTGTTGAGATGACGCGCATTTCGCGGGCGCGTTCCGCCTTAATGCGGGCACATATCTCACGGACCAGTCCAACGTAACCCCAAAACACACCAGACTGCATACAGGCCACCGTGTTGGTACCGACGACTTTTTGCGGTTTTGATATATCGACATGAGGCAACGCTGCCGCCGCCTGATGCAATGCTTCAAGGCTGAGGTTTACGCCCGGCGCAATGACACCGCCAATATAGGCGCCATCGCTGTCGACCACATCAAAAGTTGTGGCGGTGCCAAAATCAACCATGATCAGGTCGCCGCCATAAAGGTCAAAACCCGCCACAGTATTGACCAACCGGTCGGGGCCCACTTGAGTACCTTCATCTACCCGCACATCAACGGGCAACAGGCAATCCGCCTTGCCCACAACAAACGGTCGGGTGTTAAAGTATCTGTCTGCCAGAACCCGCAAGTTGAAAACCACGCGCGGCACTGTTGACGAAATAATCATATCCGTGATCGGCACGTCGATGTCATGTAATCGCATCAGCGTCATTAGCCAGACATAATACTGGTCCGCCGTGCGTTGCCATTCCGTCGAGGCACGCCAGGTTCCGACAAAGGCTTTGCCGTCCCAGATTGAAAACACGGTATTGGTATTTCCACAGTCGATAGCCAAAAGCATTGGGCCGTCCCTTGTTTAGAAAAAGATCTCTGCCGCCGGGATCGAAACCCGGTTCTTTGCCGTACGCAAAACCAGACTACCGGCCCCATCCACAGTTTCAAAGGTTCCTGTTGTCTCGCAGTGTCCGGTGCGGGCGGTGATGACCTCACCCAATCGCGCCGCGCGGTCCAGCCAGGCAGTGCGAATAGGATCAAACCCATAGGTCACAAAACGATCTTCTTGCAGGGCAAAAGCCGATGCCAGTTCAGTCAGAAAATCACCCGTCCCAATAGCAATACCTGTTTCGGACAGCAAAGAGACCGGACGTACCGCGCCCTCTTCGACCTCATCTGCCTCGGGTGCGCGCGCCAGATTGACCCCAATCCCAATGGCGAGATACGCGGCTGTGCCGCCCTGTCCAGCACTTTCCAATAAGATACCAGCCAGCTTCCCGCCATTCAGCAACACGTCATTGGGCCATTTCAGCGCCAGCCCTTCAGCGCGCCCGGTCACGGCCACCAACGCATCATAGAGCGCCAGAGCGGCAACAAAAGATCTCAATGCAATCTGATTTACCGGGCCCTCGGGACGCATTATAAGTGTTGCTGCCAGATTGCCTTTTGGATTGATCCACGCCCGCCCACGTCGCCCGCGCGCGGCGGTTTGGTGGTCTGCCAATATCCAAGTGGGTATGCTTAGTGCGGGCGCAATCCGTGCGGCCTCATTCAGAGTACTGTCAACTTCAGCGCGTTTGTGCAGCCCGTATCCCGAGGGCCACTGGCTTGCTTTAGTTGACAAGCGTGGCCGCAGCGGCGGCGGCCGCGCTCTCGACTCCGAACATGTTTATGATGCCCAGAACCATGATTGCGGCAGAGGCCATGAGAAATCCCCACAGAATCGGAGACGACCCCTGGTCAAGCTCGTCGCCACCCTCTTCGCCGAAATACATGTAGAACACGATGCGCAGATAATAAAACGCGCCAATGACGGAGGCAACAACACCCGCAATCGCCAGCCATGCCAGGTCCGCCTCGTAAGCGGCGCGCAGAACGTAAAATTTGCCAAAGAACCCCAGCATTGGCGGAACCCCCGCCAGTGAAAACAGCAAGACCAGCAAAGCAAGCGCTTTGCCAGGCTCGCGCTTGGCGTACATGTTCAGTGACGAGATATCCGTTACTGGCGCACCGTCTTTCTGCATCATCAGGATAAACGCAAATGTGCCAACATTCATTGTCACATAGATCGCCATATAGATCAGCATCGCCTGAACACCCAGGACGGTACCTGCGGCCAGCCCCATCAGCGCATAGCCCATATGCGCAATTGACGAATACGCCATCAGCCGTTTGATATTGGTCTGTCCAATAGCAGCGACGGCCCCGAGGAACATTGACAGGACAGATAGAAGCGCAATCACCTGGCTCCAGTCAGCGACGGCCGCGCCGAATGCATCATGTAAAACTCGCGCAAAAAGACCCATCGCGGCAACTTTTGGTGCGGTCGCAAAAAACGCTGTCACCGGCGTGGGCGACCCTTCGTAGACATCCGGTGTCCACATGTGGAAAGGCACAGCCGACACCTTAAACGCCAAGCCTGAAATCAGGAACACGAGACCGAACAGCAGGCCCAGTGACACTTCGCCATGGACCGCTGTCTGTATGATCCCGCTGAACAACGTTGTGCCAGCATAGCCATAGATTAGCGATGCGCCATAGAGCAGGATACCCGAAGACAACGCACCGAGCACAAAGTACTTCAGACCGGCCTCGGTGGATTTGATCGAGTCCCGGCGCAAAGACGCCACCACGTAAAGCGCAAGCGATTGCAGTTCCAGCCCCATATAAAGCGCCATCAGATCGCCGGAACTGACCATCATCATCATGCCCACGGCGCTCAGCGCAACCAGCAACGGGTACTCAAAGCGCAGCAAACCCCGGCGCTGCATATATTCCTGGCTCATCACCAATACAGCCGCTGCAGACAAAAGCAGGGTGACCTTTGCAAAACGACCAAACCCGTCATCGACAAACATGCCGTTAAAGGCCACGTTGGTGCCCGCCCCCGTCATCCCGATCCAGATTGCTAGACCGGCCATTACAGCAGCCGTCAACCAGACCAGTGTGGGGGCCATATCGTCCTTGGAAGAATAGACCGCCGCCAGCAGGGCCAGCATCGCAAACACAGCCAGAATGATCTCTGGCAGAATGACGTTCAGATCAGCAGCAAGCATCGGCCAGCCTTCTCTCTTTAGTTCGACGCGATCTGACTAGCGGCATCAGCCGCAGCCAGAGCAGTGTCGTAATGGGAAACCAGTGCCTCTACCGAGGGACCGGTGATATCAAGGACCAGCGCCGGATAGACGCCAAGCAGAATGGTCATCACAACAAGCGGCGCAAAAATCGCTTTCTCGCGACGGGTCATGTCGGTGATGGTTTTCAGGCTTTCTTTGATCAGATCGCCCATCATCACCCGGCGATAGAGCCAGAGCGCGTAACCCGCTGAAAATATCACACCTGTGGTGGCCACGGCGGCAACCCAGGTGTTGACCTGGAAGACCCCCATCAAGGTTAGAAATTCGCCAACAAATCCGGAGGTGCCCGGCAGGCCAACATTGGCCATCGTGAACAGCATGAAAATCAGCGCATAGGCGGGCATCCGGTTCACAAGACCGCCGTAAGCGTCAATGTCGCGCGTGTGCATCCGGTCATAAATCACCCCAACGCATAGGAAAAGCGCGCCGGAGATGAAGCCGTGGCTGATCATCTGGAAAATCGCACCATCGACACCCTGCTGATTGGCCGCAAATATCCCCATGGTCACAAACCCCATATGGGCAACCGAAGAATAGGCAATCAGCTTTTTCATGTCTTCCTGAACAAGGGCGACCAGTGACGTATAGACAATCGCAATCGCTGACAGCCACAGCACCAAAGGCGTCCAGATCTCAGAGCCGACCGGGAACATCGGCAGGCTGAAGCGCAAGAAACCATAGCCGCCCATTTTCAACAGGATCGCCGCCAGAACCACCGACCCTGCAGTTGGGGCCTGCACGTGCGCATCGGGCAACCAAGTATGCACCGGCCACATCGGCATTTTCACAGCGAATGACGCAAAGAACGCCAGGAACATAAGCGATTGCAAGCCGCCGACCACATGAATGCCCAGCACGTCTATGTCGGCAAAGGAAAACTGATGGATCAGCAGTTGTTCAATATCCGTCGTGCCCGCATCGGAAAACATTCCAACCATCGCAACCAGCATCAGGACCGAGCCAAGGAAAGTGTAGAGAAAGAACTTAAAGCTCGCGTAGATACGTTCTTTTCCGCCCCAGATACCAATGATCAGGAACATCGGGATCAGACCCGCCTCAAAAAACAAGTAGAACAGCACCAGATCAAGCGCCATAAACACGCCCAGCATCAGCGTTTCCAGCAATAGGAACGCAATCATGTATTCCTTGACGCGAGTTTCGACATTCCACGATGCCGCGATCGTCAGCGGCATGATGAATGTTGTCAGCATCACAAACAGCACCGAAATGCCGTCCACGCCCATTTTGTATTGCAGCCCTAGCAGCCAATCCGCCTGCTCAACAAACTGAAATCCAGTATTACCGGGGTCGAACTGTGACAATATTCCAAGGCTGATCAGGAACGTTGCGCTGGTCGCAATCAGAGCCAGCCATTTTGCATTGCGGTTTGCGGCCTCATCGTCGCCGCGCAGGAAAACGGCAAGGATCAATGCCGAAACAGCCGGAATGAACGTGACAATAGAAAGCAGATTATCCATTAGTGTGCTCCCCCGCCGAGTGACATCCACGTGACCAGCACGACGATCCCGATGACCATCGCAAACGCGTAGGTAAAGATGTATCCAGATTGCGCCCGACCGGCGAGGCGGGTGAAGAACGGGATAATACCCATCGCCACACCGTTCAGCGTGCCATCGATGACATTGCCATCGCCGCGTTTCCACAACAGCCGCCCAATGGATTTTGCCATGCCAACAAAGATGATTTCGTAAAGCTCGTCAAAATACCATTTGTTCTTGAGGAACAGGTAAAGCGGTCGTTGGCTTTCGGCCAGACGGCCCGGCAGGCTGGGGTTCCAGATATAAAACCACATTGCCATGAGGAACCCGCCCGCCATTGCGATAAACGGGCTAACCTTGACCCATTTTGGCGCGGCATGGGCATCCTCCAGCACAGTATTGTCTTTGCCAAAATATATCCCACCATCGCCCGGCTGGCCGCCAAATGCCCCATGATGCGCTTCGCCATCCGCGACAGCGGCGTTGTCCTCGACGTGGTCGTCGGCTTTTGCCTCTCCGTTAAGCTGCTCTGCCGTGTCATCTGCCACATGCTCGGCTTGGGTCTCGTCAGTATGGTCCTCGCCGTCCTGCATCTCGGCATGTTCTTCACCTTGCAGTGGAATACCATAAAACTTTGCGACCTCATCGACGGGACCAAAAAAGCTGGATTGCCAAATCATACCGGCGAACACTGCACCAAAGCTCAGCACGCCCAATGGCACCAGCATAGACATCGGCGATTCGTGCGCATGATCATGGGTGTGCTTATCCCCACGTGGTGTCCCAAAGAACGTCAGAAACATTAGTCGCCAGCTGTAGAAACTGGTCATCGCAGCGGCAATCACCAGCAACCAGAATCCATAGCCGGACCCACCAGCATAAGCGCTTTCGATGATCGCGTCTTTGGACAGGAATCCGGCAAAGCCGATATAAGTCAGCGGAATGCCAACCCCGGTGATGGCCAGCGTGCCGATCATCATCGCCCAATAGGTATAAGGGATTTTCTTGCGCAGACCACCGTAGTTGGTCATGTCCTGCTCGTGATGCATGGCGTGAATGACCGACCCGGCCCCAAGGAACAACAGCGCCTTAAAGAACGCATGGGTCAGCAGGTGGAACATCGCGGCGGAATACATGCCGACACCTGCAGCGACAAACATGTAGCCCAACTGAGAACAGGTAGAATAGGCAATCACCCGTTTGATATCGGTCTGAACCAGACCCACGGTAGCAGCAAAGAACGCGGTCGAGGCACCAACCACGGTCACAAACATCATCGCCTCAGGCGCGAATTCCATCAGCGGCGACATGCGGCACACAAGGAACACACCCGCTGTAACCATGGTCGCCGCGTGGATCAGGGCCGACACCGGGGTCGGGCCCTCCATCGCGTCTGGCAACCATGTGTGCAGGAACAACTGCGCCGACTTGCCCATCGCGCCGATAAACAGAAGCACCGCAATCAGATTGGCCGCATTCCATTCGCCCCACAGAAACGACAACTGGGTTTCAGCGAGGGTCGGAGAATACGCAAAGATGTCGTCAAGGTTGATGCTATCGACAAGGAAAAACAGCGCAAATATTCCCAAAGCAAAGCCAAAATCGCCAACCCGGTTGACCACAAACGCCTTGATTGCTGCAGCATTGGCGCTTGGCTTGCGATAGTAGAACCCAATCAGCAGATATGACGCGACGCCGACGCCCTCCCAGCCAAAGAACATCTGTACAAGGTTATTGGCCGTTACCAGCATCAGCATCGCAAAGGTAAAGAACGACAGATAGGCAAAGAAACGCGGCTTGTAGACTTCGCCCTCGCGCCATTGCGGGTCTTTGTCCATGTAGCCAAAGCTGTACAAATGCACGAGCGCGGACACGGTTGTGATCACGATCAGCATGATCGCCGTCAGGCGGTCCAGACGAATGGCCCAGTCGGTGCTAAGGCTACCACTTTCGATCCAGCGCATGATCTGGATATGCTCGGTCACGCCGTCAAAGCTGAAAAACACGATCCAGCTGAGCAGCATGGACAGGAACAACAGACCCGTCGACACCCAAAGCGCCGCCGTTTCGCCGATGAGTTTCCAGCCAAAGCCACAGATCAGGCTACCGACCAGCGGGGCAAAGAGGATGATGGTTTCCATAAGTCTCTTAGCCCTTCATCACATTAACGTCTTCAACCGCGATACTGCCACGGTTGCGGAAGAAACAAACCAGAATGGCCAATCCGATGGCAGCTTCGGCAGCGGCGACGGTCAGGACAAACAGAGTAAACACCTGCCCGACCAGATCACCCAGAAAACTTGAGAAAGCGACCAGATTGATATTCACCGCAAGCAGCATCAATTCGATGCTCATCAGCAGAATGATCACATTCTTGCGGTTCAGGAAAAGCCCGAAGATGCCAATGACAAACAGCGTCGCCGCCACTGTCAGGTAATGTTCTAGTCCGATCATCCGGTTGCTCCATGGGACTCAGGATAATAAATTTTGCACCCATTGAAGGGGTCGTAGCGGTTACGAGGTCTCATTGCCGCTACGTTTCTTTCCACTTTAAAGTTGACCGAATATCCGTGCTCATGAGCGATTGAGACCAACTCTTCCACTGAAGTGGCGCTGTGATGACATCTGGTCATATGGCGCTTCTTTGGCTATTGCATCTCTAAGGGCGCAAGCTACGTCATACCCCACACCGGCACTTTTCACTTTTTTCTGAGCAATTGGACTTGAAAATAGTCGCTGCC
>RCNE010001295.1_pt1 | contig 13568 bp, 4 predicted proteins | sample 2041361 | NCBI WGS metagenome assembly RCNE01 (sample SAMN09708229, study PRJNA481090) | Marine sediment metagenome, whole genome shotgun sequencing project.
CACATGATTTTAATACCAGCTTTTAAAATGAGAAGTTGGTTATTATGTCTTAAACTACTTATACATAGAGAATGAGGTAATTATTAATAATATCGCAAGTTAATAGTGAAAAAAATGAAAACAGAAAAATGACCTTAGAGGAACGATTAAAATATTGCAAACAATGTGAAAACAAAGCTTTGGACTATGACAAAAATATCATTTGTGATTTGACCTCAGCCCCACCCGTTTTTGAAAAGGAGTGCAAATATTTCGTCCACGAGAATTCTCCAGAGACAAAAACTGAAAAACAGTCTAAAAAAGGTTTTTTTGGCACATGGAAAAGTGCCTTGTTACTTGCCATTTTGGCGGGATACAATATTTTACGAGGTATTGCTAATGAGAATTATTACAATGTGATAATTGGAATTGTCCTAGTTATTGGATGGCTATTTTTTGTTTTCATTAGAAAAAATGAACAATCATAACTTAAATTATGAAAAAAAACTACCTGCATATCATCCTATTCCTTTGGTGCGCCCTTAGTGCTGAACTTGTTTTAGCATTATGTGCCAACCCAACCAATCCCCCTCTTGAGACCTGTACTGAGCACAGTCGAAGTAGGGGTGGCGAAGCCAGGGTATGTCTTTCTAAAGAGATAGTTGTAATCTCCAAAGACTCCATAAACCCAAAAGAAAAAGACACTACCAAAACTTTGGAAGCCTCTAAAAACCATTTGGCACATTTACAACAATTGGCGACTTTTCGGCAGCATAGTGTGCTTACAAATACCACTAAAAAAATACCCTCCAAAGCTTCGGCGGCTCATGTTACAAGTCCTTCCCCTTTGGGGGAGTTAGAGGGGGCTACCTTCCGTTCTTTCCCTTCCTTAGATAAAAAACTGGAAGAAAACAACAATTTCAATATTTCCTTTGCTAATCGAAAAGCAGAATTTACACCCGAATTCATAAAAGCAAATTTTGAAAATAACCCAAAAGCCGATACACTCGTAGCGAAAGCAATACGCGCTTTTGAAGCAGTTCAAAAACTGGGCAACTTTGTAGATATTATTACCGGCAATGAGTTATTAGAGCTGCCCGTTGGTTTAAGTAAAAAAGATTCCACTTCGGGTAATAGCGTTCAGCTTGCCATTACCCAAGTAAAATTTACACCACAATATGCCGAGTTAAAAGCTTGGGGGAAATTAACCATCCCTCAAAAAGGAGAAAATGGGGCTCCTGAACGCGATCTCTTCTTTGGTGCCGAAGGCATTAAGCTATCTCATGACGGAGCTTTGGTAGGCGACATGCGCTTGGTGCTATTGGGTAATCAAGCGATTCCTATTAACGGTGATAATTGGTTACTGACCCTTAAAGGAGGTGTCAACCTCAAAACCGATGGTGCATTTAGTGACCAGTCTTATGTTGAATTCGACTGTTCTGGCTTAAAATCAATAAGTCTTGAAGGTGATGTTCGTGTATCAAGAAATGTGCTACTACCCATTGATAACGATGGTAATTATGTTTGCGGCGATAGCAAAGACACCCAATTTCAAAAAGACAAAGACAAGGTCATCAATAACAAATGCTATGTAGGTGCATCATTTAGTATAAAAGCCAATGGCTGGAACGACCTTTTATTGGAAGTAGACTTGCCCCGTTTTGAAGTCCAAGGTTTAAAAGGTTGGGGCTTTAATTTGGATAATGTGGTGATGGACTTGAGTGATTCCCGCAGTTCAACAAATCTTACGCTACCCCCAGAATACAATAACATCTATCCTGGTAGCGATAGAAAATTATGGCGTGGATTCTATGCCCAAGAAGTCAGTGTAATGCTACCCAAAGGCATTGAGGACACTAAAAAAACAAACGGCCGTGTAGAGTTCGGTGCGCAAAATCTGGTGCTTGATAGTCAGGGAGTCTCCGGTACTTTTTTCGGAGAAAATATATTGAAAACCGGTGACGGAGCAGCAGGTAAATGGGCCTTTACCATTGACGATGTCAGTATTTCATTATCGATGAACAACCTTACCGGTGGTTCTATCGGCGGTGATATTGCCGTACCCATTTTTGAGGAACCGATGGATTATGCTGGCTATATCGCACCCGATGGTTACGGCCTTGAAGTGGGACTCAATAGCAACTACAAAACCCCTGTATTTCTGGGAGAAATGCAATTGGAACGAAATTCCAGCGTGGCCATTAATGTTAAGGATGGTAATGTATACCCCTATGCCAATCTTACGGGGCAATTGGCCATTGCGGGTAAAATCAACCAAAAAGAAGGGGAAACCCCAAACCCAGAAGACAAAAATGGGTTCTCATTTAACGGTATCAGTTTTCAAGAATTGGAACTACAGACCGAACCAGGAGAAAAACCCATTCAAGCAAAAGTCTTTGGTTTTGAAGGCGAAATGAACCTTATGGGTTTCCCAGCTTCCATTGGCGACTTGAAAATGGTAGACACCAATAATCAGGTAGGTCTTGATTTTGATTTGAAAATAAATCTGGATAGCGGTGGCTCCCACGCCACAACAAGTATGGCGATACTGGGGAAATTGGAAGATGGTGCCAAAATCCAGGAATGGAAATTTGAACGAGTCAAAGTTGACGGTATAGAAATAGATTATACCAAAGGCAATTTAAAAATTGAGGGTGGTTTAGAAGTGATGGAAGATGACCCTACCTATGGCGATGGATTTTCTGGAGAATTGACTGCCACTTTTGAAAAACTCAAATTTAGCGCAACGGGTAAGGCAATGTTTGGTAAAAAAGACTTTAGATATTGGTTCGTAGATATCTGGGCCGACACCAAAAAGGGAGAGGAAAGTAAATTTTTGATTAATTCCTTTGTTGGTGGTGTGTCTTATAAAATGCGTAAAGTAAGTGGTAACAGTGATGGTTTTACACCTTCCAGTGCTGTTTATTCTCCAGATATCAACACAGGATTGGGCATACGGGCAGGTGTTAAGATAAGCACCAAGAATTCAGACACTTTCAACGGCAAGGCCTATTTAGAGATGGTATACAATACCCATGGTGGTCTCAATAGAATAGGCTTTATTGGGGAAGGTGCTTTTATGGGTGACAATACCCATGGTGGTCTAGATTCATCAGATTTTGGTGCTTTAAACAAAACCCTGGAAAAAGTCAATGATTTTTATGAAAAAAATAAGGACAAAGCCGAACAATTGGCCAAATATGGTGATTTTCTTCCTCTAGCCAAGGAAGCCATTCCAGTTCATGATGTTGCAGCTTCGGGAAAAATCGGGGCATTTGTAGGTATCGAAAAAGATTTTGAGAACGATTCATTTAAGGGAGAATTTGAAATCTATTTGGACCTGGAAGGCGTTAAAGGAGGTGGTGAGAACAACTTAGCGGGTTATGCCAGCATATACACATCGCCCAGTGATTGGCATATTTATATTGGAACCCCTCAAAAAAGAATAGAACTCCTATTTCAGGTAGGTGTTCAGCTTAGGGTTGGGGGTTATTTTATGACAGGCACCGATCTGCCCATGCAGTTAGATCCACACCCAATGGTTGTCAAGATTTTGGGTGAGGATATGCTCAATGGTAATCGCCAAGAAAACCAATTGCAAGCTGGAAAGGGTTTTGCCTTTGGAATGAATTTCGCGTACGGATATAATTTTGATTATTTAATTTTCTATGCTTTTGTTGAACTTGGTGCCGGTTTTGATGTAATGCACGCCTATTATCCAGATGCCAAATGTGTAGGTCGACCAGGACCGATTGGTAACAATGGCTGGTATTCCATGGGGCAAGTATATGCCTATCTCTATGGGGAATTTGGGGTCAAGGTAGATCTAGCCTTTATCAAGGGCAAATTTAAAATTGCAGAGGCCGGTGTAGCCGCCAATTTAAGAGGGCAATTCCCCAACCCGGTATATATTCAAGGCTATGTGGGCATGTACTACAGGATTCTCGGAGGATTGGTCAAGGGACGTATGCGTCTTAAAGTCGAAGTGGGTGAAGAATGCGAATTAGAAGGCATTAACAATGCGGTTGGCGTGCCAATGATTTCTGATGTTACACCAAGGGATAAAAGCGATGACGTTTCTGTTTTTGCAGCACCCCTAGCAGTTTTCAATTATGCTGCAAATTCTGATTTTACAGTAGAGCTGGATGAAGGAAGAAGGACCTTTAAGCTGCAATTAAAGAATTTCACGGTAACTTCTGGAGGGCAACAATTAGAGGGAGAATTGGAATGGAACGACACCAATGATGCGGTGACCTTTAAACCTGCTGAAACTTTGCCCTCCGAAAAAGAAGTGAAAGTTGTTGTAGAAGTAAGTTTTGATGAAAAAATAGGAGGGTCCTACCAAACCATGGTAGCCGAGGGCAAACCTGTAATCGAGAAAAAGGAAATTTCTTTTGTAACAGACCGTGCACCCGATCACATTCCTTTTGAAAACATTGCTTATATGTACCCAGTTTTGGAGCAACAAAGTTTTTATCCTGAAGAATATGATAAAGGCTACGTAAAAATGATTACCCCACAAAATTATCTCTTTAACAGCGGGTATGAAATGAGGGCAGAATTTGTTTCTACTGCTAATGGCCAAGGTATTCGTACCGATTTATCCTATGATCAATCTAAGGCGACCGTCTTTTATGATGTGCCCGAAATGACTTTGGATGCTCCGTATAATCTGAACTTGATGGCTTTTCCCCCAGGAGCAGATATCCAAACTGAAATTGTTGTAGAGGAAACAGAATTGTTCGCAGATCAAGAGGCTGGTGACACCAATTGGTTTGATGTGGATAGCCAAACACAGGATAAAGAAGCCATAAGCACTTCAAGCAGTGCCGTGGTCTCCAATAAAAAGGCAGCCAATGTTACCATTTCCAACGGGGCGCCAAAATCCATTTTAGAGTATGGCTTCAAAACAAGTAGTCATGGTTCTTTTAAAGATAAAGTGAGGGATTTGACAGTGACCAATAATCTCACTAATTATATATATGCCGATGTGCATTCTTTATCCATTAAAGTAGCGGATTATGAATATTTGGATAAACTGGAAATAGAGGGAGGTAAATATACTGCATCCAGCCCCTTAGTTTATGCTCAGGCAATTTTAGATGACGACTATTACAAAAAGAAAATATATCCTTTACTATATGAGCATTATCCTTTAGATGGGAATATATACGTTGACCGTGATGAATCCATTCTAGGCATACCACCAATCCGATCCTTTTATTTGGGTCAAGAATATTTGGCGAACTTGGAAAACAACCCAGGTTCATCATGGGTCAAGAACAGAATTCCATTTGTATATAATCTTCCTTATCTGTACAAAAGGGATATGGTGCATTTAAGGAATAGTATTATAACTAGATATACTAATTCTGAAGGAAACCAAGTGAAATATGATTCCTTTAAATACTTGACTGAAAGTTCATTCCCTCCGTTACCCTTGGGTAATTTTAAAGCACAATTGATATATCGAACTCCAGGGAATATCTATCAAAATGGTTATGAAGTTAAATATGTAAATGATTGATTCTGAAGGACGGAGTATGATGTTTGAAGGTAGAAGAAAATAACAAAAAATGAAGAAAATAGTAATCCTAATATTTTTTATAACAAGCTTGGTCTGGAGTCAAGATTCGGCGTCCGTTCAGGTCATTGCTCGGTCATTGCCCGATAAGGTCTTATTGCGTTGGGCAGTAGACCAGCCATTGGCATGGAAAAAAGCCAACGAAGTTGGTTTTCTGGTGGAACGTTCTACTATTTCTCGTAATGGAGAGGCTGTTGTCCCAATTGAAAGACGACTATTGGTATCCGATCCTAAAAGACCAAGACCTTTGGAAGAATGGGAAACATTGGCGACTCAAAACCAGAATGCCGCGGTTATCGCTCAAGCTTTATTTGGCGATAGCTTTGAAACCGAAGTTCCCGGCAGCCAAATGGGTACTGTTTTTGCCATTAATGATGAATTGGAACAACGTTTTACATTTGCTTTGGTAGCAGCAGAACAAAACTATGAAGCAGCAAAATTGGCAGGCTGGGCCTTTGAGGATCTAAGCGCGAAAAAAGGGGAGAAATATTTGTACAAAGTTTATGTAGCACTGCCCCCTGAAAGTGTCGATATTATAAAAGAAGGAACGGTATATGCCAGTCCTGATATGTACGAATCGCTACCAAAGCCAATTGGTTTGGCTGGCGTTTTTGATGATAGCCATGTTGCCCTGAGTTGGAATTTCAACTTACTTCAGAGCTTTTATTCCAATTATATATTGGAACGTTCCGATGACAATATATCTTATGAGCCTTTGAATGGTGCTCCTATTTTTAGTGCCCAGCAACAAAAGGACACCCAGCAAATTTCTCTTTTTTATAACGATTCCATACCCAACAATAAAACATTCTATTATCGTTTAAAAGGAAAAACAGCCTTTGGGGAAATAGGGCCTAACTCGGAGCCGATTGAAGGGCGCGCGAAAAAAAACCTGGGATTTGTGCCGCGAATTTATAAAAAAGAAATCCCGACAGATAACAAGGTTACACTCCACTGGGAGTTTGATGACCAAGGAAACGAACTTATCTCTGGTTTTGAGTTACGACGAGCCAATACGAATAAAGGACCTTTTGAGACCGTAAAAAAGGATATTCCCATAACCGTTAGAGAAACGTCTTTTGAAGGGCTAAAACGTTCCAATTATTTTACCATTGTAGCCATGGGAAAAAATGGTACCGAAAGTGAATCTTATTCAGCACTAGTGCAGCCAGTAGATTCCATTCCTCCAAAACCTCCCAAAGGTTTAATTGGAGTAATGGATACTACGGGAATCATAAATCTCTCCTGGGAGATAAATCTGGAAGAGGATTTAAAGGGGTATCGCATATTTAGATCAAACAATCCAAATTCGGAATTCAGTGAAGTCACCAAAGAATCATTCCCTACGGAAAATTATAATGATACGATGGCGGTACGCAATTTAAACACAAAAGTGTATTACAAAATACAGGCTGAGGACCAAAGGTACAACAGGTCTGAATTTTCAAAAATTTTAGTGGTGGAAAAACCAGATGTAATTCCACCTTCTCCCCCTGTGCTAACAAAATATGAGGTAACGCAAGAAGGCATCCAAATCAACTGGATACCCAGTAGCAGCACAGATGTAGCATCACATATGGTTTTTCGCAAAACTTCAGGTGCACAGGCAATGGCCTGGGAAGAAGTGTATGAAACTGGAATGGGAAAGGATAGTACTTTTTTGGACACCAAGGAACTGGAACGCAATCGGTATTCGTATACGGTAGTGGCGAAAGACTCCAAAGGACTAGAGAGCAATCCGTCTAGTCCAATTACCGTAGTTTGGAACGGGAAAACGTTAGACGAGAACGATATTAAGTTTTCGGGCACCGTAAATCGTGAATTACGATTTATAAATCTTTCTTGGAAAGTAAAAAACCAAGAGATTTTGGAATATAGATTATACCGGGGATTTGATGTAAATGATCTGAAATTATATAAGACTTTGGATGGGGATGCTAAAGGGTTCAATGATGTGGATTTGGAAATAAATTCAAATTATACTTATGGACTTCAATTGGTAATGAACGGGGGAAAAACTTCATTTATCAAAAGGATAAATTTAAAATATTAGGGTATGAGGAAGTTAGTGTTATTGATTTTAGTTTTAGGCGCACAAAATTTGTTATATTCTCAATCCTATTATTTAAGTTACCAAAAAGGCGATGTTGGATGTAGCCCTGGGAATTCAAATTATCTAGTTACAGTTACTAGGAATTCCATAGAAGTGTATGATTCTTCCGATAATTTAATTCAAGGGATTGATAATATTTACAATACTCGGCCATTTAGAATTGAGCAAAGTATAAGTTGTTACTTTTATGATGAGGTTAACGATACCGGTTTCACTACTAACAGCAGTCATGTTATAACATTTGATACTCAATTAAGATGCCAATATTTAATGACCTCCGATGGTCCGCAAGATAGATTCGAATTAAAAGCTTATATGTCTATTCTCGATTCCATAGATGATAATTTATGTGTTGATAATGAAATCCCACTGAATATTGAAAATTGCTTTGGGAATGTTGCATACTGGGAAATCAAAAGGCCAAATCAAAATTATTCATTAATAAGTGGTTCTGAAAACATAAATCAACCTTCTTTTTTTTATAACGATTTTTTCAATGATGATTCTGGAATTGGAACGACAGTTTTTTTTAGAGCAAAATTAATAGGTGTAGATATATTCACTCAACCAATATCAATTACTTTCATTGGTTGCTCCCCACAACTTATCCCAAGCCTAACCACTACCACCGATCAAACTTGTTATAGCAATACAGACGGCACCGTGACCCTTACTTTTGATGACAATGTAGATACTGCCAATGATAACCAAATGCGGTATTTCATCTACCAAGGCGACCCAAATGATTTTGACCCAGACGATATAGAAAAACCTTTCCCCCCACAAGCCTATGATGAAATTCTTGGGATAAATTTAACCGATGATGATGGGGATGGTAATTTTGAAGGCACCGCAACAGGACTTGAGGGCAGTTTCACGGATACAAATAATGTAACATTCGATTATGCTGATTACTATATCATTTACCAAGAGGTACTCTATGATCCTAACGGTATAGATGTCACTGTTAAAAGTGGGGAGATTACCCCCAAATTCACTATTGAACGACCCTCACAAATCCTGGCTTCCGGGAGCATAACCGCCCCTCAATCCTGCGGCGATACCGCTAAAATAACATTTAGCGCCGTCGGGGGCAACAATTTAGATCCATCGGGTAATTATACTTATCAATACCGTTTGAATGGAGGTACCTGGACCTCGGCAACGCAAAATCCGCAACCCATTATCCAAGGATCCGCAGTACAAAATGTTGAGGTTAAGGCCATTTATTCCATTGGAAACTGCGAAAGCAATCCGGTTGCACTTACCGGTCAAATTGATGCCGCCCCACCGGCTCTTACCCTGACCAACCCTAGCCCTGGTGTCGCTTCTTCCAACAGTACGAATGATGGTGTTATCAGTGTAGATTATGACGGAGGTATTCCGAATTATTTATTTGAATTAGCAAAACTAAATGGGGTCAGCTCGGTTTTTGAGCCTGTTGTGAACCCTACTATATTTGATAATGCCTTTGCTAAAAAAGTCGAATTTCAAGATTTAAGTGTAGGCAATTACAGAATAGCGATTACCGACAGCAATGGCTGTAGTTTAACAACTGAAGGCATAGGGGACATTCAAGTAACGGCCGCTCCTATTCCCCAATTGCAAGATCCCGTAACAACGCCCATATTCTGTAATAACGGTTCGGATGGCGGGGTTTCGGCCGTATTGGACGGTACGATCAATCCGTATCAGTATAGAATATTGGATGCGAGCTTGGCGGTAGTTGACACCGGTAATGACATTACATCACCCTTAGTTGTAAATAATTTGAGTGCAGGTGATTTTACCATCGAAGTAATTTACGATACGGGTGACTTTGGCATACCAGCAACTGTTGCTTCAAAAACATTTAGCATCGCAAACCCTGATCCGGTTGTTATCAATCTTGTTAATGTGGTGGGTCTTGATTGTAACGGTTCCTCTGGTGGCTATATAGAAATTCAAGTCTCAGAGGCTGGCAACTTCGAGTATTCCTATAGAAATTTAGGCGATTGGATAGACCTTGATGCTAGTGGTAGAATTCCTATAATTCAAACGAGTACTTTTAATGACCTTCTGGTTCGTAAAAAGCCCAGACTCGGTGATATCGTTTTTTGTACCTCCAATGAAATTGATGACATCTTTGTGCCAGATGGTATTTCAGTTACAGAAATAATTGGGAGTCACCAAAACGTTTCAACAATTGGCGGTAATGAAGGAGCCATTGTTATAGATGTGATAGGAGGTAACAATGGCTTAACACCTATTTACAGATTTCAATGGACAGGCACTTTGGATAATGGAGGCACTTACACGAACGATACGGATCAAAATATTCAAAACCTGTTCGCAGGAACTTATTCGGTGACGGTTTATGATGAAAAAACCTGTGAAAAAACACTTGGTCCTATCAGAATTGATGAACCAGGCCCATTAACTATTATTGATTTCGACAAACAACAAGACGTTACTTGTAACGGATTAAATGATGGAATATTAACTGCTACGGTCCAAGGCACCTTACCAGTAACCTATACATGGATTCTTGTAGATGGCAGCCCAAATGGAACAGAAATCACATCTGAAACTAATAGCAACAATTCCGCAACGCTTACAGGTTTACCGCCTGGCACCTATCGGGTATCTTTACAAGATGCAGATACAGGGCCCTTATTCAACACAACTAACGTTGTTATCGAAGAACCAACTGGTATTTCAGCAACCATAGCCCTAACACCAACCTGTTCAGCTATTGCTAGTGGTACAATTACCATCTCAGGTGTTACAGGTGGAACGCTTGACCCAATACCAAATTACAGCTATAGCATTGATAATGGCGCAAATTTTCAAAACTCAAATACATTTACCAATGTTGCTGCAGGAGATTATATCATCGTTATTGAAGAGGATGGTGGATGCACCTATACCGAAACAGTGACTATTGCCACAACTCCTCCTATCACTTGGAATGAAGGAAGCAGTACAATTACAAATGTATCGGCACAAGGGCTTTTCGATGGATTAATAGAACCTGTTTTTGACGGCGGGTTCGGTAATTTAAGCTATGTCTGGGCAGGCCCCAATGTGGGGGGAATCACGGAACAAAGCATTTTTGATTTGGGTCCAGGCACGTACGCCGTTACCGTAATCGATGACAATGGTTGTACTCTTGTTCAACCATTTGATATCACCGAACCCGGACCATTATCAATGGTAATAAACCAAGAAAATAATGTAAGCTGTTTTGGTGCCAATGACGGAAGTATTCTCACCACGGTAACGGGTGAAGCACCAATCACCTATACATGGACAGAGGTTGGCGTAGGTCCATTAACGACTACGGCAGAAGATGACATTGAAAACTTACCCCCTGGCACATATACCCTAACCGTAAATGATGCTTCAACAACACCTGCTATCACAAGTGCAGAGATAATCATTACTGAGCCAAATGCACTCACGGCACAGGCCTTTGCTACTGATATACTTTGCGCTGGAGAATCAAACGGATCAATACTGGTTACAGCCTCCGAGGGTACTCCAACCTACGAATATTCTATCGATGGAGGGGTTAATTACCAAACTAGCAACACATTCCCTAGCCTAACCGTTGGCAACTATACTTTACGCGTACAAGATGCCAATGGTTGTACTTTTGATGTCCCAGCCATAGTCAACGAACCCCTACCAATTGACATTAATATCGATCTACAAAAACCGCTTTCCGCAGCTGGTGCCGAAGATGGCGCTATCAGTATTACGGCTTTTGGAGGAACAGGAAATCTTACCTATAGTTGGTCAGGACCTGCTGGCAGTTACGACCCAACTTCCCCGATAATTTCAAATTTGGCTGGCGGCGATTATGTGGTTACGATAACCGATGAAAATTATAATCCCGTTAATCCAAACGCTTGTAGTTTTGTATCTGAAACTATTACTATAGCTGAACCGGGAGAATTGACCGCTTCAATTGCCCAAACCATACTTTTGGAATGCAATGGAGATGACTTTGCCGAAATTACGGCAAATGTACAGGGTGGTGTTACCCCATATACATTTGAATGGTTCCAGATTGAAAATGGTAACAATAGTACACTTGTTGAGGATACCGAAACTTTAGGAAATCTTTCGGCGGGAGCGTATTTCGTTAGGGTTACCGATGCAAATACAATTACCGTTGATGCATCATCAGTAATCATTGTCCAACCAGGTCTTTTAGAAATTACAGTGGATAGTATTACGAATGTTCTTTGTGCCAACGATGAAACGGGGGCTATAAATATTTCAGTAACCGGCGGTACCACTCCTTATCAATATTTTTGGGATAATGGGGAGACCAATGAAGATATTTTCAATATTTCGGCTGGTGAATATACCATTGAGATTGTTGATGCCAATGGTTGTTTGGCACAAGAAATTATTACCATTAATACACCGCCAAACGCTCTTCAAATTACAAATAGCACCATTACCAATATATCCGCCTATGAAGCTAATGATGGCAGTATATCCTTGGAAATTTCAGGTGGACTTGAGCCTTATAAAATTGATTGGATACGTGTTTCGGATAATGCCAATGTAGGAAATCAAAATTCTATATCCTCACTTGCAGCCGATTCTTATGAGGTTACTATTTCTGATGCTAATGGTTGTGCAATTACTGAAACCTATTTGATAACGCAACCGGATGTTGTTGAGGAAACGATTGTGCAGCCCAGCTGTAATGGTTTCGCTGACGGAAGTATTGAAGTTCTCGTCAATCAGGGCAATGGTGCTTTCACCTATAGTTGGGACACCGGTGAAACCACAAATAACATAACTGATCTTTCTCCGGGTGATTATACAATTACCATTACAGGATTTGGAGATGGCCCCTTAACAAGAACCTATACGCTGGTTGACCCATTACCTTTGGCAGTAGATTTAGGTGAGGACAGAACCCTATGTGTGGATCAGGAATTGGTATTGAATGCAACTGTGGCCGATGAGACGGCCACTTATACATGGACTTCGGATAACGGATTTTCCAGTGCTGAATCCATGATAACAGTGACCACGACTGGTACTTATTCTGTACTTGTTGAGACAGCAACAAGCTGTACTACTACAGGAGCTGTTACAATTGATGTAAGTACAGATGAAATTAGTGCGGAATTTGCTGTTTCTAGCCAGGTATTTGTTGGTGAAACAGTTGTGGCCGTAGATATTAGTTACCCACTCCCAGAATCAATGGAATGGGTGCTACCGGAGGGTGCTGAAATACTAAAACAAGATAGCGATGAAGTTGAGCTTGTATTTGCTGAACCGGGAAATTACGAAATTGGCATTGTAACCCAACTCGGTAATTGTACGGCCATACAAACAAAAAGTGTGCTGGTAGTTGCCAAAGATGGAACAATAGACGATAATGATGCTGAAAATCAACAGCAATTGATTGAGGATTTCATTGTATATCCAAACCCTTCAGATGGTCGTTTTACGGCTGATATAAAATTAACAGAACGAGGAAATATCAGTATAAAGGTCTTTAATTTGGCAAACAATGCACTGATGGCTTCGGTAAAAGATAGAGGTGAAACGGTATACAGCATTCCATTCGACATTTCTGGGTTACCTTCAGGTGTATATGCCGTCTTGTTAGAGACTCCCTATGGAAACTCCTTAAGAAAGATGATTGTAAGATAGTTTTATGTACTTGAATTCTTAATTGAATAAAACAGTACTTCTTTTAAATAGTATATTAGTTTCTTTAAGTACAGAAACTATGAAAAATACGCATTTATTGCTTTTCGCTTTATTACTCTTTACCATTAGGACAACTTCCCAAACCATTTCCTATGAAATTTCGTTTGAAAATGCGGTACATCATGAAGCAGATATAAAAGCCTCATTTTCCAATATTAAAGAAGA
>RCNE010001297.1_pt1 | contig 13557 bp, 11 predicted proteins | sample 2041361 | NCBI WGS metagenome assembly RCNE01 (sample SAMN09708229, study PRJNA481090) | Marine sediment metagenome, whole genome shotgun sequencing project.
TGTGGCGGTCAACGAAGTTTCGCGACGACATGGGCTCCGGGCCAATCATTTATCGTCATGGCGGCGGTTGGCAAAGGACGGCAAGCTGGCTGTGCCAGATTTGGCGGATGCTGACTTTGCCCCTGTAGTATTGGAGCCTGAGGCGAGCCCGTCTACGACTGCGCCAGAAAGCGCCGTTGAGATCTTGTATGGGCAAGTTACCATTCGTTTGGATGCAGGCACCCAGCCTGACCGAATTGCCGAGATTGCCCATGCGCTGTCTGCACGCGCATGATATTCCCGTCGAACCGAGTGCGGATTGTGATGGGAACCAAACCGGTGGACTTCCGCAAAGGCCATGACGGGTTACCTTGGCCCCGCTGATCGCTTGGAGCTTCAATCGCTGATCACAAACCGGAACACCCCACGTAAGCTCGTCTGGCGTGCCAAGATTGTGCTGGCGACGGCAGGCGGTCATGGCACTGTTGCAATCATGCGCTGGACTGGGATGTCAAAGCCGACGGTGTGGCGATGGCAGGAGCGGTATCTCGATGAAGGCGTGGCAGGTCTCAAGCGCGACAAGACACGACCCTCGCGCGTGCCGCCGTTGCCTCTGGAAACAAGGCTGAAAGTGATTGCCAAGACTGTACAGGAAACCCCGCCCAACGCCACGCACTGGAGCCGCACGCTGATGGCCGAGGCCATGGGAATTTCGCCCTCGAGCGTTGGTCGGATATGGGCTGAGGCAGGGCTGAAGCCGCATCTCACGAAGGGGTTCAAGGTCTCGAACGATCCCATGTTCGAAGAGAAGGTCACAGACATCGTCGGGCTGTATCTAGACCCGCCAGAACGCGCCGTCGTGCTGTGTGTGGATGAGAAGTCACAAATCCAGGCGCTTGACCGGACCCAACCCGGCTTGCCGCTCAAGAAGGGCCGCGCGGCTACGATGACCCATGATTACAAGCGCCACGGCACGACCACATTGTTTGCCGCGCTGGATGTGAAGTCCGGCAAGGTCATCGGAGACTGCATGCCGCGGCATCGTGCTAAGGAGTTCCTGCAATTCCTGCGCCAAATCGACAAGGCCGTGCCCGCGCGGCGAGATGTTCATCTGGTTCTCGACAATTACGCTACCCACAAGACGCCCGACGTAAAGGCTTGGCTGGCAAAGCATCCGCGCTTCAAGCTGCACTTCACGCCCACCAGCGCCTCATGGCTAAACCTTGTGGAGCGTTTCTTTGCCGAGATCACCTCAAGACGTATCCGACGCGGCAGTTACTCCAGCGTCGATGATCTCCAGGCCACGATCTTCGAATATCTGGCGCACCACAACGAGAAGCCCAAACCCTTCAAATGGACCAAAACCGCCGAAGATATCCTCACCCGCGAACGCCGAGCACTCAACGCACTCGATAAAATCAGAGGAAACAGGTAAGAAGCGTCAGACTCAGAACACTAGATAAGCTAGATTGATGCAGCGGGTATTAGGAGATAGGCTTCATTAGTGTCCGTTAGCTGCGTCAAAAGCGGCTCTCGCGCGCCAGTCCAACCGGCAGCACACGGAACTCTATTGACATGGCATGGGATTGGTCAGCCTCGGAGCGTCCTTTTTACTCACAAACCATCCCGTGACCTATGAGGGCAGCGATATCGACAAGCCGCTGAAGGGGGGGATGGTTCTGTCTATCGAAACCCACATGCAGAACCCCACACGCCGCTTCATCAAGCTCGAAGATAAGCTGGCGGTGACCGAGACGGGCTACGAGATGTTCGGAACCTACGGTCGGTGGGAAGGTGAGCGAACGCACGTAGATAACCTATCACTCATCGCTAGCTTCCTTTTGCTCACCCCAGCAGGCACTTTCCATGTAATTACCATCCGCGAAATTGGGGTGAAAGGCACGCACTGTCGCGGTGACCTGGTTGGTTTTGCCTTCGCTGGTCCAGACCTCTATCGCGCGCGGCTCGCTATAGACTTGTTCCGGTCTGACTCCGTCGGGCAGTGGGGTGGCTTTGGGATATTTGGCTTTGGGATATTTGGCTTTCAGAGCCTCAGTTTTCTCAGCGCGCACAATAAGCGGTTCGACATTGCGAAACCTCACCGGCAGCTTGTCCATGCCCGCCAGCGGTGCGACACATTTGAACGTCGCGACGATGCCTTTCATATCCGGCAGAACCTCGATTTTATCGTGCCATTGTTCGCCCATCCGCACCATCGGGTTTTTCCACAGCCGCGCGCCCGTCAGCCGGACCCGCGCGTGGCGTCCGCTTTCTATGTTCATTTCGCCTTGGCCCAACCCGTCGAGATAGGGCACGCGGATGATGAAAAAGCCGAGCTTCTGCAAGACATCCTCGCTGCTGAAAGGCAGGGGCAGATCCATCGTCGAGCGTACGATGCCGCTCTTGGCGAGCCGCTTGACTCTATTATCATAAGGTGTGCCAGTATTTTTGCTGTTCTTGTCGGCGCATAGATCCTCACCTGCCCGCTCGGCGAGGGTCTTAGGCCTGATCCAGCATGTGCTGATCTCGATTTGCAAGCCCGGCCACCAGCTTGGCACTGAAATCAGCGCCGAAAGCGGCAGGCTGCGCCCCACATGACCTTTGGACCAAAGACCGCGTTCTTCTGGAAGAACTATCCACGACAATGTCGTTGTGCGGTCGCGCAGCGCGCGCACCACTGCCGCGATATCGCTCAGGCTCAAGGGATCTTTCACCTTGGGCACAGGATCACGCTCACTCCCGTGCTTGCACTCCTTCCGCATTTTACGATCAAAAAGGTCCACGCCAGCTTGCTGCTTATGGACCAAACAACGGAGCATGGAACGCCACGGCTTTGGAAAACTGTCGTTTTCGTAGTTCATGACATCCAGAAAATTGTGAACAAAATCGCCGTCCGGGCGGTACTTGTCCAAAAGCTCAAAAAAGGCAGGGCCGCAATCGGGCAGGTATTCTTTCTCGGAGGCACCATCGTCCCCCATGCCGATGACACTGTGCAAAAGGTCCATAGAATTTCGCGAATTTTCTACCGCCAGACCGCCTTCGGTATTCCCGAACAGCTTGCCAAATTCCCAGCTCTGTTTTTTGCGCTGCATCACCATCTGGTGTGCATCCGCCTGCGGCCATTGCGTGTAGCTGCGCGCCGATGAGAAGCAGGCCAGCTCGGCAAACAGACGAAGCGCCTCCTCGCGCCCTACCTCGACAAGGTCTACTTCACCGCTCTGGGTGGCATCGGGCGCATTTTGGGGTCCGTTTTTGGAGTCGCGTGCTGCCATTTCGGTACGGAGAAATTCGGCATTTGTCTGGATCGATATGCTGCAACCGTCGATCTTACAGCCGACAATTTCAAATTTGAAATAATTCTCCAGCGTTCGCTTGCGGGCCGAGGTATCCGACCGGCGCGCTTTCAACTCTGCCTGCACCAGAACCGTGATCCCGATGCTCACAAGCTCGCTCATTTCGCCCGCGCATGCAGCGCCGCAGGCGTTAGTGCCGTGTTCTGCGGTTGAATCGGTCCACCCTTTTCCGATCGCCGCCATCGTCGCCTTGCGCCGCTTTTCAAAAGGACTCGCCTCGCATTCTGTTAGTACGGTACTTCCTTCCAGCCTGTTGCGGAATGCAGCACTGATTTTTTCATCGTCGGATAAACTGTCTGGCACTGATCCTTCGGGGCCATTTTCTTGTGCCACATTGCTAAGTAAATATATCGGTTTGAATGAGTCCAAAGCCATTTCGTATCCAGAACTAAGTTCTGTTCCCTTTTTTTGAAAAAATGTGGGCTTTTGAAAAAATGTGGGCGGCAATAAATCCCAAACTGAAATGGGACGTTGACGGCAATTGCCTGCCAAACGGGACCTGATATTCTGGTACTCTGGCGCATTGCGGCCTTGCCCAAGTAGCGCTTGCGTGACGATAGTCGCCACATTCGTGCCCGGCGCGATGCGGTCCACGACATTTATCAAACGCCCAATGGTTCTCCTGCCTTCGTTGGTGTCAATGGCGTCCATATAAGCCCGCTTACGAATGCCGTAGCGATCGTATTTTTTGGCAAGGCTCTGGATTTGCACCGCGACGTCGGCGGGAATTGGCGCGCCCGCTGCGTTCCCCACCAGCACTTGTCGGCGATCCTGCAATAGCCGTCTGACAAGTGTCCGCAGATGGCTTGCCGTGTCGGTCAACAGGCGACTATAGCTTTGCAATATCAATTCTTCATCGCGCGGTTCGCTAATTCGCAGGGTAACGGCGGCGATCGAATCGCTGACTTGCCGCGCGGGTACAATCGTCATATTAAAGTTAAGCCGTTGCAGCGTATTCGAGCCAACATCATGGGCATCATCCAGAATACTCTCGAATTTTGCCTGAACGAGGCGCTGGCGATAGGCATGGGCGCGCTGGAATCGCTGGAGCGGTTTGGAGTTCACGCCGCCTAGGTCCGTCGGCACCGCATCTTCCGCCGCATCGGCGGCCTTGCCGATATTGGCCTGCGAATCGTTGCTTTGTTGCACATCAGCTTGGCCAAAACGGTCCTTGAGATCATCCATATCGTTGATCTGCCCGTCGATCCACGCGCTTTCGTCCAACCGCTGATTGATGAGCCGCTCTCGGGTAAAAAGCTTGGGAGAGGCCACCGTAATCAGACCCTCGCGGGCGGGAGAGTAATACCATTCGCGGTTGTCCAGAACGCTTTTCCCGTATGTATAAAGCGCCGGTAGCGGTAGAACGATAAGAAACAGGGCAATCGACAAAAGACCCAGCAATCGCGGGATGTTGGAGGGAACCAAGCGGTGCTGGATCCGCATGATCTGTCCACGCCATGTCTGTGACTGCGGGACACTTTCTTGTGGATCATCGTTCATTCTGCGTCTTCCTTGGCTTGCATCAGACGCCGCTCGATCATCGCGTCGGCCACGGCTTTGATTGACAGGCGGCAATGCGCGGTTTCAGTCGTGTCCAACCGTCCGGTTTCGCCCAGCTTGTTGGCTGGTGCGCCACCGCCGCACATCTCGTAATGCCCACAGGTCTTGCGACAGCGCGCCACACCCAGCGAAACCTCTCGCTGGGTCCGCAGAAAGGCGCGATTAAAAAATATATCCGTGAGATCACCGATGTCCTTCACATTGCCGAACCGGAAATCATTATGCTGCGGCGAGGCGATCCCCATGAGTTCGGGCGAAAAGGTGGAAATATCCCCGTCTATGCCGACCGAAATGATCGCACCGGGGCTGTTTTCCTGATTGCGTGGCGCACGTCGTTTGCGGTGTTGTGTCAGCAGCGCGTCAATCCGGTCCCGTTCGCGCAGACGTGGTGGATCCTGCACGCTTTCGATCGCACCGATGAACCGGTCAAGGAACCGCGCGATGGCGCCACTCGACGCCGGCACACTCTCATGCAGGGTGGATTTCGTGTTTATCCCTTCGATCTCTTCAAAATTCAGCCCGATAGATGTAGGATCCGCCGCCAGCAACGAATGCGCGAAGGCTTCAGGGATCTCCAGCGTTGAGGCCGTCACAACCGCGATCAGGTGAAACCGGATTCCCGCCCCATGGAGCGCCGCAATGCCAGACATCGCCTGGGCGTGAGAACCCTTTCCAGCGCGATCCACCCGCGCCGTGTCATGCAATTCCGCCGGCCCATCGAGGCTAACGCCGAGTGAGACATCGGGGCGCTTGAGATACTCAAGCCATTCTTCATTTATGAGCGTGGCATTGGTCTGGAAACTCTGCTTTCCCAGCTTGCGACCACTGTGCGCTTCCAGAATTTCGGCTGCTCTGACGTACCACGCCGCGGGCAGGACCATCGGTTCGCCCGCATGCCACAAGACGGTAGTATCCGGCGTAAAGGCCGCGCTGGAAACCACACGCGCTCCAATCGCGGCCAGCATGTCCTCGTCCATCTTGCGCGGATCACTCCGGTGCGGCAGATAGCAATAGCTGCAATTCAGGTTGCAAAAAGGAGTCGGTTGCAGCACCAAAAGCTGCAATCGCGTGAGCATTGGCATATGACGCTCTCTAAAAGTTTTGCCAATTCGACCAGTTTGCCCAATTTGTCCAATCCGACCAGTTGAACCACTGGGCAAACCGACCGTCTTGGGTCATCTGCTCAGATGCAATTTCTGATGCGGCGTCAAAACGGCTTTGTAGATCTGCATTTGTGACCGTCTGGGTGTTTGCTGCTGCCAAATTGGCGGAAAGCGCTACGATAAAAGTAACGGCAAAGGCAAGGAAATAACGTGCAAGCTTCATCTGAAAATCCCATTGCAAAATTTAAAATATGGGTCTGCTAATAATTGTTAATAACATAAAGACGGGATTAATACAAGTTAAGAGGGAATGGTGGGATAAAACGACACTTAGGCTCAGGACCCATTAATTGATTGAGCCCGCCGTTATGCCATGATCCATGATCCCTAGTTGTAGGGGGATATGATGAGCAATTTATATTGGTTGACTGAAACGCAGATGGAGCGGCTGCGGCCTTACTTTCCAAAGAGCCGCGGTCGTGCCCAAGAAAAAAGTTGGCTTCAACGCGAAGGATTCGATACTCTCAAGGGTAAATATAAGAAGATTTATTTTAAGAATCACACGGATGTCATTTCAATCTTATCCGTCGACTTTTTTGGTTTGCCTAGGATTGGTCGGAAACGACAAGGAATAACAATATGACCCTAAAAGAAAATGATGATTGCTTTACCTTACGCCCAATGTCTTTGGATGATATATCGACTTTTTCCGAATGGTTTTGGGACTTCAAAGATGTAGCAATGTTTGAGAGAAACCTGCCGATTCCGACAAATCTGGATTCCTTGAAAGGAAGTTGGCGAAAGTCGCTGGAATACGCCGCGAACCCGAGCGCCTTTTGGTTCATCGCGATCAGTGCAGATGGAAATCCCGCCGGCATCGCCGGGTTAGAAGCTGTCAATTACATCCACGGCGATGCAGTTGTTCCGGTCTTCGTGGCAAAAGAATTTCGCAATAGAGGTCTTGCAACTGCAATGGGCATCAGCCTGTTAAATCTCGCTTTTGGGCAGCTCCGGTTATTTCGGGTCTCAACCTATTACAGAGATGACAACGCCGGGACGCGGTCCACGTTATCTTCATTGGGCTTTCAAGAAGAAGGACGGTTTCGGGGGGGATGGTTTTCAGACGGCAAAAGGCGGGACGTCGTGAGTGCCGGACTGCTGAGATCCGAGTGGGAAGAGAAACGGCAGTCCGTCCTTGATACTTTAACGCAGAGTTCCAAAGTCACATTTCAGCCGACATGTTGGATATCTTCACGTGAATAAAAACAATGTCCCTACCCGTTCGACGCTTAGAAAGAAACGGCGACTCGTTGCCATCGTTTTTGCTGACGTTGCGAATTTCAGCAAGATGATGAGTATCGACGAAGAGGGAACAGCCGATGCGGTGAGAGAGCGGCTTGACGTATTTAGAACCGAGATCAGCGCATACTCTGGTGAGCTCAAGGGGTCAGCCGGCGACAATGCGTTTATGATTTTTGAAAGTGCTGTCGATGCTGTCACCTTCGCGGTCAAAATGCAGAATATTTGCAGTGAGATGAACAATACCTTGCAAGCGGAAGATCAAATCTGGTTTCGCTTTGGCATCAACCTTGGCGAAGTCCTTGTGCATGGCGATCAGATCAGTGGTGAAAGTATTAATATCGCTGCTCGCATCGAAGCGTTTTCAAACCCCGGGCGGATATGCATATCGGGTACTGCCTATGACCATGTCAGCAACAATTTGGAGTATGGCTACGAGTATCTTGGTGGGCAAGATTTCAAGAATATCGGTAAAACAATTGATGTCTTTCAGGTCCATGAAAATCCCACCGCTGCCGCAATGACACCGGGGCTCCGACGCGACATAGACAAATCTGTCAACTACAGGGAAAAGGCGATTTCAAGCCAATCCATCGTTGTGCTTCCGTTCGAATTTCAAGGCAGCAATGACGAAGATCAATGGTTTGCAGAAGGCTTGACCGAAGATGTGACCACAAGTCTATCGCGGTTTCACCAGTTTTTCGTAATTTCACGCGACTCTGCTTACATGTATCGAGACCGCGCCAAAGCACCAAAGTATGTGGCGATCGAGTTGGGTGTGAAATACGTCGTCGTAGGGTCAGTCAGAAAGGCCGGATCACGGCTGAGGATCACTATTCAACTTCAGGACGCGCAGCAGGATCGGACGATATGGGGCGAACAATACGACCGCAATGTTGAAGATCTGTTTGATCTGCAGGACGAGATCACGCAGGTCATCGTATCAGCGACAGCGGCGCAGATTGAGGTGACTGAACGCGAACAGATGCGATTGCTGCCACCCGCAAATCTGATGGCATACGGATCGGTGCTCAAAGGCGAGAGATATCTAGCGCGGTACACACAAAAGGATGTGCAAAACGCGCGAGATTTGTTTGCATCTGCACTTAAGAGTGACGATTCATACTCAAGGGCATATGCCGCAAAATCTCGTACATTCAATCTGGACTGGCGCTACGATTGGTCCGAAAACCCTGCGACAGCGCTGGATGAAGCCTTGATATTTGCGCGTCACGCTATTGACTTGGATGCAAGTGATGCGCGCGGGTTCGGTGAACTGGGGTTTGCGCATCTCTATCGCAAAGAGCACGGCTCAGCTATTAGCGCCTATGAGCGTGCTTTGAAGCTTAACCCCAATGATGCCAATGTAATGTCTGACATGGCCGATGCGTTTGCCCATTCTGGACGGTCGGACGAAGCGATAGACCTGTTACAGACAGCGATGCGGCTCAATCCGTTCTACCCGGACCAATATGTCTGGCACCTGGGTGGGGCCTATTTCAACCTCAAGCGCTATGACGATGCAATTGCGACGATCCAAAAGATGCAAAACCCGACCGAGGGAAGGCGAATTCTCGCGGCAAGCTATGCGCACCTTGGACGAATGGATGAGGCCCATTTTGAAGCCGACCGCGTCCGCAAAGCGCATCCGAACTTCGTAGCAGAACGGTGGGCTGCCGTACAACCTGACAAATACGACGAAGACGTCGAGCACTTTCTAGATGGTCTAAAACGTGCAGGACTATGAAGGGGCTGGCAGATATACATTCGAGCGGGCTTAGTCGCTGGCATCTCCGCGTGCACCGCTGATCCGGGCTCCTGAGACGCGCGCGCCCGAGACCCGGGCACCTGATACGCGAGCACCTGAGACACGCGCACCCGATACGCGGGCACCCGATACGCCTGAGCCGCCATCGCCCCCAGTATCTGGCAGCAGATTCTCGAATTTCCCAGAATCAACATCCAAGCGGACCGTTTCGTCAGAGCGCTTGACTGTCCAAGCGCGCAGGTTCTCATAGAACTTTATATCACGTGGATTCGGGCCTGGGAGCTCGATATCGTCGGCCTCTTCGCCATTGCCATCTACCAAGAATAGCACGGGCGACGCCATTTCGAGATATGTGCCGTCAAAAGTAAAGCCATATGCCCGGGCAAACTTCGGATCCCTTTTGGCTTTCTTATCTTCGGCTGAGACGCTCACTTGCAAATCGTCGACCACACGACCAAATATCACAATCGTTGATGAGGAATAGATCGACTCTTTCATGGCTTAAGTCCTTTTTGAAAATTTGCTGAATAATGCTCAACCTACATTTCTTCTATTTTAGCGCAAAATTATCATCTAGTCTATCGGCACCATCGTCCGCACAGAATTTGCGTGGCTGCCCTTATCAAGAGGTCTGAGTTGTGGGCCGACTTCTACAAATCCAATGTCGCGCATGTCAAAGTTGCCGCGGATCAGTCGCCCAAACCGGCCCCCGGTATGTCGGCGGTCAACTTCAACAAACAAATCAGCCACATCCACGAAATTAAGTTGGGCACTTGTCAGATCTTTCCAGGTATCGGCAAGGTAGGTCCCCAAGATGTCACGTGCATCAATCAGCGCCAATTTAAAGGCTTCCGGATTGGCGGCAAACGCCTCATCAAACATGGCCTGCATGACGGTTGCGTATTCAGGTGTTGCCAACAATTTATCTGACATATCTTCGAGTTCTGGAGAAATAGCATCATAGTCGAGCAGCATCTCATGGAAGATATCTACAAAAATATCAAAAAAACCGCCGGTTAGCGGTTGAGCCAAATGGTGTTCCTTGGCCCAGCCCTTGGCAAAATCACTCAGCCGAGAATCGTTGGCGGCAACCCTGATTTGCTTATTCTCAGACAGTTCGGCAATTCGGTTTGCCGCATTCAACGTGTATAGGTTGCCCCGGGTCTGTTCGAGTAGTTTATCTACCAAAGAGTTGAAGTGCAGCGACGAGACCAGCGCAACAAGATCGGCAGCACTTTCGTGAAACCCGAAATACTCTCCGGTCACGTTGTCTGGATCAGGGACACCCACTTCTGAGTAAATAAACGCATGGCCAACTTCATGGGCTATGACGTCGAAATTGAGACTGAAAGGTGTATATCCGCCATCGCTACGGTCGCCGCCCATCTCAAGAAATCCAAAGCCCGAATAGGCGTTTTCGAGAGATGGTAGAATGGTCAATTCGATGCGGTCATATGTCCCATCGCTTTGCCACGGGATTTCCCGACCAAAATACCCCTCCCAAATGTCCATCACAAACCGGACGGTACCAAAAAGATGCGCCGTTTCAAATTGCGGTGTTCCGGGTTCCAGATAGTCAAAATTGCCGTCCTCGTCTGGGTACGCAGGTTCTTCGACCTGCCCCTGCCATGCAGGCGTCAGAACAGCCGATCCATCTGGCGCGATTCCGTATGGATCGGTCTTACCGATTGGAAAAATCGTATACATCCGATCATCCGATGGCCCCGGTCCAAGGCTCCCTGCAACAGAGGAAACCAGCACAGTTTCGGGCTCTGAAAAATCTTTTAGGAATTGTGGTTGAGGGAATAGACGAAACCGAGTGCCTTGCATGAATTTGTTTCCCTCTCCTCTTACGTGTTAGTACTGAGGCGTAGATTAGCATAACGAAATATAATCAGCTAAAAAAGTTTTCGTTCCCCAATAGATTGTACGCTCCACTGGCCGAAACGCTGTTTGTTTTTTGACGGCGTTTCCATGTGCGGGTTGTGTGAACCCAAAGGTCGGTCTGCTCGAAATGAAAATCAGCGTCAGGTTTTTCAAACTGGCCCGTGACCATTCGGTCCAGAAGTAGGCGGGCATCAACGCGTTTCTGATCAACCTCATTCGAAGCGATCCAAGCCAACAAATCGCGACAATGGCCCGGCCTGCATTCGGCCAACTCCGAGCCAAGCATAATGCTATCCCATGACCGGTCTTTGAAGAAGATCGCCTTGGCGCGGTCAATCAGCAACTCTGCTTCATGTCGCGATAGCATATCCCCAAGTCTTGCCGCCTCCAGAGATGCCCGCACGTTCACCATTGCGACACTGAGTGGCGCAAATCCGAGTTCCGCAGGCCCGTGGGTCAGCGCTACTTCATCATCGTCCTCGAGCATACCATCACGATAATCAGCGTAGATTGATCCGACGCCTATCATACCAAATGTATCAAGTTCGGCGGCACGCAAGGCACCCATGCTTGACGCGCCAAGCACTGCAATGCCTTGCGACATCGCCCAGAGGATCTCTTTGTGCCAAACCGAGGGCATTCCATCGAAATACCCATCAATGATACCAATCACAGTCGGTCGTTCGAGCGTTGCCAGATAAACATCGCCTTGCCGCGCAGGTGGCCGAATTTCGATGCCTTTTTCCTGCGACAATTCGGAATCGCAAAAGGATGGCCCTGCAAACACGATCATCGCAAAGGTCCTTCTCCATTTATGCTACGCGCGCGGGCACCCGCGACATAACCGTCGTCATCATGCGGTGCTTCAAGTCCCGGTATGATCACCCGCACAACCGCAATCTGGAATTCTTCACGCTCAAGATCGACAACGGCGATTTCTTCGATCCCGACTTGGATCAGGCATAGTTTCAGCCTTTCGAGGTCACCTTCGAGGTCAACGTTGACAGAGGTAGGGACATCATGAAATTTCAGCGAAGGCGTCCTTCCGTCAGGTTCAATTGCAAACTCCGCCATCTTCTGTGCCCGACCTGACGTATTGTATTCTTCGAAAGACAGGTCCTCTCGGGCACCGGTGATATAGTTCAGCCTTGTCTGCGCTGCCTCGTTGAGCGCCCTTTGCAACGCGAGTGCACGGTCCGGGTGGGTCCCTGATCCCAGCCCAAGATGGTTTGTCTCTGACTGACGGTCATAGATGACACACATGAAAGTGGCCACCGCGACATCGGAAGTTACATTCCAGACAAAACACTCCAGATCAGCATCGACGAATTTCTGCAGTGCGTTCAAACAGGTTGGATCATCGATGGAATTCAGATCAAGCTGCGACGCCGGCTGCGCATCGGCAGAGCAGTGATGCCACAGAGCCAAAGCATCACGTTCGATCACTTCGCATATCGCATGGCATATTGCCTCAAGCTGATTGTTCCCCGAGGCCAGACCATTGGTACTTGAGGGATAACAACCTGTGCCGGGGAACAGCGGGTGCGTGTAATCTGTGTGCACCATTTCAACGGGGACAAGCACATTCCTGTCGCTCATCAATTCGCGTGCATAGACCCAGTGCAGGCGTTCTGCGCTGCTGCGGGTGCGCCTACGAACTTCTGGGAGCCGTCTCAGGTCGACAAATTCATGTTGCTCTGACAAGTCTTCAAAACTCGCAAAGAACACCGGTTGGTCAAAATGCTCTGCATGCCAGATTTCGATCGCTTCCATCAAAGCGGATACCTTGGCAAGAGCAAGCGTCGAGCCCTTTCCCTGAGATACAGAAATGGAGCGCGCATTCGGTCGGATGGCTAACACAACCGGCAACCCGACCCGATCCAATCCTGTCACATTCGCGAGGCGGGTAATCCCAAATTTATGTTTGATCGGCAGTATACGATCTAGCGTCTGCTGCGCCGTGCAAATACGGTGCAGCCCGTCCGTGAGCAATTTGTGTTTGTCGCCAATATTACCGACATCCATTTGTTACCGCCCATTTGCCCAATCTCCAGAATGACATTTATAGCATCCTTTCGATTCAATGCAAAAATAAATGAAATATCCAACCGGCATCCCACAGAAATGAAGGGCCGATGCCTCTGAACATTTCAGCGAGCCCATGCATGATCACGCCCGCATTGGTGGATCGAACGCGCAGCGCGATCTGATCGACGTTTCCCTGGCCGCGTGCTTGGTTCGCGACGAACGCCGATAGGAGGCTCGGACCGTCCTGTCGATCACACGGCCGTGCGTGCTGGCCAAAGAGCTGGTTGCCGGTCTTTAGAACCTGTGCCGGCGGAGCACCGGGTCATTATTGCGCGTAGTCATCTCGACGTACTACAGTGGGATTTGCGCACGATGATTCAGCGGTTAGGGGCTTTGAGTAGCCGCCGGATGCGCGCAGCATCGACCTGATATCGTATATCACAAGCGACGTGAACGGCCCATAGCTGCTCTCTGTCTGTGGTTGAGTCAATGGTGTTAGGTTCTGTGTCTTCCGGGTCCGTGGTTCTCTACGAGGTCAGGGAGTACCCTGCCTCCTGATGGCGTACGGGACTGATCTGCC
>RCNE010001299.1_pt1 | contig 13539 bp, 11 predicted proteins | sample 2041361 | NCBI WGS metagenome assembly RCNE01 (sample SAMN09708229, study PRJNA481090) | Marine sediment metagenome, whole genome shotgun sequencing project.
GCAGCTGTGACCCTATTTCAATGGGTAATACCCATCCGATTAATAGATCTCGTTGAGATCGGGTTGTTCGCGTTCATCCTGTACAAGCTGTACTCGCTGATGCGCGGAACGATTGCCGTGCAGATTTTTGCCGGCATCTTCGTCTTGCTGGGCATTCAGTTCGCCGTTACGATCCTTGACATGACGATGCTGAGTGCGCTCTTCGGCTTGCTCAGTGATGTTTTTGTCCTGGCCGTCATCGTACTCTTTCAGCCAGAGATCCGCCGACTGCTGCTCGCCCTCGGACAGAATCCGCTCATCCGACAATTTGTTGCGGCACCAGCGCCTGACAAGACAATGGAGGAAATTATCGGCGCGGTCGACCAACTTCGGAAGCAACGCATTGGCGGTCTGATTGCCATCGAGCGCTCAACGGGCCTCCGGAGCTACGCCGAAACTGGATCTCAGCTCGATGCACTCGTCTCCGAAGACATGCTCGTAACCGTCTTCTTCGAAAAAAATCCGTTGCATGACGGAGCCGTGATTATCCGCAACAATAGAATTGAAGCGGCGCGCTGCATCCTGCCCGTTTCAACCAGCATGAAACTGAGCCCACACCTCGGTCTCCGTCATCGAAGTGCCATCGGCCTTTCGGAGATCACGGATGCGATGGTCGTTGTTGTCTCAGAGGAAACCGGCAAAGTCTCCGTTGCCATGGGCGGCGAACTGGTGGTGGACGTTTCACTCCAGGAACTACGCGAATACCTCGACAGCGCTCTCAACACCGAACTGGCCGTCGGCAAGGCAGTCGAACTTCCTGCAACAATCTCGGCATAATTGTCATCCCGTTGACGTAACGCTGAACCCTGGTCCGTTTCTCCGTCCACAACCCTATCTTGGCGGTATGGAAGACTGGAAATTCAAACGCCGCCGCGCTTCACTCGTAGAACTTCTGCGGGAAAAAGGAATCACAGACGCGGGCGTATTAGCCGCCATAGGAACCGTCCCCCGGCACCGGTTTGTCGATGACGCACTCGCCGGTCGTGCTTACGAAGACGAGGCGCTGCCGATCGGCCTCAAGGTCACCATCTCGCAACCATTTACGGTGGCATACCAGTCGGAAAGACTCGAAATCAAGCGCGGCGACAAGGTACTTGAGATCGGGACCGGAAGCGGATACCAGGCCGCTATCCTTTGCGAGCTGGGAGCCAAGGTCTACTCAATCGAACGACTCAAACCGCTATACGAACGAACGCGACGCCTACTCCAGGAATTGGGCTACCGTGTGATCACTCACTACGGTGACGGGACTGACGGATGGACAACGTTTGCCCCGTACGACGGCATCATCGTAACTGCTGGCGCAACCGAGTTGCCAAAGCCCTTGCTCGAACAACTACGACCCGCCGACGAAACGCATCGAGGAGGTCGCTTGATCATCCCAATCGGGGATCGCGACACGCAGGTAATGACCCGGATCGAACGCATGCCGGATGGTTCTTTCGATATCATAGAACTCGAAGACTTCCGCTTCGTGCCGCTTCTTCCCGGTGACGCCTGAGAATCGGCCCAGTGACGCCCGGAAATTAGCTCGCCCGATAAGACCAATCTTCGTGATCAACCCTATCCACAACGCCGACAATCGTCGCATCCGTCGGGGTTAAGCCGGGCTGAAACGGAATCGCCGCCTCAGCAGAAGTAGCGTAGATCACAACGTCGGCTACACCGGCGTCAACTGTGTCCAACGCCGTGATTGGCTGGCCAGATTCTTTGCCACGAAACGAAATCGGCTGGACCAACAACATCTTCTTCGATGCGAGGCGCTTGTCCTTTTTCGTCGCCCAGATATTTCCGATAACTCGCCCGAGACGCATCGCTAATTGGCGGTTACGTCGAGCTTGTCGACAATCGCCATAATAACGGCGTCAACCGGTTTACCGTTTGTAACCTCGGTCTGTCGTGCACTTGAACCTTGCGCCACAAGAACGATCTCACCTACCCCCGCCCCAACGCTATCAACAGCCACGACAAACTTCGCTTTAGGCTTATGATCAAGTTCAACCTCTTGCACAATCTGCAGCGCCATGCCGACAAGCTTTTCATCCTTTCGGGTCGCCCATACCGTGCCGATCACTTTACCAAGAATCATCTTCAGGCTCGTTCGATGGAATGCACTGATTGAATCCGAGATCGTACCAGCCACGAACAGCATCGTCGCCACGGCACAACTCAATCCGTAAGATAGTGTCTTTTCGTTTGAAATCGAGTGCCTACGTCCTAACGACGTATACAAGACGAGTGCGCGAGTGCAAGGATGAGTCGCGGTCAGAGTACTGATTCGTCTGATCGCGAACTGAGCATACCGTATCTCAGATGCAGCAGGCGAAACTCTACTTGCTCCGCCCACTGATTGCGGATTCGACCCGGCTCCAATAGCGCCGACTTAACCGCAGTTCCCGGCCATCCCTGAGATACACGAGATAGTCTCCATGGAAGTACGATTTTAATTCTTTGATCCGATCGATGTTTACGATCGTGGAGCGGTGAATTCGGACAAACAGTGACGGATCCAGCCGGCTTTCCATCCCGGTCATCGAGTCGCGAAGCATGTGCTTCGCGTCACCTGAATGCAGCATAACGTAGTCTCCAGCGGCCTCGATCCAATCAATGTCAGCCGGCTTGAGAAACACGACCGACTCACGATCTTTGATCATGATGCGTGAATCAAAACGGCCGTCCGTGTCAGGCTTCTTTGTGACCTGATCGGTGGAACCAAGCAAACCAACCAGCTGTGAACTGAGGTCGCCAACTCTTTCCTGCCTTATCCGCTCGACTGCACGATCAATTGCCTGGTCAAATCGATCGTCGTCGATCGGTTTTAGAATGTAGTCAAGCGCGTGCGCTTCGAACGCTTTCAAGGCGTACTCATCAAACGCCGTTGCAAAGACAACAACCGGCATCTTGTCAGGCCCAACGGTGCGCACAACTTCCAGCCCATCCATAACAGGCATTTGAATATCCAGCAGTACAAGCTCAGGCTTGTCCTCCAAAATTGAGCGAACGGCTTCTTTCCCATTCACACACTCGCCGATAACCTCAACGTCGTCTCGCGCTTCGAGCAATAGTCGCAGCGCATCACGGGCTAGCGGTTCATCATCAACGATAAGTACTCGGACCATCTGTTTCGGGTGCCAAAGGTGGGGCTACTAGTTCTCCAGGATCGGTTGCTTCATCGGTGGGATCGAAATCTCGACAACCAGTCCGCCATTGGGTCCGTTGAAAAAGCCGAGTTTCTGATTTCGTCCGTAAAGACGCTCAAGTCGCTCTGCGGTATTGGACAAGCCGACGCCCCGTTTGGTCAACGTCGAGTCAGCAAGTCCGGGGCCATCATCGATGATTTGAATCTTGAGCATTTCCCCAGCAATTGACGCTCGTATTTCAATCGTACCTGATTCGGATTGTGGAGCGATACCATGATGTATCGCGTTCTCGACAATAGGTTGCAACAAGAAGTTCGGAACAAACAGATCTTGTGTATCTGCATCAATATTCATCTTCACTTTCAAACGCTCACCAAATCGGATTTGCTCGATCTCCAGGTAACGTTCAAGGAAATCAAGTTCCTGCGACAAGGTAATCTCTGGAACGCCTTTGCTTTCAAGCGCCATTCGAAGAAACTGCCCAAGACGACCAAGCATCCGCACCGCTGTTGAGTTTTCGTTCTTGCGGACGAGGGCTGAAACCGAGTTCAGCGTGTTAAACAGGAAATGCGGATTAAGCTGCATCTTTAACGCTCGAAGATTGGCCTGCGCCAATTGTAATTCGAGCTGAGCAGCTTCCCGACCCTGCGCCTGAAATTTCTTGTAGTAGTCAAAACCGAAATAGAAGCCCACAATTGTGAAGTAGGCAACCGCATTCAGATGCATCCGCGACGTGAAATGTACCTTGAGGAGATCTGTGTTCATCGTGTCGTGGATGCCCGTAACTCGAAACAACATCAGACTAACTGCGGAATGAACAAGCAACAGTGCCAGAAGTAGCGGGAGATGTACGCCCGGAATAATCTTAATGGCGTTTGACCCGGTAATCGGAAAGCGACGGGCGACCCAAAGAACAATTGGCGCCAAGAGAGCCCACGTGTACCACCACGGTAGCGTGCTAACCAGCGCAAACTTCCAAGAAATGTCTTGGGCACTGACAACTTGATTTAAGTAGTAGAATCCCAGCGCAGCCAGTCCCGGTAGCGTCCAGAGCGTGATCCACAATGTCCAGCGTTGCCAACGCTGAAGTGAAAAATCAGGGATGAGGCTTTGCTCTGAAATAGCCAGCGTATTATTCATTCTTCAATCCAGTCAGGTCAATCGTTGTCGAACGGGCCACCTTCGATGCTGCCCATGGAAATGTAGGCAGAGTAACACGTTTTCAAAATCAGTAATGGGTCGCCGGGAAATGATATTTCGCCCAACTCCAATATCCACCCCAAATTCCGCGTCCTTCCCAAAAACTAGAAGGCGTGGCACCACCCCTCTCGAGACAATGCCACGCCAACATTTCATGCAGTTCGTCAGGTCGTCGACCATGACGGACTGCTTTTGTGTTCTAGTGGCGAGACGTTGCCATCGGCGCACTCATACTTTCCAACGCACTGTCCAAGGCGTAACGCATCGTCCAGGCTTGATCAACTGAGCTGTGCTGAGTGTTCATTTTCTGCAGGCCCTGCGCAAGCTCTGCCCGAACACTGCCGGGAAGGTCTTGCATCGCAATCAACGATGCAGCGGCCACTTCGTAGACAGCGGCACATCCATCTGCGTTGCCGTTGTTAAAAAGCGGCACTGCCCGGTTCACCGCCAGCAAAATGATGTCACGCGCAGTTTCAACGCTTGACTTCTCCTTAGCCGGCAACAACACTGTGTCGATCACGTGGATTACACCGTTACTCGCGTTGATGTCGGTTGCAACAACATTTGCGTTGTTTACACGAACGCCACCCCGCGTCGCGACTGTGACCGTTCCGTTCAACGTCTCAATGCTTGACTGCGCAACAACATCTTCAGAAAACATGCGACCCGCGGTCACGTGATATTTCAGAATACCCTGAAGCGTTGAGAGATTCTCGGGCTTCAGAAGATTGTCAACCGTACCAGCAGGGAGTGCGGCAAATGCTTCGTCGGTTGGAGCAAAGACCGTAAATGGACCGTCGCCGCTCAGCACATCTGCCAACCCTGCAGCCTTAACAGCAGCGACCAGCGTATTAAACGTACCTGCCGACGAAGCGACGGCAGGAATGGTATCAAAAGACGGCAGGATCACGGCATCAATCACATGAATGATCCCGTTGGACGCCATCACGTCGGTGGAGACGACGTTCGCTCCGTCCACCATAACCTTACCACCTTTGACAGTGATTTTGGCTCGTTGTCCGTTCACGGTTGCCGCCCCGTTCAGCTTCACAACATCCTTCGCCGCTACTTTGCCTGAAACAACGTGGTACGTAAGGATGGCTGCCAGCTTTGCCTTGTTCTCTGGCTTCAGCAGATCTTCGACCGTTCCGGCCGGTAGTGCCGCGAATGCTTCGTCCGTTGGTGCGAACACCGTAAACGGGCCATCTGACTTGAGCACGTCAATCAAGTCTGCGGCCGACAACGCTGCAGCCAGGGTCTTGAATGAACCCGCAGCTACGGCCGTATCGACGATGTCGGAGTGCGAACTGTGCTGCGCGGTTGAGGTCTGCACCGTGAACGGAACGGCGACAACCAGCAGTGTTAAGATTGACTTGAACAACAGCGACCCGGTCGCTGTCGTATCAGCCGTACGTCGGCCGAAAAGTCGGGATAAATTGTTCATAGCGTCTCTCTGTTTAATTGTTGGGAAAAATCGTAACGGGCCGAGTTACCGTTGACATATCCAGGGGTTACTGGGTGACGCTTCAACCCGCTTAGATACCCGGCCGTTGTCTGGTAACTACGATACCGCGTGCCCGATAAGCTCGACAGCGATTTGCTTCAACCGGCCTGCCGATGAGACGGGCAGCCGTCTCCATGCGACAAGCGGCACGCTGAAAGGCATCTCCAAGGCTAAAAAGGGACTTGGTCCATTTATGACGAGGGCAAAAGGGCCGATACCGAGTGTGAACAGTTACGCGAAATCCACCCAGCGAAACTGTTTATCCCGTCAAGGCTCCACTTGTGGGCTCAATGCCTTGAATCATTGCCTTGATTCAACAAAGTGATACCCCGAATCGCGGATGCCATGAAGCAACTTGCAGCCACCCTCCTCTTAGCTACCGCTCTCCTTCCAAACGATGTGGGCGCTCAATCCTACTTCGTCAATTGTATCTCCAGCACGGGGAAAGACGCCACGCTGCTGGTAGACAGCGAGGGAATACACACGGTCGGAGCGGGGTCGCTTGACGAAGGTGATGAAATCGCCGTCTTTACGGAAGACGGACGCTGCGTCGGCGCGGACGTCTGGAACGGTCAGAACCTGGCCATCTCCGTTTGGGGCGATGACCCTCTCGATTCCGACAAACGCGGTCTACTCTCAAACGAACCGTTTATGATTCGGGTTTGGGACGAGTCAGAGTCGCGACTCTACGGGACGGCTCACGGCAACGTGACTTTCGAAACAGCCTCATCCCCGCCGTTCCGAGGTGAGAAAACATATGTATCAAACGCCCTTTATCTGGTCGAGTCTATCAACGCTACCGACGAAGCGCTGCAAGGAAAAAACATCGTCAGCACGTCCGTACTAAAAGACTTCGCAGCCGAGCGCGGCATCGACAACATCGGTATTCTCGCAGTAACCCGGACTGAACCCTACAACGAAGAACTAAATGTTTACTTCACGCTCTCCGGCTCCGCTGTTAACGGGACGGACTACCAGTCTGTCATCACAACAGCCGCGTTCAGTCCTGGGCAACGGTCTGTCTATGTTGTCGTGCGACCGCTAGACGACGGCGCCGTTGAAGAAGCTGAGACCGTGATGTTGTACCTGAACGGAGATGCGACGTATGAACTGGACATCGAGTCTCGGATAGCATCAATGACCATTCAAGACGGCGGCTCTGCGCTTGGCAACGAAGGCAGCTCGATGACTAGCGAATTCACATTGGCGCATGCCTTTCCGAATCCGTTTTCGTCAAGGACAGCCCTGAAATTCGCGACCGATACGCCGCAACGGATTCAGGTGGATGTGTACAATGTGATCGGAAAACGCGTAGCGGCGATTTTCGATGGAAAGATCCAGGCGCACATCGAATACGAATTCCTCTTTGATGCGAATGGGTTGCCCGACGGTCTCTACATGGTCAAGGCAACCGGCAAGCAAACGTCGGTCCGATCCGTAATCCTACGCCGATAGCAGATTCGAAAGCAGCGCCACCTGGATGTCGCCTAGATCGCCTCGCCAGGTCCCTGGTGACTGATGCCAAAGAACGCAGCCACGGTGGCGGCATGATCGGCAAACGTCGTGCGAACGCCGTGCGATCCGGGTGGGGCGTTCACAATCAGGTACGGCACATACTCGCGGCTATGGTCGGTGCCAGGAAACGTTGGGTCGTTTCCGTGATCCGCAGTTAAGAACAAACGTCCATCCGTCGGAAACGATGGCAGGATCGCCGCCAATCCATAGTCAAATTCCTCAAGCGCCCGCGAAAAACCTTCAGGATCATTCCGATGTCCATACTCCTGATCAAAGTCGATTAGATTAACCCAGATGAACACGCGGTGGCCAGTACCAGCAAACCGCTGAATCTGCTGTTGGAGGACAAACATGCCGTCTTGATTGGAAGTCGTCTTGTGCTGTTCGTCAAATCCAATACCATCAAACAAATCCGCAACTTTACCGATCGAAATTGTGGCTACTCCCTGATTCTGAAGCCTCTGCTGAATCGATTCCGCCGGCGGACGAATGGAATAGTCTTTTCGCTGGCTGCTCACCCGGTGAAAGTATCCCTCGTCTCCTTCGAACGGCCTGGCAATGACGCGGCCAACACCATGCTCCCCAACACAGACTCTCCGACGAGCGACGTCACACATGTAATACAACCTGTCAACCGGAATAACGCTGGTGTGTGCCGCGATCTGAAACACACTGTCGGCGGACGTATAAACGATGGGATGGCCGGTCCTGATATGCTCAGCGCCCAGCATTTGTATGATGTCAGTCCCTGACGACGCGATGTTACCAAGTACGTCCGCACACCCGGCTTCGCGGCAAAACAATTCTATCAGTTCGTCTGGAAAGCCGGAAGGATAGGTCGGAAAAGGTGCACCCAGTTGAATCCCGGCAAGCTCCCAATGTCCAGTCGTGGAGTCCTTCCCGGAAGACGCTTCCCTCATTTTACCGAAAGCAGCCCTGGGGACCGGCGTACACGGGACACTATCCAGCGATTCAATGCAACCGAGACCGAGTGACGCAAGCGTCGGCAGTTGCGTATTGCAAAAAGAACTGACGTGACCGAGCGTATCGCTGCCGACGTCACCATACTCGGCAGCATCGGGCTGATATCCGATACCGACTCCATCCAAAACTATTGTTACAAAAACGGACACGGTCGTTCTTATTAATTGAGGTTGATAAACAACTCCGCTCCTGACACCGGCGGGGAGTCACCATTTTCTATTGCCCTTGAGGTTACTCAAGGATTGTACAGGCACCCGACTGAAAACTCTCTTCCAGAGCGGCCAACGCATCTTCTCGCAGATCATCCGCCGTCTCATGACGATCGCTTAACATTGCGACACCAATGATGACTGAGCCAACGATCGATGACGTTACATCGGGCGAGGTCGCCCGTTCGTCCACTGCGTCCTGCAGTTTCAGGGCCCACTGTTCAACGTGATTTACTTCATCCGTAAGGAAGACGCCAAACGTCAGGTCGGCGAGTTTTTCGATTTTGCCATCCGGAGTAAGCGAATCAAGAAGTGCTTCGAGTTCACGCTCAGCCGCTAACACCACATCACGTTCACTAGACAGAAACCGTTCGCCATCTTTCATGCAGACCAGTGCCATTGCGAGCGGTGTTCGCGCAGCCCGAGCCTGTGCGAGCGCACGAGATACTACTACTGAGGTCTTAGCCAAAGCTGCATTGGATAAGATGGTCGATGACGACAGCAGCGCCCGCAATGCAGCGGCATAGCCAACCATGATCGGATCGATCCGCTCGAAGTCGTCCGCTGTGTCGGCAAAATCTGCAATAAACAAGTAATCGCCCGTGGTCGCCGCAACCGGTATAATAGCCTGATGCGCAACGTCGACGTCACCGTCATAGTAACGGATATGGCTCGGTTCTAGCGAATCCGGAGCTTCAAGGTGAACCACGTCGTCTTTCTTCCGCCTCCGAGGGAGGTACGGCGCATCTGCAGTGAACTGGCCGCCGCGGCGCGCCCGTTTGTGACTGCTCACAATCCCTACGATCCGATAGCGAGATGACTCCGCAATCCTTGTGACGATCACGGCGGTAGTGGAGCCGAGCGCCGCAACAGCCGACTCCAGCAACGGTACGACCGACTGGACATCCAATGACTCACCAGCAAATGAGACAGCGTAACGCGTTACGTTTTGTCCCTCATCTGAACTCGCCCCTGTGCCTGATGAATCAGATGTATTCGAATCGGCGGCGGGCTTCTTTTTGGAGACGGGCCGGGCAGCAGAAACCATTTCATCGCCGAACACTGGCTTCTCCCCGACATCAGTTCCGACGCGGTCCTGAACAAAACCATCGGGCTCGGTGTCAGTGTATTGAGAGCGCCCAGCACCATCTTCTCGAGACCCACGTGCGTTTTCTGCTCGACCAAGATTCGAGAAAGGTTCGACTTCTACTGTTTCGTTTCGGCCGTCTCCAGCAGGTGAATCCGGAGCGATATAATTGTCGGTGCGAATAGGCTTGGAGCGCGGTATCTCATCAGACGAGGTGGTGGATATTGTCGCCGGGCGCGCAGCCGTTGGTTTCTTGATCTGATCAATCAGAACCGGTTCCTGCTCAAGAATTCCTTTTCCTGAACCCCGCACCGGGTTGACAGACTTCTTTGGTCGAATCTCAATAATCCCCAAGTCGGAGAGATCCTCTTCCGCCCGGCCAACAGGGCTTATCGCCATTTCCGAGGACGAACCCATCAGACGACTAATTAATCCACTCACTGAATCGCCGGCAAACTGTAGCACAACAAAGACAACTGCCAGCAACGCCGCAATTACGTACAGCATGGTACTGCTGAATACGATTGCAAGAATTAGGGCAGCTACGGCTGTACCAGCCAGAATCATACGTGACATGGTGCTCACGATAATAGGGTCACGAAAAGGGGCTCACCAGCAAGGCTGAAGTCCGCGAGGCAGATCGAATCGGATTTCCGGATTTACTGATCAGCAGTACAGAGATGATGGTCAACCTGCCAGGAATAAGACCCGTGCAAGACACATCCGCTCCAGGCTGCGTCCTGCGGAGAACGCAGAGGATTCAAGGTAGCAAATATCCATGGAAGTGTCCGCCAGTGGAATGCGGGAAAGCAGTTTTCGGAGCCATTCGTAGCTGGGACGATTCAACCTGACTGAACCAGATCCTAAACGCCCGGCACCACCGCCTCTGCAACAAAGCGCCTGAAAAGAAGGGCGTGTATCAACCTTGGTATCAGGCCGAGTCGCATTGCGAGAGTGATTCCATCGTCTACGTCGGACAGCTTGCATCTGCGGGTCACCGTCAAAACGAATTTGCGGCTGCGCAAAGGCTTAGTAACTGTCAAATTTGACGTGTTTTACAACTGCTTGTCACGCCTCTCAAATCCGCAGAACATTTTGGCACTCCCTTTGTAAGCTGATTAAATACAGATGCTAACGGGGCCTGATCCATCCATAGCGACGGATCGCCTGACTGACCCCAGGCTGGTCGAGTTAGCAGCAGCGCGCAATTAGGAACGTGCGATAAAGAGGAATCTTCGGTGCCCATTCCGGAGATTCCTCTTCTTTTTTGGCTTTTCCGCGAAGCATTTGACAGTCGAAACGCGACCCTTGCGGGTAGTAAGAGCAATGCTCTCTGTAAGTAGGTGACTGATTCGGTCCACACGATTCTGGGTCGCGTTCAATCTCGCGCGATTGAGGGTATTTTGTGCGTTAATATTGCTAGCAAGTGGTCTGTTTGGGGCCGTGAACTCACAGGTATTGGCCATGTCCGTGCCAGCAGGCCTATAAGAGATGATGCAGGAGTCAGGGCAAGAGAACCGATCTCCCGCGAAAGTTATGACGAGTAGACTCGGCACAAGAGTACTCTGAGTGGGCGCTTCTACTGAATCGCTCCTCTCCCAAGCTTCTTTTTCCGCCTATTGTCCCGCTGATGACGTTCAGATTTACAACGGTTGTACTCTTCCTCGCTCTGTCGATTATTGCGACGATGGCGGCGAAGTTTAAGGTATTCGATCCGGCGCCACAGGTTTGCTATCTCGTCGCCGACAATGACGGCCGGGCGACGACTCGCGACATACTCACGAAGATCGACCCCGTGACAGGAGTCGAAACCCCGATCGGACCCACGGGAACCGATTTTGTCGAAGCGATCGCGTTTAGCCCGTTCCGCTCAACCTTATTTGCCATCGACGGAGGATTACTCGGTTCGCTTAACCTGCAATCCGGAAAGTTTTCGCCGATTGGAAAAGTGGGCCACGGCATCGGCTCAATGGGCGACCTGACGTTCAGCGATGTCGACGGACTGACGGTAGATCCGCGCACGGGAGTTTTGTTTGGGTCGGCGCGCCTGTCTACAGGTAACTTCCTCATTCAAATCAATTCGTCAACGGGGAGCATTGTTGATCACGCATTCGGTATCACCTTCGACTATGTTCCTGTTGGTCCACTTGATCCGCGTCTTTTTGTCGATGACCTTGCAGTAAATCCGCTTGATGGACAACTCTACGCGGTTGCGACCGACACCACGCGAACGCTCCTGATAACGATTAACAAGGTGTCGGGTACTGCTGAGATCGTGACGGAGGTTGATGCCCTGGAAGTTGAGGGGCTTACGTTTGACGCCGACGGCGTATTGTACGGCGTCGTCGGAGCCGCCGGCAGAAAAGTAGTTACGATTGACACAGCGACGGGAAATGTCCAGCCGGTATTCCAACTAGGCGAAGGTGGAAATTACGACTATGAATCGATCGCCTGTGTAACAACCGGCACCCTTCCAGAGCCGGATTTTGTGCCGTCAAATTCGAGAGCTCCTGGTGACATCCGGATTGAGAGTGCGTTTCCGATTCCGGCGTCGACGAAGGTGACGTTACGCGTTCGGTTTACAAAAACGCTTACTGCTTCGCTGGATGTGTATGATATTCGCGGCCGTCGAGTGTGGGGTGAACCGGAGCGCGTGTTTGAGGCAGGTATATACGACATCCCAGTTGACGCGTCACGGCTTGACCCAGGCGTCTATCATTATCGGTTGCGCTCGAGGTTGCAGAACGCGTACGGTGACTTTTTAGTTGCGCGCTAGCTTGGTCCTTGACTTGTTTGGCGCGTACCGCAACGAAGTTGATCTGACGTTGATCGCTTCGGTGCCGTGAGACGATTTTTGCCCGGGGGTGCGTATCCCACTAACCCCGCTGACAAGCTAATCGATCGTCTGCACCGAAACTAAATGCACTGTTGCCCTACGTTCGGATCGGGCGCCAGCCTCAGGCCAAACAAAACGCTTGTATTTTCGGCGCCGTGCAACTAGGATGGTTGCAAATCCGCAACCTTTCGAGATTTCGATGTCTAAGTCATTCCTGCTCCCCGACGGTCTTTCGCGCTACTCCCGTCGTCGGTTTACAAAATCTGCCGCAACTGCATTAGGCTTGGCACCTGTCTTCGGCAAGCTACCGCAGTCCGCGTTTGCGGAACGCCTGTTTCAGCCCAGTCGGCCGATCCCAGAAGACGAGAAACTGGGTGTCGCCCTGGTAGGCCTCGGAAACTACTCAACGAACAACCTGGCGCCGGCCCTCCAGCAAACGGGCTTGTGCAAACTAGCCGGAATCGTTACAGGGACACCGCGCAAGGCTGAAGAATGGCAACAGCGCTTTCCCGAGTTGCAAAACCACGTCTACAACTACGAGAATTTTGAACAAATCGCTGACGATGATGCGATTGACATCGTTTACGTCGTGCTACCCAACAGCATGCACGCTGAGTACACCATCCGAGCCGCCAAAGCGGGCAAACATGTGATTTGCGAAAAACCAATGGCCGTTTCTTCGTTGGAAGCACACGCGATGATCGATGCGTGCGAAACGGCCGACCGTCGCTTGTTTATCGGCTATCGGCTGCACTTCGAGCCACACAATCTCGAAGCAGCAAGAATCGGTCGCGAAAAAGTCTTCGGCAAGATGCGCTACATCCAGTCTGACTTCGGCTTTCGGATCGGTGATCCAACACAGTGGCGTCTCCGGAAAGACCTGGCCGGTGGAGGCGCGCTTGTCGACGTCGGCATCTATGCCCTACAAGGTGCAAGATATACGGCCAATGAAGAACCGATCCGCGTCACCGCCCAGGAATTCAAAACAGATCCCGAAAAATTTGCGGAGGTAGACGAATTAATCA
>RCNE010001300.1_pt1 | contig 13531 bp, 12 predicted proteins | sample 2041361 | NCBI WGS metagenome assembly RCNE01 (sample SAMN09708229, study PRJNA481090) | Marine sediment metagenome, whole genome shotgun sequencing project.
ATGATTTTAAGAAGCGCAGTCAAGGATATGGGAGTACAAACCATTATTACTTCAAAAATAGAGCATCATGCCGTATTGCATACTGCAGAGGCCTTAAAAAAGCAGTTTGGTATCCATATTGAATTTGTTGCCCTTGATAGTTATGGCAATCCGGACATTCAGCATTTGGAAAAGTTATTATTGGCAGATGATTCAATAAAATTGGTTAGCCTGATGCATGTAAACAATGAAATTGGTAATATTTTGGATCTTCAGGAGATCGCGGTAATGTGCAAAGCTAATGGCGCACTTTTCCATTCAGACACAGTACAATCTATAGGTCATTTCAAATGGGACGTACAAAGCACACCGATTGATTTTATGGTAGCCTCAGCTCATAAATTTCATGGACCCAAAGGGGTTGGCTTTGCTTTTATAAGAAAAAACACCAATTTAGAACCTCTAATACTAGGCGGTTCACAAGAACGCGGATACCGGGCAGGAACTGAACCAATTCACAATATTGTCGGGTTAAAAGAGGCATTCGTTGCTGCCTATGATAATCTGGAAGAGGAAAAACAATATATCACCAGCCTTAAAGAATATTTTATTAAAAAGATCAAAGTAGCTCTACCTGAGGTTAAATTTAACGGATATTCGGGAAATTTGGAAAGGAGTACCTATACTTTGGTAAATGTTTGCCTTCCGTTTAGTAAAGAGAAATCGCAAATGCTTTTATTTCATTTGGATCTTAAAGGGATTGCTTGTTCGGAGGGGAGTGCCTGTCAATCAGGCGCCAGTGGTGGTTCACATGTACTGGCAGAAATTTTGTCTGATGAAGAACTGCAAAAGCCTTCTGTCAGGTTTTCTTTTTCAAAATATAACACAAGTGAAGAAGTAGATTACGTAATTGAGGTTTTGAAAGAGTTTAGTCAGACTTAGGATTTTTATTCATTCTTAACCTTTCCTTGTCATATGGAAATTTACGCACCAGTTTTTTCATCATTTTATCAATCAGGTCAGCTGTATTTTTTCCGGATTTTTTATTGATTTTATTTTCGTATTTCCACAGTAATTTCCCTGTTTTTCCATCACTTATTTTGATGCCGATTCTACCGTAATTAGAATCACCAATGAAATAGTCCATAAAGCTAAACTCAACAGGAATTCCCTTAGAGAGCAGGATATTTAGTTCCAAATTCCCACTTACTATGGCATCTACCTCCAGAATTTCTGAAAGTTCTTTAATGGTATAAGTATCTATATTATTGTAAGTAATGTTTTTTTGAGCGAGTATGGCATTGGTGTTTTTAATATTTTGAAAATCAACTGTGAATTTCTTCTTTTTCTTTCCCAGTCCAAAATAGGTCTCCAGGGCATCCTGTACCGCATAGCCTTCTTTTTCTTCTAATTTATTTGATTCTTCTTTGGTAATTTTTTCTTCTAATGCAAGATGCGTAAAAAACGGAATAATAGCCAGCACATGATGATCCTTGCTCAGGACATCGAATTTGCTGCTTTCGTATACATTTTTTTGGGCATTGATCAAAGTGCCGCAAGCAAGAAGGGTAATAAAAAGTAATTTTTTCATTCTAAATTAACTAAAAACGCATACTTAATTTCAGGTTGAACACACGGGATGTCATATAATTGGGAACCGCAAACTCCAGTTTACTATCCACATCTCTTACCCATGTGTTGGTTATGGAATTTTGATTGTTAAATAAGTTGTAAATCTCAAAACCAATATTTAATTCTTCAAAGCTATATAACCAGTGACCTTTTGGGTATTGTTTATTTAATCCTACAAAAATATAGGAAATACCCAAATCTGCACGTTTATAATCTCTTAATCTATTCTGAAAATTATAAGGATCGGCATAACTTGGTGAACCTCCGGGTACTCCGGTGTTGTAAACAAGATTCAAATACATCCTTAAACTTGGTATTGTAGGGATGTAATCCTGCCACAATAAGCCTAATTGAAACCTTTGATCTGTTGGCCTTGAAATATACCCTCTGTTATCAATATTTTCTTCGGTTTTAAGAAAACCCAGGCTTACCCAGGATTCTGTTCCCGGAACAAATGCACCATTCATTCTCATATCAAACCCATAAGCATAGGCCTTCGCATTATTAGCCGCGGCATAACGTATTCTGACATCATCAAGAGTGTATGGATTTACATTGGTCAAATTCTTATAATACAATTCGCTTACCAGTTTAAAAGGCCGGTTCCAGAGTTCAAAACTATATTCGTTGCCAAGTATAAAATGTACAGATTTTTGTGCTTTTACGTCCGGTTGAATAGCACCAGTGGGGTCTCTTAATTCACGATAAAATGGAGGTTGTTGATAGACGCCCGCGGCAATTCTAAATAACATATCGACCTTCCATGAGGGTTTGATTGCAAACTGCCCTCTTGGGCTGAAAATAATCTGAGAATCACTGGAAAATCCTTCCCCGCTTACCGTCCAATATTGGGTCCGGAATCCTAAGTTATAATAAATATTACTTCTGTTCCATAGTGCTCTTCGGCTATATTGAAGATATCCGGACAGACGATTATTTTTTACGAAATTCAAGGCGGAAACAGATGTGTACGGTACTATTGCTGAGTTAAAAGGTTCTTGCGGTTGATTGTTTATAAACTCATCAGTTGGAGGTCTCACAGAATAGCCTAAAGAGTCTAAAAATTCAGATTCACTTATTTGATCTCTAAAGTCTTCATGGGTATATTTAATCCCCCATTCCCAGGACTCCTCGTTTTTACTCAGTATACCTTTGTGTGCCACATTCACAATGAGCGCATCAAGATCATTTCTTGCCCTGTTAAACTGAGTTCCCAAGCCCCTTGTGGAGGTTGCCTCACCAAGATTATTGCTGCCGAGATCTGTATCAATCTCACCTAATTCATATTGTGAAATAACATCAGAATACTCTTCTTCCGTCGTATGGTAAAGAGAGGTTATAAAAGTAAGTGAAATGTTATCATTTACGTAATAATCCGCTTTTAGTGCCCCAAGACTGGTTTTATAATTATTATTTTCTTCGCCTTGATAGTATACAACAAGAGCCTTAGGATCGCTAATGGTTCCAAAATTGGTCTGTCTGGAAAGAGGTACATTTTTATAATCATTAACCGAAAGGTTACCTAAAAAGTTAAGGCTAAATTTTCTGGAGAATTGGTAAGTAAGATAAGTTTGTAAATCTGCAAAAGCGGGTGTAAAATTTGTATTGGTCTGCTGACTATTTACCAGGAGACTATTGTTTCTGTAGCGGAGGCCGGTTAAACTGGTAAAATTCCTGTTTTTAGATATAGTTTCAAGTGTAATTCCTCCTCCAAGAAAACTAGCTTCCACATTCAACCCGAATTCTGTAGGATTTATATAAGTAATATCCAGGACAGAAGATAGTTTATCCCCATAATGAGCCTGAAAACCACCAGCTGAGAATTCCAGATTTTGGACCATATCACTATTTACAAAACTTAATCCTTCTTGCTGACCCGAACGCACAAGAAACGGACGGTAGACCTCAATTCCATTGATATAAACCAGGTTTTCGTCATAATTCCCGCCTCTTACAAAATACTGCGTACTTAGTTCATTATTGGAAGAAACTCCCGGAAGTAACGCAAGCACATTCTCTACACCTGCATTGGCTCCGGGAATTTTTAGTACGAGTTGAGGGGAAATGGTTGTTATACCTTCAGCGCTTTTTTCTCCTGTTGCCGTAACTTCAACACCATCTACCTGAATTACATCAGTTTTCATTATGGGGTTGAATTCAAAAGTCTCATTTGTAGTGAGGATTAAGTTCTCCAGGATTACATTTTTATGGCCTAAATGAGTAAAAATTACAGTTATTTCCTCATCGGGAATTACGTTCATTAAATAAAATCCGGTTGAATCCGTATAGGTGCCATAGCCTTTGGCAGTTATGTTTACATTGGATAATGGCTGATCATTAACTCCCAGGACCACCCCGGTAATCGAAGCTTTTTGCCCGTTCACTAAAGTAAGCGAACCAAAAAGAGTAAGAAGGAATAAGAGTTTAGAACACTTCAAAAGTCTATTTTCTGTAAAAACTACTTGTAAAGGTATTTGAATTCCCTACGTTATCTGTAACGATTACTTTAAGTTCACATTGCGTTTGATTTAGAATTTTATCGTCAAAATTATAGGTAAGTGTTTTTGTTTTAGGTTCGTATTCCATTAATATCCATACACCATTTAACGTAGCAGAATAAGTGTCGATGCCACTTAGGTCATCAGAGATTGTAAGACTGAGATAACGGTAGTTATTTAACCACTGCTTTTCCTTAAAGTTCTTAGGACGTATTTTCGGTGGAATTGTATCCTGTGCCAGTGTATAAGTCCCAAGGCTTCTGGTTCTGGTTGTAAAGGTTGTCCCTCTTTTAAAAGTAGTCATGTAATTAGCCGTCTTTTTTTTGTCCAGACGGGCTATAAACAATTTCTTTCGCTCCTGTGGAGAGTATTTAGTTACATCAAAAGTTATTGTAAAGTTTTTGTGCGCTGGGATCCTATTGTTGTGTATCACAACTGTATCCTTACCTTTTTGCAGGTCCATATAAAAATTGTCATAAAAGGTATTTGCCGGAAAATAGACTTTTGCAGCACCCAGGTCATAATTATTAGGCTGTTTGGCGATAATAAAATAATCTGTCTTCAATTCATCCTCAATCACCAGTGGCTGCTGTCTTTTTCCTTCAACAGGAATAACTAATTTTACCAGATTATTATGCAGATCCTTTATAAGGATTTCCACCTGGTAATAAAGTCCTTCTCTAACTGTAATTTTTCCTTCATTATATATTTGTTTATATATTTCAAGTCGATTGCCCGGCGCAATAAAGCAGCGTTGTATACGCTGGTTATATTTCCCAAAATGGTCATAATCTATTAGAGTGTTGATATATCGGGTTTCTTTAAATGAGAACGATTCAAAATTAAAATCGGTGTAAATTTTTCCATTCACTAATTGTTGTACAGAATAGATTCCATTCTTATTGGCCGCGAGATCCTGCCTGTCATAGGCGTTTATTCCAAAACCAATTGTTCCGGAAGCGTACACATTATTTGCCAGATAAGATCCATCCTTTTGCTTATTGAATTTGATTTGAATCTTTTTACTACTTCTATTTACCTGAGCGTTTTCAGACAATGGATAGGCAAATAAACTAACTAGAGTTGGATTGGTAGCATCCCGTACCTCCAAGCCATAAAGTAGGGGGTTTGTTGGTTTTTCAGATATACTGCTTCTTATTTCAAAATGCAAGTGTGGTCCTGATGACCCTCCCGTGTTGCCGCTGTAAGCAATAACCTGATCTTTTATGACCTTAATGTCACCATAATCCGGAAATATCTCAACTTCATATGATTTTTTATCATATTGAATCTTTTTAATAAAGGATTCAATTTCCGGCGAAAACTTTTGTAGATGCCCATATACAGAAGTATAACCATTGGGGTGGGCAATGTATATAACTTTCCCATATCCCCAAAGTCCTACTTTTATTCTTATTACCGTGCCATTTCCTATGGCATAAACCGGCAATCCCTGTCGCTGTTGAGTTTTAATGTCAATGCCAGAATGGAAGTGATTTGATCGTAATTCACCAAATGTGCCAGCGAGGACTAACGGTATATCCAACGGAGGCCTGAAAGTGTTTAGGGGATACTTTTCCTGACCCAAACCAGTAATACCGGAAAGAAGAAGGAGACTTAAAATAAGTATTCTCATAGCTGCTAAGTTGATGCGAATTTAATTAATACGAGTTAAACTTGGAAAAAAGGTCTGTTAACAACCATAATTTTCTTTATTATTTATATCAATTTGCAGAATAGTCCAAATCATTGGAATTAAAGTATTACTTCAGGAATAATTGCAAAAACTATTGCGAAGTTGTTTGAGGTGTGTTAACTTTGTGTAAAACGTATTGTAATTTGCATATGAGCGAATTGGTTGAAATCGTTGATTCCTTAGAAAATAAAATTAGCAAGCTTCTGCACAAAATAGAATTGCTAAATCAGTCTAAAATAAGGTTGGAGCAGGAAATTGTTGCACTTAAAAATGAGGATGAAACAATAAGGAATACCATTTTGGAATGGGAAGAAAGATATAATTCTCTCAAGCTCGCAAATTCAATGCTGGGCAGTGATAATAATAAAACTGAAGCAAAGCTCAAAATAAATACATTAGTTAGGGAGTTGGATTATTGTATAGCTCAACTCGCTGAGTAGTGTTACTAAGAAATATGGGAGAGAAGCTGAAAATAAAGCTCTCTATCGCAGATAGGGTATATCCTTTGACTATTGACCCTAGTCAGGAAGAAGGACTAAGAAAGGCTGCAAAGAATATAGAACAGCTTGCCAAGAAATTTGAGCAAAATTATGCCGTTAGAGACAAACAAGATGTATTGGCCATGTGTGCCTTGCAGTTTGCCTCCAAGATTGAACAAAGAGGCATAGACAATACCGAGAGTACCAAAGAAGTTACAGAACGTTTAAAAGCGTTGGATCAGCTGGTAAACTCTAAGCTTAGTATAAAATAAGTTCTTTAACATAGTATAAAGTTACTGCCCACATTGGTATTTAATTTTTGACGAACTCAACACTAATTTGTTTGAAAAGGGTGAGTTTAAGTTGTAAAAGCAAGCCTTCTTGTAAAGGATCCTTGATCAATTTGTTAGCCCTAAACCTGTTTTCTGGAGTTTGTACAGAACTTCATCAATGTGGGTTTTTTATTTAAAATTGGTTTTTAAATCATTTTGAGGCCTGATCTCGATTTGTTTTTTACCCTTTGGGGATGAACAAAAATAGTTTTAAAGTATTATTACTTAGTGATTGCTCGCATCATTTTCAAGTGCTGCATTCATACTTTAACTAGGGGCAGGAAAGTATTAATTATTAAAATAGGTTATGGATATTACAACAATTGCAATAGCAGCTTTAGTTGGTTTGGTAATAGGATTAGTTGTTGCAAAAGTCTTAGAGAAGGGTAAGGCATCAAAGACTGTTGCAAATGCAAAAAAAGAAGCGAATACTATCTTAAAAGCCGCCAATACTGAAGGCGAGAATATTAAAAAAGATAAAATTTTTCAAGCAAAGGAGAAGTTTTTAGAATTAAAAGCAGAACACGAGAAAGTAATCATAAACAAAGACAAAAAGATTGCTGAATCTGAAAAACGAACACGGGATAAAGAATCACAGATTAGCGGAGAATTGGCTAAAAATAGAAAGTTAAATGAACAACTTGAAATTAAACTAAAAGATCTCGAGCACAAATCTGAACTTTACGATAAAAAGCAATCTGAACTTGAAAAACTTCATAAAAGTCAAGTTCAACAGTTAGAGGTCATTTCCGGCTTAGCGGCGGAAGATGCAAAAAGCCAGCTCCTTGAATCTTTAAAGGAAACTGCCAAAATAGATGCTATGGCTTATTTGCAGACCACAATGGAGGATGCTAAACTTACTGCTCAGCAGGAAGCCAGGAAAATTGTCATAAATACAATTCAGCGCATTGGTACTGAAGAAGCTGTTGAAAATTGTGTATCTGTATTCAACCTTGAATCTGACGATGTTAAAGGTCGTATTATTGGTAGAGAAGGACGGAATATCAGGGCACTGGAAGCTGCTACAGGAGTAGAAATTATTGTTGATGATACCCCTGAGGCCATTATACTATCCTGCTTTGATTCTGTTCGAAGAGAAGTGGCCCGATTGTCTTTACATAAACTTGTTACGGATGGCAGAATTCATCCGGCCAGGATTGAGGAGATTGTACGAAAAACTGAAAAGCAAATAGAACAAGAAATTGTTGAGGTTGGAAAACGTACGGTTATTGATTTGGGTATTCATGGATTGCATCCGGAATTGATTAAAGCCGTAGGTAGGATGAAATATAGATCTTCTTACGGACAGAACTTATTACAACACTCAAGAGAAGTAGCAAAACTTTGTGGCGTAATGTCGGCAGAATTAGGTTTGAATCCAAAAATAGCCAAGCGAGCAGGTTTATTACATGATATAGGTAAAGTGCCAAATACCGAGGTAGAAGTGGAAACACCTCATGCAATTTTAGGGATGCAATGGGCCGAGAAATTTGGGGAAAAACCGGATGTTTGTAATGCTATTGGAGCCCACCATGATGAAATAGAAATGAAGACCTTAATATCACCAATCGTACAGGTATGTGATGCTATTAGTGGTGCCCGCCCTGGAGCAAGAAGACAAGTGCTGGATTCCTATATTCAAAGACTAAAAGATCTGGAAGATATCGCCTTTGCTTTTGGAGGTGTACAAAAAGCCTATGCCATTCAGGCAGGAAGGGAATTGAGGGTTATTGTTGAAAGTGAAAAAGTAAGTGATGAGAAAGCTGCACAGCTTTCATTTGAAATCTCTCAGAAAGTTCAGACCGATATGACCTACCCGGGTCAGGTAAAAGTTACAGTAATACGTGAAACACGTTCGGTTAATGTGGCCAAATAAAGAGCCGTCTTATACAAATTTAAAAACGAGCTTTTAGCTCGTTTTTTTGTTTCATATATATTTGGGTGCCCTGACAAAGGACATTCGTTTAAACCGTAATTGTTTTAATCAACTACAAATTTAAATCCCGCCGTAATAATTCCTGCCTTTAGACCAGTACTTCTTTTGTAATAATCATACTTTAAATCAATGCTCTTCAAACCTACTTTCAATTTGTGTTGTTTCATAATTATGTTGGTATAATTAATACCGATACCATATTGATTTGCATTGTATTCGGACAAATCATAATCTGAAGTATAGAATTGAGAGGTGGAAAGATTTTCGTTATATGGAGCAAAATAATCCGCGGCCTTTTGGTTGTAAAAGCGATAGGAAGGATATAAAGTGAATTTTTCCGCAATTTTCACAGGCAATTCAATACTTAGTGTATTGGAATTAATTCCCCAATCATCAAAATAATATCTATAAGATGATCTCACAACCAGATATTCATTGATAAAAAAGTTGAGTCGACCTCCCAGAGCAACTTTAAATCTGGAATCAGGCAGGCGTTCAATATCATCCGCGAGATGAAAGATATCAATGAAGGAATCTGCCACATCACTAAAGTATACCCTTTGAAAAGGCGTGGAAAGCAAGCCTTGCTGCAGCACCAAATCAGCTAAAAAAGATCCCTGTATATTTTTGGTAAGTATTTGCGATAAACCAACACCAAAAGAATAGGAGTTACGATTCTCATCTGTTAAAACTGTAAAAGAAGGGTTGTAATCAGGATTTCCTATGATGGTATTTTCTACAAATAAAACATCATTTAATCCACTTCCACCAGGAGCGAAAGGACGAAGTTCAAAAGGGTAAATAATTTTCCATTTATCTAAAAATACATTTGCACTAAATCCAAGTTCTGTATTTTTCTCATTGAACAACCTGGTATAACTGCCTCCAAAACCTAGTGAAGTGTAATCGTACTCTGTTGAAAATGAAAGTCTTCCGCTCCATATAGAATTTCTATCATCCGAACTATGGCTGTAATTTCCTGTAAGATTAAACCAGGTATCACTCTGTGAAGCGCCAGAGGAAGCAATAAAGGGGTCTGCAAAACCATTATCAAAGGGGTTAACGTTACTAGAAGAGGCAGAGGTATATGCCGATATACCGGCATCCACTGTTAGTACGTCATCATCACTTAAGGGAATTGCAATTACCAATGCCCCGGTAATATCGGTTAATTCTTCGGTGCCAAGTCCACCTGTTACTGCTGCATTATTGCCTTCCTGGGAATAGTAACTAGCTAAAATGTCTATTTCGGCGGTTTCCAAAACCCTTTTTTTATAATCTCCGTCATTTTGTCCAGGATTCTGGGCGTGGCAAATACCAAAGACCATGAAGAGACCAATAAAAAGTAGGAGCTTATGTATTGACGTAGTTTTTCTAAAAATAAGTGGGAGTTTAATTCTTCTCATCGTCAGGTTAATTGCATCCACAACCGCCACCAGTTTTACCTCCATTTGCACCAACTGCAGCTTCGCGATAGGAATGAAATATGGTTATGTTTCTATCTGATAACTTTTCCGATAGTACCATATCAGGATCATTAATATTCACTTTTTCATATCCCTTTACTGCAACACAGCTACTTAAAACTATAGGGATACATGCTACTAAAACAATTTTTTTAATCATATCCTGTCTATTTCTATATTATCGGAAGTAAACACTTTCCCTTCTTTGTCGATAATTACGCACTCAACTTTCGGTAATTGATTAATTCTGTTTAATCCTGTTTCAATACCCATTACAAATACAGATGTTGCAAGGGCATCTGCCAATTCTGCTTTTGGAGCAAATACGGTTACACTCAAAATACCGGTAGCGGGATAACCTGTTCGCGGGTCAATAATATGCGCGTATCGAATATCATTAAATTGCACAAATTTTTCATAATTACCCGAAGTTACCACTGCACCATTCGAAATCGGCAAAATGGCAGCTGCTTTGGTTTTATTTAGTGGATTCGTAATAGCTACGGTCCATTCATTACCATTGGGTTGTCTGCCCCATGTATTCATATCGCCTGAAGCATTAATAATACCTGCCTGTACGTTGTTTTTGATTAATAGGGCCTTAGCCTGGTCTGCTGCATATCCCTTCCCTATGGCTCCGAATCCAATTTTCATTCCTTTATCTTTAAGGAAAACCGATTTATTCTTGGAATCCATAATTATTTTTTGGAATCCCACTTTAGAAACGGATGACTCTATTTCTTCGTTTGAAGGCATTTTCTTCATACTACCATCAAATTTCCAGATTTTGTCCATAGACGCATAACTGATATCAAAAGCGCCATCGGTTAATCCGGATAGGCCTATTGCCCTGTCTATTAAGCCATATAATTCTTCGTCGACTTTAACCGGCTTTAATCCGGCATTTCTGTTAATTTCAGAAGTCTCGGAATTGGGATCCCAGGAAGAAATGAGTTTTTCAATTCTTGAAATCTCATTAATGGCAAGGTCAATTACTCTATTGGCCTCCATTGAATCTTTAACGACTACAGTAATTTGAAAACCACTGCCCATTAGTTTTAGGCTTCGCTGAAATGATTGTTGTGCCGATAAGGGAACAATAGCGAACAAGAGAATAATAAGGGAGCTACTAAGTTTTACCATTTACCCTTTAAAAGATTCTAAAAGACCGATATATTCTTTAACCGATATTTTTTTATAACCAGTTTGTCCCAAAATCTTGCCATCTTTATCCAGGACTATTACCAATGGAAAGTATCCATTGCGATTATAGGTTTCGGCCAATTGCTGATTTTTTTTCTGCTGCTCAGCCGGGAGCATATTTTGTTTTTTACGTGGGAAATCTGCCAATAGCATGACAAAGTGATCTGCAGAATAATTTATGAATTCTTCACTACGCCATATTTGCTGATCAAGTTTTATGCAAGGGGCACACCAATCTGAGCCCTGAAAAACTAAAATTATCGGTTTATTTCCAGCTTTAGCTATTTCTTTGGCTTGATCAAAATCGGTTTGCCAATCCTGGGCAAAAATTGTTCCGGAGGCAAAGAAGATAAATAATAATACTGTTTTCATTTTCATATGCAACGTTAACGTCAGTTTTGAATAGTTCGTATTCGTTTTCAAAAAATTTAAGTTTTTCTTATTAAAATTATAGAGTAATGGATAAAGTTATTTATTTGATGAAAATAAAAAAACACTAAATCTCATTTGCTTCTGTAATGAAATTCAATAAAGCATCGGTTTCAACTACCGTACCAAATTCATTGTGCAAACTTGCCAATTCAACTTCATGAATCATTTCAGCCTTGTATTTTGTTCCGTCCGCTGCTACTTTATCAAAGGTCGCCGTTGCATCTCCAACCAAAAATGTATCATATCCCAAATTTCCTGCCATTCTTGTGCTACTCGATACGCAATGATCTGTAGTAAGTCCAACTATAACAACTTTTTTGATTTCCAGTTTATCTAATTGTTGTTTTAAATCTGTACCAATAAAGGCACTGTTCACCTCTTTTTCTATAATTGATTCATTGGCCAATGGCCTTACAATATCCTTGAATTCGTTACCTGGCTGGCCCTTAACAAGTGGGGAAATCGGATTGGTTGAGTTATGTTTAATATGAAAAATGGGAAGTTTATGATTTCTCCAGAAGTCCAGGATTTTTCTTGCATTTGATTCAGCTTGAAGATTATTTCTATGACCGCCGTAATAATCAATATCATCTAACCCTTTCTGAATATCGATAAGAAGTAATGCCGGTTTACTATTATGATTCATATTATTCAATTTTATAGAGAATTGGATTAAAGGCTTTAGAGGCAACCATTACTTTATCTCCAAGGTTCAGGGATTGTACTTCAGATTTATCAGCAATTACTTTAACCACATTGTTTTGAATAAGAACCGATACAATAGCGACAACATCCTGGTGTTCTATCTTCAATACTTCCCCTATAAATTTAAATTTACCGCTGATATTTTTGTTAGAAAAGATCTCATTTGGAATACCTTTTCTGGTAATTTTTCCCTGTTCAAGCACAAAAACCCGATCAGATAGTTTTATAATCTCGCCTATATCATGACTTACCAATAAAGTGGTCAGACCATATTCATTATGAATTCTTATGATGTAATCCTGGAGTTTCAAACGAATTTTATAATCCAGGGCGGCAAGTGGCTCGTCCAATAGAAGAATATCAGGTTTACGAACCAGAGCTCTCGCCAGGGCCACCCGTTGTTGTTGCCCTCCTGAAAGTGTTTGTGGTTTTCTATTTTGCAGATCGCCAAGTTCCATCATCTCTATAAGATCTACAATCACTTTTTTATTCTGACCTTTAGTAGATGCAAACTCCAGATTTTGTAATACAGTCATATTTGGAAATAAGGCATAATCCTGAAAAACATATCCTATATTCCTATTTTGGGGAGAGAGAAAGATTTTGGTTTTGGTGTTAACCCAACTGGTGTTGTTTATTGTTATTTCACCCTTATCTGGCTTCAATAAGCCGGCAAGGATTCTTAAAGTAGAGGTTTTTCCGGCACCGGATTCACCGTAAAGAGTAACCAATTCCCCTTTTTCAATTTCACATTTTATGCGAAGGTTCATTTGTCCGTCAGAGGCACTTAAACTTTTATGAATATCAATTTTTATCATTTCCAAAAGCGCTTTAGATACCCGCCGTTTATTAAATAAACCATAAGCAGGATACAAAATGTAATGATAAATAATACAGTAGCATAGAAGTTAGCGGCACCATAATTCATCGCTTCAACTTCATCATAAATTGCAATTGATGCGACTTTGGTTTTTCCGGGAATACTACCACCAATCATTAATACAACCCCAAATTCACCTACGGTATGTGCAAAAGCAAGCACAATGCCGGTTAATAAGGAAGTTTTACAATTGGGAAGGAGTACTTTGAACAAGGTGGTCCATTTCGATTTTCCCATTACCTGGGAAGCTTCTGTAAGTGAATGAGGCAGAATGCTAAGGCCCGATTGAATGG
>RCNE010001301.1_pt1 | contig 13529 bp, 14 predicted proteins | sample 2041361 | NCBI WGS metagenome assembly RCNE01 (sample SAMN09708229, study PRJNA481090) | Marine sediment metagenome, whole genome shotgun sequencing project.
CTGATTGAATGGGAAGTAATCGATTCAGCAGGATTTTCTGTGAGACCTCCTAGAACATTTCCTAACGATCAGCCATACGAACCTTTTACTGGTCCTTTAGAGCCTTTTCAGAACGTTAGAGCAACTAACAATACACAAATAAACAGGTTACAAGCTTATGGCCAATGGAGTAAGCGAAGCACTTTAGGAACTAATGATGTTTGGTATAACGCAGGGGTTCGTGCTCATAATTGGTCTGTTAGCGGTGATGGTATTTCAACATCAAATCAAATAGTATTTAGCCCACGTGCTCAGTTCGCTATAAAACCATTTTGGGAAAAAGACATGCTTTTTAGAATTGCAGGAGGTTTATATTATCAACCCCCTTTTTACAGAGAACTTCGTGATGCTAATGGGGTAATTCAACCTGAAGTAAAAGCTCAAAAATCATTTCATTTAGTTCTAGGAAACGATTACAGTTTCAAAATGTGGGATAGACCTTTTAAATTAACTTCCGAAGTATATTATAAAAACTTATCAGATGTTAACCCTTATACACTTGAAAATGTTCGTATTCGCTACAGAGCAAACAACAGCGCTAAAGCTTATGCTTACGGATTAGATATGCGCTTAAATGGAGAGTTTGTTCCTGGTACCGAATCTTGGTTTAGTTTTGGGTATTTAAAAACCGAGGAAAACATCGATAATAGAGGTTATATTTCTCGTCCTACAGACCAACGTTTAAAGTTCGCAGCATTGTTTCAAGACTATGTACCAAATATGCCAAATTTAAAAATGTATTTAAACTTGGTATTCAATACTGGATTACCAGGAGGCTCTCCTAGTTATGCTGACCCTTATGATTTTCAAAACAGATTACCTTCTTACAAACGTGCAGACTTTGGCTTGCAATACGTTTTAGTAGATTCAAAAAAAGAATTTAATAACGGTTGGAAAAAACCATTTAAAGAATTGTCTTTTGGTTTTGAAATATTCAACCTATTTGATGTTCAAAACTCTATAACAAATACTTGGGTAAGAGATGTGAGTAGCAAAAGACAAATTGCTATCCCAAATTACTTAACACCTCGCGTTTTTAATGTAAGGACTACAATGAAGTTTTAAAGAAATTTTATTAATTCAATCTTATTTAATAAGTAAATTCATTGATTCGGCTGTAATATTTGTTCCATCGTTTATATTTTCAACCCAAACCTCTACATAATCGTTTGGAGCTAATTGAACCACACCGGATAAAGATATAGACCCTCTATCAGCACCATTAGCTATTTTTCTACTTTGTTCAGATTCAGGAAGAATCGCACCGTTTTTTGCTAGATAAAATACAAATCGTTTTCCATTACTAGAGGCAGTTACTGATATTGAGCCCGTATAACTAAAATATCGCGTTTTTGTTCCAATATAAACTAACCTATTATCTACCGGAGATGATGTTCTTAATAGATTAAGAGCAGTAGTTGATCCTGCCATTTTTATTGGTGTATTTGCTCCAGTAATATTAGTAACAGCAGAGGTAGAGACATATAAATTACCTGTGGCTACTTCATCACTTTCTGTTATTAACCCTGGAGATTCAATATTCCATGGATTACTAAAGTTATAACCAACATACGTACCCGCTATATAACCTATAACATAGGTTCCAGCTCCTGAAAAAGGAGTACTAATTATATTACCTGAACCCACCGTAGGATTAGCACTAACATCAATTCCCACTGCACCTGCAGGTACTGAACAAAAACCACTTACTTTTTCTATTAAAGAAAACGTGCCTACATAAGTTTCAAACGTTCCAGAATTATTACCAAACCAAGCTACATTACTTAATAATAAATTACCAATATTTGTATACGTAATACCTGTTGTATTATTTACCAGTTGAATAATATTCATAAACACAACTCCAAAAGCAGAAATGGATCCAACACTTGCCGAATTACCAATAATACAATTTTGAAAAACCAATGACTCTGCTCCGCTTCCTGTTAATCCAAATATACTTCCTCCAGGAGCTGTTAAAGTTAAATTTTTTATTCCACCACCACTTGCACCAGAAAATATAGCTCCTCCTACTCGAACTAAAATATCTTCGTTTGCATCTAAGCCGGAAATATAAGCCTCATTAAGATCTATAGGAGCTGCTAATGTTATACTGCCATTAATTTCATAATAAGTATTAGGTGTAAGTAAATACGAAGATCCTCCACCAGCGGCTAGCTCATCAGCTAAATCAGAAATATTTTTAACTAATTTATAGTTATCTCTAATTTGACTTTGCAATTTATTCCAAATACTATTATCATAATAATAAAAAGCAGTTTCATCAGTATCATAAACCAATAAACCATCAGCAGGCGTCCCTGGTGACCCAATAGCATTTCGTTGAGCAGATGTCATTCTTGGTGCTAAAACACCTTGTGTTGTAGATTCAATATCTAAAATTGAAGTTGGATCTGGTGTTTTGGTACCAATACCTACTTTACCTACTTGTGAATAACTTACTTGTTTAAAAAAAAATAAAAAGGAAATACTACAAATTAAAGTTAAAAATCTTCTCATACTAGTAATTTTGGGGTTATTAGTGTGAGACTAATTAAATGGGGATGCAAATATATGAAAAAAACCGATTAAAAGCAATTTTGAAGGCATCAAAGCACTTTTTGTGTCTATTTTGAAAGAATTTAACTTAATTTATGTAAGAAAAAAATTAAATTTCAAAATACTCTTTTAAAACATTTACAGCATAATCTACCTCATCCTTTGTATTATAAATACTAAATGAAAAACGAATAGATGGTTTTTGCAAATCTTCATCACTCAAAATCTCAGACAAAACATGTGAATTTTGAGAGCTTCCGCTTTGGCATGCACTTCCTTTTGAACATGCAATACCCTTTAAATCTAGTTGAAATAAGAACATCGCTGCTTTTTTTGGAGAAATTGGTAAGCAAACATTAACAAGTGTGTATGTGCTCTTCTCTAAATTATCAGAGTGACCATTAAATTTCACTTCTGGAATGGCCTTTTTTATCTCATCAATAAAATATTGCTTTAATTCTTTGATGTAAAGCATCTCTTTATCCAAATAATCATAGGCGCTATTCAAAGCTTTTTCTATACCCACAATATTATGAATACTTTCAGTCCCAGCGCGCAAACCCCGCTCCTGCTCGCCTCCTATAATTAACGGTTTTAAACCTGAGTTTTTCCTAATAAAAGCAAAACCTACACCTTTTGGTCCATGAAACTTATGTGCTGAAGCCGCTAAGAAATCTACCGAAATATCCTGCAAATCCATTTTATAGTGTCCTATAGATTGTACTGCATCACTATGAAAAAGGGCATTATTTAATTTACATAAATCTGCAACACGTTTTATATCTAGAATGTTCCCTATTTCGTTATTTACATGCATTAAGCTTATTAGTGTTTTCGCTTCTGTATGCAATAAACTCTCTAAATGCTTGAAATCTATGTCTCCATATTGATTTATATTAACATAGCTTACCTTTATTTTAAAATCGCTCTGTAGCTTTTCAACCGTATGCAAAACTGCATGGTGTTCGATTTTAGAAGTTACAATATGTGTTACACCTAAATCTTTAACCGCACTATTTAAAACTAAATTATCAGCTTCTGTACCTCCAGAAGTAAATATAATTTCTCCTGCCGAAACATTTAGACTGCTAGCAATCATTTTTCTAGATTTTTCTACTATGGCCTTAGACGACCTTCCAAAACTGTGAGAAGACGAAGGATTTCCAAAATTACTTTTCATAATTTCGTAAACTACCTCAATCACTTCTTCCCGTATAGGTGTAGTTGCTGCATTATCAAAATAAACTGGTTTCATATGTTTATTCTTTTTTCAGATAAAAGCTATTCAATATATTAATGCTTTTAAAGTTCAAAAATACTTGAAATAAAATTATTATCAATCATACCAATTAAACTTTAAAATGGTTGATTATAAATTTGAATTATATTTTCTTTAGATGAAAGACGAAATATAAGTATAGCTTTGGTTACAGTTCTATTTTGTGTTGAAATACAAAGGAAATAGAAACTAATTTTATCGATTATTTTGAACTTTATTTGGTATTACTCCGTTATAATTATCAATTCCATTATTTTTGCCTAAAACCCAAATACTATGCGTAAGTTATTTTTTGTTTTTTTAGCCTTAGTCTTTATGCCTTTAAATTCTTGTGATGATGGCGATATTATTGATTTTGAATTAGATTTTGATGATACCTTTCAAGTTTGTGAGGGTGGAGATGACATGGTTTTTTATAAAACTAAAAATGATCCATCTGAATCTTTATCTTTAAAAATAAGTAATGTAGATTTAGAAGACATTCTTGATGTTGATGTTGATGGTGTTTTTGAAGATTCTTATACAATAAGCACCTCAAATCCTTTTAATTATCGTACTTACAGTAACACAACTTTACCTAGTGACTTGTTTTGTAATGTCATACCTAACTCTGAGGTTAATATTACACAAGATATTATAAGCACTAGCGGTACCGCAGATTTAAAAACAGTTTTAACTGAAGATGATAACGACGACATTCTTGCCGAATTGGAAGATATAAATAGTAATGGAGACTTAGAGGATGACGATACAGATGGTGACGGTTTACCTAATTACATTGATGCTGATGATGATGGTGATAATATTTTAACTAAAAATGAAGACCCAGACCCAAATGGTGATGGTGATTTAAGTGATGCACTAGATACAGATGAAGATGGTACTCCTGATTATTTAGATGTTGACGATGATGGTGATGGGATTGATACCAGAGATGAAGAAAATGATAGTCAAGACGAAAACCCTGCCAACGATATTACCGTTAGTGAATTTGGTGCGGATTATTTAAATAAAGATGTTGCTAATTTAGGGGCACCAGTTGCTACAGCTTATAGAGAACATACTATAACTCAAACCTATGTGGTTACGCTTACAATTTTTGATTTTGATTTAGATATTATTTCTTTAGATATATATGATTTTGGAGTATTGGATGCTAGCGAAACCACAGATACAAGAACTGTAACTCCAGATTTCCCTTAATCTTTAGAAGCATTTTGGTAAATATAAACCTCTGTGGCACCTAAACCATATTTCTGGTAATTGGCATCATAGAACTTTACATTAGCATAGCGACCAAATAAATAGTCTAACTCCATTTTTAATACGCCCTCGCCTACACCGTGTATAAAAACTATTTTTTGAATGCGCTTACTTATGGCGAATTCTAGTTTTCGTTTTGCAGTATCTAACTGTAGGGTTAACATATCATGATTAGCCATACCTCTTGAAGAATTCACTAATTGATTGATATGTAAATCTACTTCCATGGTAGGCTCATATCTATCTTTAGTTCTTACTTTAGACTGATTTTTTCGTTTTGGAATTTCTTTTTCTGAAACGACATCATCTATATTTGAATTTGAAAATATCTGAGATGCCATAGATTCTTTTTTATCCTTTACAACTAATTCATTCGCTTGAAAATCTAATAAAAAACCATCATTTGTTTCAATAGAAATTGTTTTACCTTGTATATTATTAACAACACCAGATAAATCTTCATCTAAAACCAGAACATAATCACCTAATTTAAACACCATAATTAATTGTTTTCAGATATATCTTCATCTTCATCATTATGTCTACTTGGTATCGTTTTTGCTATTCTATAAACTCCTGCCATAAGTAAAACAAGGCCTCCAATTAAAACATATTGGTTTTGGTCAGCACCAGTTTTAGCATACATAGCAACAAAAGCACCAACAATAATTAAAATGTAGTTTAAATATTTCATATTAAAAATCAACCCTAGATGAGCAAGCAAATTACATTAAAAATTAGATTTTCTCATATCAATTACAAATTATTATCCGTTCAAAAACACCGATTAAACACATTTAACACCGCTAAAATACATTTATTGTAAAAAAATATTATATTTGTCACCGTATAAGCCCCAAATTTTATGCACAACAAATTAATCGTTTTCGCATTATTAATCTGCAACCTAAGTTTTTCGCAACTTTCGGTTCGTAATAGCGCTTACCTTTTTGTTAACGATGAAATCGTTTTTATAGAAGATTATATCAATTTGAATGAAGCTACGAGTAGTATGTATTTGCGTAACGAAGCTCAAATCATTCAAGGCTCTGGAACAACCGGAAACTCTGGTATTGGTGAATTAAGTGTTTATCAGGAAGCTAATGGCGGTGAACACGAATACAACTACTGGTGCTCTCCTATCGGAAATAAAACTAGTAACCTAGTAAACAATCCATTTGGTATTTCATTTTTAAATGATGTTACAGGTTTAATCTCTTCTACACCTGCAACATTTGTAAGTTCACCATCATATAACGGGACCTCAACTCCTTTAAACATTGAACCTTATTGGGTTTGGAAATTTATAGCTTCTGATAACTACGCTGAATGGGTTCACGTTCAAGGCTATACAACTATTAATCCTGGTGAAGGTTTTACAATGAAAGGAACCATCGGTTCTGGAGATGCGCAGCGCTATGATTATAGAGGCAAGCCAAACAACGGCACTATGGCTGTTAGCGTTTTAACCAATCAATTTACTTTAGTAGGGAACCCATACCCTTCTGCTATAGATGCTGTTTCATATATACACGATACGCAAAACGCGGCGGTTATTAATGGCACTTTATATTATTGGGAGCAAGATCCTACTACAAACTCACATTATATAAACGAATCCAATGGAGGTTATGCAACCTATACTATAAATGCAGCAGGAACCGTTGAAACGTTTGTATCTGCCGTTTTTAATACTTATAATGGTGACGGATCTATAAACGTAAGTAATACTGGCGCAGGGAGTAATACAGCCAGACGATACATACCAATAGGACAAGGTTTTATGGTTGAGGGGGCAGCAAATGGCGTGGTTAGAGCTAAAAATGCTCATCGTACTTATATAAAAGAAACTGCTGCAAATAGCGAGTTTTTCAAAAATTCTGGTGAAAAAGGAAAAGAAAAGGAAAATGATTTTTCAAAAATGCCTAATGATTATAAACGTTTTAGAATAAATATTGATTTTAACAACAACTATACCAGACAGTTAGTGCAAACTTTTCATTATACCGCAACTGAAGGTTTTGATTATGGATTAGAATCAAAAATAAACGCAAATGATGTTCTATCTTCTGATGCCTATTGGACCATTGATAATGACTCCTACATTTCTGAAGCATTAATCTTTGATGATGGTTTAAAAATTCCGCTAGTTATCAAAACAAGTGAAAACTTACCGATTAGAATAAGAATAGCAGATATTCAAAACTTTGAAAGCGAAAAACCTATTTACTTGCACGACATTGAAAATGATACGTTTGTCAATCTGACAAATCAAGATTTTGAAATTAATCTTGAAAGTGGCGAGTACACTAATCGTTTTGAAGTTACTTTTAACAATAATGTTTTAAGTAATCCAGAAGAAACGCTTGAAAGCTTAAAAATATTTCAGAATAACAAAATATCTCAACTTAAGTTATTAAACAAAAATAATCTTGATATAGCATCATTTAAATTATACGATATTTCAGGAAAACAAGTTATGAGTGAGCGTATTTCTTCTTCTAAAAGAAAATATACATATTCAACAAAATCAATAAGCAATGGTGTTTATATTGTTAAAATTGAATTAGCAAACCAACAAGTTTTTAGCAAAAAAATTATTGTAAGCAATAGAAAATAACATATTTCATATTTACTTCCTTAACTAGCTTTTAGTATTTTAGCTCTTAATAATTTATTTTCAATTTATGGAAGAGTACATGCTACCTTGTTTAAACAAAAAACTCTTTGGGGTTGACTGTTTGGGTTGTGGTATGCAACGTGCAATAGGGTTAGTTTTTCAAGGTGAATTTGTTGCTGCTTTCGAAATATATCCAGCTATTTATAGCTTAATTGCTCTTTTTATATACATTGGCATTAATTTTTTCTTTAAATTTAAACATTCAAATAAAGTTATTGGAGCACTTGCAATTATAACAGTAGCTACAATTATCATAAGTTATATCATTAAATTAATCAATTAAAATTTACACATGGAACAACAAAAACTCAACCCAACTCTTGTATACGTTTTAGCTATTTTAGGTCTTTTATGCTGCTGCTTTGGTGGTTTTGGATTCATACTAGCTGGTACTGCATTTTTTATTGCTTATAGCAAACTAAATCAAGTTAAACTTAATCCTGAAAACTTTGACACATCAAGTGTAAAAGCTATGGATACTGCAAAAACTGTCGCTTTGGTGATATTAGTAATAAATATCCTATATCTTATTTACACTATTTATCAAATTTCTACTGTAGGATGGGATGAAATGATGAGAAAATCACAAGAAATGATGGAGCAATATCAAAACCAATAATTTAAAAAAATTAGATATAAAAAAGGCGACCAATTGGTCGCCTTTTTTTATACTTTACTCTTAAAGAAACTATTAAAATCTAAATTTCAAATTGCTTCAAGGTCTTCACTATTATAGAAACACAGTCTAACAATTGTTCTTCAGTCATCACTAAAGGCGGTGCAAAACGGATAATATTACCGTGTGTTGGTTTAGCAAGCAATCCGTTATCACGTAATGCTAAACAAATATTCCAAGCGGTATCACTATCTTCATCATCATTAATCAATATGGCATTAAGTAAACCTTTACCTCTAACTAAATTAACAATATTGCTAGTTTCAATATATTTATTTAATTCACTTCTAAATAAATTACCAAGCTTAAATGCATTTTCAGCAAGTGCTTCATCTCTAACAACTTCTAATGCAGCAATTGCAACAGCAGCTGCAACAGGGTTTCCACCAAAAGTACTTCCGTGAGTCCCAGGTTTAATAACGCTCATGACATTATCATTTGCCAAAACAGCAGATACAGGATAAACACCACCACTAATGGCTTTTCCAAGAATTAAAACATCTGGTTTTACATCTGGAGTATCAGAACAATTTTTATTTTCACAGGTACAATTACCGCAAGTTGCTAATAAACGTCCTGTTCTGGCTATACCAGTTTGTACTTCATCTGCAATAAACAATACATTGTATTGCTCACAAAGCGCTTTGGCTTTTACTAAATAATCATCATTTGGCACGTAAACTCCCGCTTCCCCTTGAATAGGTTCAACAAGAAAACCAGCTACATTCGGGTTATTTTTTAATACTTCTTCCAAAGCATTCAAATTATTATATTCAATTTTGATGAATCCGTTTGTATATGGTCCGAAATTTTTACGTGCTACAGGATCATTTGAAAATGAAATAATGGTTGTTGTTCTTCCGTGGAAGTTATTCTCACAAACAATAATTTCAGCTTTGTTTTCATCAATACCTTTTACTTCGTAGGCCCATTTTCTACACAGTTTCAAAGCGGTTTCTACAGCTTCTGCACCTGTATTCATTGGTAAGAGTTTATCAAATCCGAAAAATTCGCAAGCAAATTTCTCATATTTACCAAGCATATCGTTATGAAATGCTCTTGAAGTTAACGCCAATGTTTTCGCTTGTTCAATCATGGCATTAACTATTTTTGGATGAGAGTGCCCTTGATTTACTGCAGAATATGCGGATAAAAAATCATAATACTTTTTACCTTCTACATCCCATACAAACACACCTTCTCCCTTGTTTAATACTACAGGTAACGGATGGTAATTGTGTGCACCATACTTGTTTTCTAAATCGATCGCTTGTTGCGAAATTAATTGGTCTAAAACAGCCATTTTAAAAAATTTAAGGTTTAATGTCTAAATAAAAGACACCGTTTAACACCATGAACAGGTGCAAACTATAATAATTAAATCTCGCTTAGCGAGTAAAATAATTATTCCTTCTGTACCTTTATCCTTTCGAAGAGTATCGAAAATTCAGCGTGGGAGAGAAATCATCCCTAGGAGGTGCAAAACTAGTAAATATTAATTGCTTCAAAAAATCTTATTCAGACATTCTACCAGATAAGGAAGATACTTGCAACTCTAAGCGCTTTAATTCGCGCATAATTGCATTTTTATCCATTTGCATCCAAGCAAAAACTTTTAACATACTTACTCCTAATAAAAAGATAACACCTCCTAAGCCCCATTTTAAAAGGTCTTTGGTTGCCTCTGCGTTAAAAAACTGCACTAAGCAATAAATAAATAATCCGAAAAAAATTATAGTCACCAAATTCATCATGATTAATAACCACTTATTTTTTCCTTGAAATAATCCAAAAACCATTTGTAGCACATTTTGCTCATCTAAAGACTCGTAGAATTTAGCTTCTTCCTCAGTTAATGTCTCTTTTATTAGTTTGTCAATATCTTCTTTATCATTTTTCATAATTCCTATATTTTAAAGTTTGTTTTAATTTTTCTCTTGCATGAAACAGTCTTGATTTTACTGTGCCTTCAGATATGTTCAATATTGAACTGATTTCTTTTAATGAGTAATCCTGAACGTAAAACAATTTAATTATCATTTGTTGGTGTTCAGGTAGCTTCCTCACCATTTCTATTATTAATTTCTTTACTTGGTCACCTTTCTCTTCTTCATCAATACCTTGATGCTCTTGCCCATATTTATAAATTTCAAGGTTCTTTCTATGGCGTTTATTACTATTAATCCAATCTAAAGATTTTGTGTACACAATGCGCAATGCCCAACTCCCAAAACTTTCTGGGTTCTTTAAATGGTTAATTTTATTTATAATAATTCCCCAACTATCTTGTGCTATATCCTTGGCAACATCGGTATCTTTAACCAACCAATAGGCTTTTTCGCAAAATATTTTATGCCATCGTTTTACCAATTTGGTTAGTGCATTATTATTTCCAGATTGAAATTGCAACACTAAAAGACTATCAACTGTTTTCTTTTTTTTCACTTAATTCATCTTAGTAAAAATCTCAATAAACTTACCCAAAAACTCCATTTTGTATGCTTCTTAACTTCTAAGAAATTATTTTCAATAGTATCAAACGCGTTTTCAATTAATGCATCATGAAGCCATCTGATTGCTAAAACCCATTTAAGAGTTGCTAATCCTTCCGTTTTCATAATGATGCTATGTTTAACCTCGGTAGAATTTAAATCAATTTCTTGGATTTCAAATTTATGAATGCCTTGAAACCCTTTGGGTTTTAAAAACCTAAAGACTATTATCGCTCCTAAGATATACTGTTCAACGGAATATCGTATTATTCCATGTCCGCCTTTAGCTCCTATCTTTAATCCATCTTTAAATCGCATTGGTGGCCATTTATCATTTGGCCAAACTTTATCATCTTTTGTAGATAGTGTTTCTAGCAAAGCAACAACTTCCGCTTTAGGCTGATTAATAATTCGTTTATGTATGTTTACAATATTCATTCTACTCTAAAGACGACAAAAAACTAAAAAGGTTCATTTTATTTTATATGAATATCAATTTCCCTTAAAGTTAATGGAAATAAATAGACTTTTATTTCTGGCTATTGTCGAACTCATTTAAACTTCTTATAATTGGCTATAAAATGTTCTTTTATCCCCAAATTTTATCTTTTTATTTCTCCGTAGCGATGCTATGCAGCGCAAAAAACACAAAATTTGAAAAGAAAATAACTATTTCTCGCTTCAATCAAAAAAGTATAAATGAGTTCAGTATTTTTGCAGCATGTCTAGAAGAAGTAAACAAAGAAAACAAGTTTTTGAAAGTGTAGAAGTCATTGATGCTGGTGCTAAAGGTAAAACCATAGCCAAAGCGCCTGATGGAAAAGTGATTCTTCTATCCAATGCGGTACCTGGTGATGTTGTAGATGCGCAAACTTTTAAAAAGCGTAAAGCGTATTATGAAGCAAAAGCTACTGTTTTTCATAAACTTTCAGATAAAAGAACAGAACCTGCTTGCGAACATTTTGGAACCTGTGGTGGTTGCAAATGGCAAGACATGGGATATGAGCATCAATTGTTTTATAAGCAAAAAGAAGTAACCAATAACTTAACACGTATTGGACATATTGAACTTCCTGAGGTCACTCCTATTTTAGGTTCTGAAGAACAATATTTCTATAGAAATAAAATGGAATTTTCGTTTAGTGATAGCCGTTGGTTAACGCTTGAAGAAATTCAATCTGATGAAGATTTAGGAGATAGAAACGCTTTAGGGTTTCATATTCCTGGGATGTGGGATAAAATTCTTGATGTAAACAAATGCCATTTACAAGCAGATCCCTCAAACGCCATTCGAAATGCAGTGAAGCAATTTGCTATTGAAAACGAATTAGAATTCTTTAATACTAGAAACCAAACCGGATTGTTGCGAACTATGATGATTCGTACGTCTAGCACTGGCGATATCATGGTTATGATTCAGTTTTTTAAAGAAGATAAAGCTAAACGTGAGTTAATACTAGATTTTATTGCTGAAACCTTTCCGCAGATAACGTCGTTACAATATGTTATCAACGGAAAAGCAAATGATACCATTTACGATCAAGAAGTTATTTGTTATAAAGGTGCCGACCATATTTTTGAAGAAATGGAAGGTTTAAAATTCAAAATAAACGCTAAATCTTTTTACCAAACCAACTCCAATCAAGCTTTTGAACTTTATAAAATAACACGTGATTTTGCTGGTTTAACAGGAAACGAATTGGTTTACGATTTATACACAGGAACTGGTACCATAGCGCAATTTGTTGCAAAACAAGCTAGCAAAGTTATTGGTGTTGAATCTGTACCTGATGCTATTACTGCTGCCAAAGAAAATGCACAATTAAATAACATTAATAACGTTGAATTCTATGTTGGTGATATGAAACATGTTTTTAATGATGCCTTTATTAAAACCCATGGACAACCAGATGTTATTATTACCGATCCACCGAGAGACGGGATGCATAAAGACGTCGTACAACAAATATTAAACATTGCGCCTAAACGAGTGGTTTATGTAAGTTGTAACAGCGCGACACAGGCAAGAGATTTAGCATTAATGGATGCCCAATATAAAGTAATAAAAACCCAAGCAGTAGACATGTTTCCGCAAACGTTTCATGTGGAAAATGTTGTACTTTTGGAACGTCGGTAAAAAATGTTTATTCGTTTAATCGTTTATCGGTTTAGATGTTAATTCGTTTATAAAATAAGAATGAGATTATATTCATTTGAAAAATTACAAGTTTGGAAAGAAGCTATTGAGTTAGTGAAATCAGTATATAAAATTACTGATACTTTTCCATCTGAAGAAAAATTTGGACTTATTAGTCAATTATGAAGATGCACAGTTTCTATTGCTTCAAATTTAGCTGAAGGAACATCAAGAAAAACGAATAAAGATAAAGCCCATTTTACAACCATATCATTCAGTTCATCAATGGAATTATTAAATCAACTAATAATTTCGAAAGAATTGAATTTTATAAATGAAAATGATTACATGCTTTTAAGAACCAAAATTGAGAAAATAACTAATATGCTAAATGCTTTACGTAA
>RCNE010001306.1_pt1 | contig 13482 bp, 9 predicted proteins | sample 2041361 | NCBI WGS metagenome assembly RCNE01 (sample SAMN09708229, study PRJNA481090) | Marine sediment metagenome, whole genome shotgun sequencing project.
GACCAGTCGCCGGCTTCTCCTGTAGGGGCCGCGGTTGCCGGCACGACTGCAGGGGCGTACCCCTGGAAGGCAAGCGAGGCCAGAAGACGCATGCCATCGAGTTCGGCCTTCGGTTTCAGCGTCACCCCGGCCTCGGTGGCAGCGGCGTCGACCTCATTGCGAAACTGTGTGCCCTCCGGAGGGAGTACGATCTCGTGTTTCGCGAGTTCGGCCAGTGAGACCCGTTCGAGGCCGGACAACGGATGACCGTCGGGCACGATGAGGATTCGTTCTTCGTCAAACAGCGGTTCTGAATTCAGCTCTGGTTCCGACAGCGGGAGGTTCAGTACCGCAAGGGTGAGTTGACCGCTTTGAAGCTGGGGGAGCAGGCCCGTGGTCGTGGCGTCGACGACGACGAGGTGAACGCCCGGATACCCAGCACGAAGGGCCGTGAGCAACTCAGGTACCAACCACCGGCCAGTGGTTCCAATGATCCCGAACCGAACCGTCCCGCGGATGTCGTCGCGTAGCGCCGATACATCTGAGGGAATCGCCTGCAACTCTGCGGTGACTCGCAACGCGCGGAGAACCACGACCTGCCCCTCAGCTGTGAGCTCACCCGTTCGGCGATCGACCAAGATGGCATCGAGCTCCCGTTCGAGACGAGCGACATGGGTGGACACGTTGGACTGCACCGTGTGCAGCGCACGAGCCGCAGCGCTAAAGCTGCGATGTTCGGACACAGCAATCAGTGCATTGAGCTGGCGAAGGTCCATGGTCGTCCGGACTCAGCCGGCGGTACGTTGTCGAATGAGGTTGAGGGCGCTTCCTGCGTGGAACCACGCAATCTGCTCTTCCGAGAATGTCTGATCTGCAAGGAACTCCAGGCTTTCACCATCTGGCTTGTGCAAGACACACTCCACGGGTCGGTTCGGCGCGAGGTCGGAGAGTCCGGTGATGCTGATGCTGTCGCCTTCCTCGATCGCATCCCAGAAGAGTGGATCGGCAAAGGTCAGCGCCAGGACGCCCTGTTTCTTGAGGTTCGTCTCGTGAATACGAGCAAATGACTTCGCAAACACCGCATGGCAGCCGCGGAATCGTGGCTCCATCGCAGCGTGTTCGCGGCTTGACCCTTCACCGACATTCTCTTCGCCGATGAAGACCCAGTTGATGCCTTGTTCGTGCAGAGACTTCGCAATGTTGGGGTAACTCTTGGTCTGGCCGTCGGACGGGTCGAGCGCGAGCTCGCTCTCGCCGGTGTAGGCGTTCACGACGCCGAGGTACAGGTTGCCCGAGATGTTCTCGAGGTGGCCTCGGTACTTGAGCCAGGCACCAGCCATGCTGATGTGGTCGGTGGTTACCTTGCCCATGCCTTTGCCAAGGATCGGCAACTCCAGGTAGTCGTTGCCGTCCCATGCAACGAATGGCGTGAGCAATTGCAGCCTGTCAGAGGTTGGGCTGACGGTGACGTCGATTGCACTTCCGTCCTCGGGAGGAGCGATGAACATCGATGTGCCGTCTTCGAATCCGGTCGGAGGTAGTTCGATTGCTTCGCCGACCGTGAGCATGACTTCTTCGCCCGCATCGTTGGTCAACGTGTCGGTCTTCGGATCGAAGTCGATTGTGCCGGCGAGCGCCATCGCAACGGTGGTCTCGGGCGAGGTCACGAATGCGAGGGTGGCGCCATCGCCGTCATTTCGCTTCGGAAAGTTGCGGTTGTAACTCGTAACGATCGTGTTGGCAGTGCCTTCTTTGCCGTCCCGATCGTCACGTTTCCACTGCCCGATGCAGGGGCCGCACGCGTTGGCGAGCACCACGGCACCGATTGCTTCGAGATCCTGGAGGAACCCGTCGCGCTCGATGGTCCGCATCGTGGCTTCAGAACCTGGTGTGACCATGAAGGGCACCCGTGCTTTCAGACCCTTGGATGCTGCGTCACGAGCGATCGAGGCGGCACGGCTGATGTCTTCGTAGGACGAGTTCGTGCATGACCCGACGAGAGCCGCCGAGATCTCTTTTGGCCACCCGTTGAGGTCCGCTTCGCTGCCGAGTTTGCTCAGTGGCCGTGCAAGGTCAGGGGTGTGTGGGCCGTTGATCAGCGGCTCGAGTGTGCTCAAGTCGATCTCGATGACCTGATCGAAGAAATCGCCGGGGTTGGCGTAGACCTCATCGTCGGCTCGCAAATGGTGAGCAACAGCGCGGGCAGCGTCGTCGATCTCTTCACGACCGGTTGCTTTGAGGTAGCGGCTCGTGGCGTCGTCGTAGGCAAAGAGAGAGGTGGTCGCTCCAATCTCGGCACCCATGTTGCAGATCGTGGCCTTGCCGGTCGCAGACATGCTCTCGGCTCCGGGACCGAAGTACTCGACGATCGCTCCTGTTCCGCCCTTGACGGTCAGGATCTCGGCGACCTTCAAGATGACATCTTTGGGAGCAGCCCATCCGGTGAGCTCACCGGTCAGATGTACACCGATGCCCTTTGGCCAACGGACGTTCCACGGGAAACCGGTCATGACGTCGACAGCATCGGCCCCGCCGACGCCGACAGCGATCATGCCGAGTCCACCTGCGTTTGGCGTGTGGCTATCGGTGCCCAACATCATTCCGCCAGGGAAGGCATAGTTCTCGAGCACGACCTGATGAATGATGCCTGAGCCCGGCGCCCAGAAACCGCCGCCGTATTTGGCGCTCACGTCTTGGAGGAAGTCATAGACCTCCTTGTTCGTGTCAGCGGCAACGGCGAGGTCGGTCTTCCCATCGACTCGAGCCTGGATGAGGTGGTCGCAGTGTGTGGTTGTGGGTACGGCGGTCTGCTCCAGACCAGCCGTCATGAATTGCAACCACGCCATCTGCGCCGTCGCATCCTGCATCGCAACCCGATCCGGTCGAAGGTCGGTATAGCTCACACCGCGTTCCATGCCGCCGTTGTCGACGTCGTCGAGATGGTTGATCAAGATCTTCTCGGTCAAGGTGAGCGCTCGACCTAGTCGGGCTCGTCCTTTCTCGAGACGTTCATCCAGCGTTGCGTAGACAGCGTTGATCAGTTCGATGGGAGTGTTGGCATAGACGGCCACAGGTGGTTCCTTCGGAGCTTGGTAAACACGGTGATTCTAGCCGCTTCACGTGGCGTCCCGGGGCTTGGGGTGCGTGGTGCACGGCAGCGTCTCGTGACTCAACTGGAAGCGTCGTGAGCCGACGGGAGTCCTATGGTCCGCCGCCGCGCCGCATTGATTGTCGTCGCACTTCTTGCCCTGAGCGCATGCAGTGGGAACGACTTCGTGCGAGGTGATGCGATTGCCGCGTTGGCGACGATGGGCCTGTCCGATGCTGAATCGACCTGCGTTGCGGACACGCTTGTCGCACTTGGCGAGCTCACGGCTGCAGATCCTCGGCATCGCCGGGACGGCGACGAACGAGACGCGTTAGTCGCGGCGACAGATCGCTGTGTGGCACCTGAGCCGATCGTGTCCAGTTCACCGTCGCGATCACAAGAGCGTGTGGCCGAAGATGACGACCCAGAGGGCACGGTATTGACCGGGTCCCGACTGTCGACGACTGGTGAAGATCAGGTTGAGCGCCGCTCATTGGCAATCGCTCACCTCGAGCTCGCCGGGAGATCAGAGGAGAACGCACGCTGCATCGTCGATTGGTTGATCGCAACGGAAGTCGATGTGGTGTTTGCTGACCCAGCGTTCGGTCTCGGACTCGATCCGTTCGAAGCCGACGCTTTCGCCGCCTGCATCTAAGGCGCCTCGCGCCCGCTGCCGCACTCGCCGAATATCGCTGAACACTCAGGGTGAAACGAGCAGCTTCACCTCATGAGTTGTCTGCTTGGCCGTGCCTTTTGTGTCCGTGTATGTGATGGTCACCGTGAGGGCATGTGTCCCAGTCTGAAGAAGGTCGGGATCGAACCAGACTCGTGCGACATCACTCTCGCCAGCATGGAGCGTCTGGTCGTGATGCAGGCTCGTGAAGGTCTCTTGGGGGTGGTACACCGGGAGCGGCCCCGACACGGTGATCTGCATATCGGCCGTTGTCGGCGCGAGGCCCTTGTACGCCAGTTCGACCCAGTTGGCTTCCGGGGCAACTGGTGCCAATGACACCGACGCTTCCTCTGTCAAGATCGCGAAGTCATCACCTTTGTATTTCTTGTTTGAAAAGCGCAGCGAGCCGGTTGCCGATTGGCGCCGTCCGTTGTCGTCCCAGGTGATCTCGAGCGTTGCTCGTTGGTTCCCCTTGACCGATGCGTCGGTGGTGATTTTGAGAGCGGTGAAGTCGATCTCGTTGGTCGACAATGTGCTGTCGGTCATCAGACTGCTGTGGTCGGTTCCATTTGGATATTCGATAGTGAGACCGCTCGACTGGCGAACGATTCGAACCTCGACGTTCTCGAGCTCGGCCTCCGTCGTCCAGCTCAGATTGATCCACTCTGATGTTCCTGCGATCCAGTCGACCTTCTCCTTGCTCAGGAGCGTGGGGGCGGTTTGCTTCTGAGCAGAGGCAGGTGCTGCCAGACCGACGACAGCGATACAAAGAATCAGAAGTGAGGAGAATAGTTTTTGCGCCACGTTTGACGTATCGACATTCTCCGCCCCCCGATGTTTAGGTCATTCGGCTCGACATTGCTGCTGATACGTCCAGAGCACAGCGTCGCGAACGATTTGTCGCGGCAAGTCGTCCATGAGGAAGTTGCCGTAACGGTCGGGGTCTATGTTCTCCGTTGCAAGCGCTGCACTCCGTGCGACACCGCTGTCGTCGAGCGAGGTGAACGTGCGACGCTGCATCTCACATAACCACGTTGCGTGGAAGGAGATGAGTTCTTGCTCCGCCAGCGAGAAGCTGCCGCTGGCTGGCTCAGAAACCGAGGGTGCATCCTCGGCGTAGGCAATCGCCTCCGGAGCGCTGCTCGAACAGCCGGTTGCAAAGATCGCGACGCAGCACACGGTGCACACGACCCGACGAAGGGAGAGTTTTCGCATCCGTTCCGCATCGGTGACTCCACGGGTTGCTTGAGCGCATTGACGCTCGTCCACCGAGATTGGTAGCCCCAACATGGCCGAACCGGTGGGACTTCGGTCCCTAGTCGAATCATGGGAACACGCTGAAGGTGGGGCATGGAACCCGAGATGACACCAGTAGCTGACCGACACGGCCTAGAGGTCATGAGCGCGGACGAGTGTTGGGCTCTGCTCCGGGAGACGCCGATCGGGCGTGTCGCGTTTGTGCACGAAGGAGGGCCAGTTGTGCTCCCTGTCTCCTTCGGCGTCATCGGACATCAGATTGCGTTCCGTAGCGCTCGTGGAGCCAAGCTCGGCGCAGCGGCGATGAACCGGCCCGTCGCCTTCGAGGTCGATCGTTGGGATGTCGACAGCCGGTCGGGATGGAGCGTGCTCCTCGAGGGTATGGCCGACACCGTCTACGACGCAGACGAGGTAGCGGCGCTCGAAGCGCTCGACCTGCTCCGGTGGACACCGCAGCCGTTTGCAACCGACTGGGTGCGCATCCTGCCGACCAACATCTCCGGAAGGCGAACCTCCGGCCAATAACTGCGCCAACCACTGCATTGCCTGCGGAATGTGATCAGCGCGGCCAGTTTCGCCGGAGCGGACCTTTGCGAGTCTGGCGATCGGCGTCGAGCTCCCACACCCGGCGCCACGTCGCAGTCTGTGGTCCCGTCAGAGCCGGCGTGCTCGCTGCATGGGCTCGCTTGCGGGCTTGCCACCAATCGCTCATAGCCTCGTCGGCGAGTTCGGCGACGCGAGCCTCGATGCGCACGTTGAATGCTCGCGGGTCTTCGCCATCGCCGGCATACATCGGTTCGCCGAATGTCACCGTGGTCCGGCTCGGAGTTGGTGTGCTCTTGCCTTTGCGCAGGATTCGGCCCGTCCCTTCAATATGCACGGGCACGACGGGAGTGCTGGTCCGCTGCGCAATGAAGGCTGCGCCGCCGCGGAAGGGTTGACCCCAGCCGTCGGGACTGCGTCCACCCTCGGGGAACACGACGAGCGACCAGCCTTCGTTGATCAGATCGCGGGCCAGGTCGGTCGACGTTCGACTGATCTTTGTGCGGTCGATTGGAATCGCCCCAATGACCAAGGCGGACAACGCTCCTGTCACTCGAGTGCCGAAGAAGTAGTCGGCAGCAGCCCCGACGACAGCGCGGTGGCGCCAGGGCATCGGAAGTGAGCTCAGAAGTAGTGGTGTGTCGATGTGGCTGTGATGATTGGCAGCAAACACCGCGGGACCCGTGAGGCCGTGAAGTCGATCTTCGCCCCGCCGAGTCGGCTGGGCGAGCCCCGACATGATGGGCCTGACCACGCTGTCGATCAGCAGTGCACGGGTTCGACGGGCGGGCTCGGTGCGGGCCCAGTCGGTCGGGAAATCCGTGCCCACAACACCACGTTTCTCCGGGAGTTCCACAGTTTGTGGAACGGTGGGGGCGGTGAACGGAAACGGCAGGGCCTGCATTGGTTTGCGCAAGCGGCTGACGAACGGCACCTCGGCACCTGCCAGTCGTTGTGCGACTTTGGCTCGAGCGTCGGTGAGGGCACTCACGTCACGTCGGCCATCAGCATCGGGGGATTGTGGAAATGGGTGATGGTCGGCTGAGGTCCGACGGTGTCGGTTGCCATCTCGAGTGCGTCCTGCAGTGTCGAAGCAGGACGGAAACCAAGACGGCGAACGGACTTTGGATCACCGCCGACGATGATGACCGATCCGAGGTGCTGCAGCGCGTGTGAACACCAATACCACATGTAGAACGGGTGCACACCGTGGTAGGCGTAGCTGGTGCGGTACAGATGTCGGTACCACTCATCTTCGGCGTACTGCTTCTCGTACTTCTTCTCGATCTCGATCGGATCGGTGGTGTCGGCGAGAACCTGTTCGAAGAAGTCGATGTAGCTCGGGTGGTGGACAGGGTTGAAGTCCCAGGGTGTCGGGTGGCTCATGATGAGCACACCGCCCTCGCGGACGAGGGGTTTTCCCTTGTACAAGTTGAAGAAATACCCAAGTCCGAGGACGGCGACGAGAATCGGGTTCATCACCGAGTTCACGTTGTAGGGCGAGATGTACGGAAGCCCCATCGTCATGATGTCCGTCTGGCCTTCGACGGGTACCAGGTGCTGTGCATACGTGTTCGCGGTCGTGACCTTGTGGACCGCTTCGATCTCGCCAGCTTGCACCGAGGTGAGCTCGTACGGCGCTTTCCAATTGTGGAAGACCTTCCGTCGGGCTCCGGCGGTCATGTAACTGAGGCCACCCTGCATGGCGAGGAATTTGGCCCGATCGCGTCCGGTCCATTCCCACTCACGCTTCTGAAGCATCGACAGCGGTCCGGTCTCGCCAAACGTGTTGTTGTTGATCGTGGTCTCGATCTGAAAGATCTTCACACCAGCATTACGGATCACGTCACCTTGGCGCCAGTTCTTCGTGTGGAGTTCGGAGTTCTCTGGGTCCATGAAGGACTTTGAGTTCCGCATGGTCTCGACGTTGTGGTGGTGGCGTAGAGCCGTGTAGCCCGAGAGTCCAGTCGCGGTGCTCTTGTGGCCGCCGTCCATCGAGACGAGATTGATGTTCACGTAGACCGTCAGGTCCGATTCGACCGCTCGCGTCGACAGTTGGACTTCTTCGCCATGATCCGTGGATCCGAGGTGTGTCATTCCCTCGGGGTCTTCGGCGTCGTGGTTGTAAAGGCGACCGGACGGAGCAAATGCGTCGTACACACGGTCGCCGACTGCGTGGCGGAGCTCGTCTTCGGTCATCCGGCGATGTAGTGCGAGCGCCGCGATCAGGTGCACGTCATCGACCCCTACCTCGGCGGCGATGTCGAGAACGGCTTCGATGATGCGCTGACGTACGTCAGGCCGGCGCATCGGCGGCAACGGCAGGCTGATGTCGTCGAACGCGATGGTGAGCTTCATGTTGGGGGTCAGCAGAGCCCGCAGCGGCTCGGAGCCGATCGGATTGTCTAGGGCCTCGCGAATTGCCTGGTCCGGGTCGGGGAGCCCGCGCAGCGGTTCGGCCGGGTAGATGATCCGGGATCGGCCGACCGGGAGCTTCTCCATACGGAAGTTCTCGCCGTGGTGGAAGAGCACAGGCGGCGTCGACGCATCGACGTCGAGAACCAATCCGGGGCGGGGTGCTTTTCGGGGGCTCATCGTCGGGTTTTCTCCTTGGCGACGCCGGGGCTGTTGTTCATTAGCCGGCTCAGCATGGGTTCGGATCGTGCACCCGTTCGAGGCGCAAGAGGGAGTGGTCGAGACGGTGCGCCGGACTGTTTCTCGAAGTTCTCGACCAGCCAGCCACGCTTTCGGGCGATGCTTGCGAGTTTGGTCTCGGGATTGACGGCGACGGGAAATCCGACAGCTTCGAGCATCGGCAGGTCGCTCGATGAGTCTGCGTAGGCGACTGACTCGCGCAAGTCGATGTTGTGTTGTGCTGCATAGTCGGAGAGTGCTTGGTAACGGTTCTCCGCTGTTGGTGGGACCGTGGTCATGCCGCCGGTGTAGCGGCCACCGGACACGCCCATCTCGGCGCTGATGATGTCATCGAATAGGGGGGCGAGGGGTTTTACGACGAAGTCGAGGGCACCAGTGATGAGCACGGTTCGGTGACCGAGAGCTCGATGTTCGCGCACCCGTCGAATGGCGGCCGGGAAGGACCTGCTGAGGAGGTAATGGCTCAGGAGTTCTTGGGCATCACGCTCGATGTCTTCGGTCGAGGCGCCCCGGTAGTTGCGATAGAACGAGCGGAGGAAGTCGCTACGATCCTTGCGGTCGAGCGCAAGCCAGCCCGGTCCCTGCGAGAGGGCCTTTGCTGCGAAGATCGCTCGGTCGCGAGGCGAGAGGTTGCGGGTTCCGAGCCATGCAAATGACGTCACGACGTTCGACGCCACGATCGTGTTCTCGAGATCGAATGCGGCCATCTGTCGATCGGGTGAAAGCACCTGTCCGCGCAGGCGCGTGCTGCGGCTCGGACCGACCTTCTTGCTTGGGGTCGTCTTCGCTCGAGCTTGGCGAACCACCGATGGGAGGTGCACGTTCTGTACGTAGTGTTTCCAGTCGACGATACGCGGATCGAACGCGAAGTCGGCTTGGTCTTGCTCGGAGAGGTCGGCCCACATGCCAAGCAGGTTGTCGAGACCGTAGAGGGCCTCGCACTCGGCATACGCGCCGTAAAGCTCGACATACCCAGAGGCTTGGTCGAGGAGTTCCTTCCGGGCCTGCAGCTTCATGGCGTAGTCGGCCGTCCGGCCCCGGAGCGGAAGTTTCTCAAGTGCGGTATCGGCCAACTCGAGACTCTTGCGAGCACGGACGAGCTGTTTCTCAACTCGGCCTCGGCCGGGAAACTGCCAGGCAGCGACGGCGATCGGCTGTCCGAGGTCGTCGTAGATCGGATTGGCGACGAACCATTCCTCGCAGTAGTCGACCAAGTTCTTGTAGCGCAGTGGGTTGGCCGAGCCAGATGCCACCTGGGTGACGTCTGGACCATCGTCCTTCGGGCCACGAGCAGCGACTGCGACGATGGCGGCCACGACCATGTCGACGGGAATGACGTCGACGACACCTTCGGGGACTCCGGGGAACTCGCTGAGAAGTCCTCGGGCGTAGGAGATGATTACTGGTTCGGCCATCCGGAACCCGCGGATCCACCCAGGAACCGGTTCGGCCCAAGCAGACTCGATGATCGATGGGCGGACGATCGAGACCGGCACGTCACCGCGGGTCTCAACCAAGGCGAGCTCACCCAGCGCCTTGGTATAGGCGTAGGCATCGGGGAAGCCGAGCGACGAGGCGCGGGCGCGGCCGTTCTCGACCATCTGGTCGGTCACCCAAGTTTGACGAATTGTTTCGGTCTTGGCGGCCAGGGCCGGGGTGCCGACGGCGCCGAGTTCACGTTGTGCTCCGGCCCGGAAGTCGCGGAGTTTCTTGGGTTGTCGGCTTGCGGTCTCCTCATCGAGTCGGCTTCGCCGTGCCGCATCGACCTCGCGACGCCAATTCACCTCAACAAAGAAAGGGCTCTCGTTGACCAGTTGTTCAGGTGCGGCACCGCGGCGGCTGCCGGCCACGTAACACGTCGAAACGGCGACGAGATGTGGGGTGACGTTGTGCTCGTTGCACAGATTGGCGATTCGCTGCGGGCCGAGCAAGTTCACTTCGACGGCGGTGTCGAGCGGTGAATCGAACGAAACCGTGGCGGCCGAATGGATGATCACGTCTGCAGTGAGCCAGAGATCGAGATCGTCGCCGCTGAGGCCCAGTCCGTCGGTGCCGACGTCGCCGGCGACAGCTCGAATGCGCCGTGAGGTCATCTCGTCAAACTCGTCTTTACCGAGTGTTTTTCGCAGGCCATCGAACGCGTCGTTCTTGAGCACATCTCGTGTGACTCGTGCCTGTGCTCCCCGACGGCCCGGTCGGACAAGAAGGACGAGTTCGCAGTCGGGGACGGAGCGGACGAGGCGCTCGATGAGGGCGGTTCCGAGAAACCCGGTCGAGCCCGTTACGGCGATGCGCTTTCCCGCAAGACTTTCGGCGATCACAACACGTTGTTCTAGCAGCATTCTCGCGATTTCTACCAATTGGTAGAGAGAACTATGGTGAGCGTGGTGAGCACTCGTCAACGGATACTCGACACGGCCCTGGAGTCGTTCGGTACCCGTGGCGTGGACGGCACGTCGCTCGATGCGCTTGCGCGCACTCTTGGTCTGCGGAAGCAGTCGATTCTGTACTACTTCCGGTCGAAAAATGGACTCTTTCAAGCCGTGGTCGACGAAGCAGCAACCGAGTTCATCTCCGAGCTTGATGATGTTGTTGCTTCCGATGACGTGTGGGAACAGGTCGAAGGCACGGTCCGTGTGGTCTTTCGACTCGCCGTCCAGCGGCCCGCTTTGCTCGGACTTCTCCGCGAGGCGTCTCGCCCCGGATCCATGGTGGCGGTGCAACTGACCTCGCGTCTTTCGAATCACATCGAGGCAGCCCAGCACTCACTCGAAATTGCCCTCAAAGACGGACGCGTCGCTGGCGACAATGCTCGGCTGCTCTTGTTCTCGCTCTACTCGACGATTATGGGTGTTGCGACCGAGGTTGAGGTGCTTCGCGCTATGGGTATTGAGCCGAGCCTTCGCTCGTTGGCCGAGCGGCGGTCCGAGCTCCTGCGTTTTCTGTCCGCAGCGCTGAACCCTCAGACTGTGTGATTCTCAGGACGCCACGGCCAACACCGAACCCGAGAGCAGAATCGCTACGACGAACGAGCCGATGAAGGCAAGAGCCAACCAGAGCACGATCAGTGCGGTCTGACGGATGGTTAATGCTCGGAGTTTGTATTCCACAGCTCCATGACGTTCGGGCGAACGAAAAGGTCGCGGGCTAGGGTCCACGACCATGACAAGACGACTATCCCTCGCTCTTCTCGCGTTTACGATCGCTCTTCTCGGCGTCGTTCCGCCGCTCGCCGCGACGCAAATATCCGACGCGTGCCGAGACCTGATCGACTTCGTCGGCGTGTCCGACCCAGATGGGCTCGAGTCCGCAATCGCTGCTGCTGAGGATGAGACTGGCATCGACTTTCACGTGCTCGTGGTCGATGCCCTTCCGGCAGGTGATGATCTTGAAGACGTGACGCGAACGAACTGTCCCGAGGCCTTCGATGCACCTGGCGATGTCGCGAACAACAAGGTGATTCTGGCGGTCTCGGTCGCCGACCGAGTTTCAGCCATCGACTACGGCGACAACCTCAACGCGCAGCTTGATGACGACGCCGCGGACATCCGGGGCCGAATGAACGCGTTCTTCCAGGACGGTCAGATCGGCGCCGGTTTGGTGAGCGGAGTCGGTGGCACGGTGCAAGGGCTTAAGACGGTGCCGGCCGACTACACGACCCCGGTCGTCGGTGGAGTGTTGGGGACCGCAGCGGTCGTTGGCGGTGGAGCTTGGCTCTACACGAAACGTCGGACCCGCAAGTCTCGTGGGCAGATCGCAAGCGAACGATTCACAGAATCCTCGACGCGCGTGACGAACATCCAAGCTCGCTGGTACGACGCAGAGCAAGAGGCGGTCATCGTCGGCGGGCGCCTCACGGGGTCGGCAATGTCTCGGCTCGATCTGGCTCAGACTGACGCTGCAGAGGCGTCTCGCTCGTTGTATGAGGCATGGTCACCGGTGAGTGAGGTGACCGCTGACGACGTTGCCGGATACAGCGCGGAGGACCGCGAAGCGGTCGATGCCCACGTCGCCCAGGCGATTACGGTCGTCGACGCCGCCGAGATCAAGGTGTCCAAACTCGAAGCGGTCGTCGAGGAGTTGCGCGGAACCCCCGACGCCCTCGCTGCCAAACACCGTGGAGCGACCGAACAGGTGTCTGCTGGTCTGAACGCAGCTGATGCCCGTGAGGTCGAGGGGTGGGTGGTCGACTCCGGCCGCCGCCGACTTGCAGAGCTCGCTCGTGAGCTCGACCTGCTCGACCCCTTTGCGATGCGAATCGACGTCGACTTGATGACCGCAGATCTTGAACCGCTCGTGACCGAGGTCGCCTCGGTTGCTGGAGACCTCGAGTCGCTGTCTGCCCGGCACGCTGCGACATCGGTACGGCGCTCGAGCATGGGCCCGGAGATTCAGGGCCAGCGAGGACGGGTCATGCAGCTTCGCGCCACGATGCACACGTGGGGAACAGAACACGCCAGTGCGTCTTATGAAGGTGTTCTTGGTCATCCCGACGAGGCTGAGCGGCAGCTCGGGCGCGCTGAGGCAAGCCTGTTGGCCACCGAATCACTCGGCGAGATCCCACGTGATCTCGCAGCGATGCGGATGGTGAATGCTGAGCTCGAAAAGGCACAGAAATCTGTTGATCTGGCAGACGAGTTGCTCGATGAAATCGATGAGCTCGATGTTTTGCTCGCCGCGGCGAAGGAAGGTGCGTCCGCGGCGGTTGCCGCAGCGGCAGATGATGCGCAGTTGCTGATCGGTTATGTCGACCAGCATCGGTCCGACGTGCCGTCCCGAGCATCAGAGGTTGCCCGCCGGGTCCAACAACTGCAACAAGATGCCGAAGGGGCGTTGCGTCAGACGCCGACCGACTATTTGTTGGCCATGGAGCTCAGCGGGCAGGTCGAGTCGATCGTCAACACAGAGCTTGAAGAGTTCGAAACCACTGTTGGCGAACGGCAACGAGCACGGAATCAGGCGCTGAGTCAGATTCGCTCAGCAACAGTGGCTGTCGATCGTGCCGACCGTCACGTCCAAACCCACGTCTTCTCGTCGAAGCGAGAGAAGGACGCACAACAGTCGATCGAACAGCTTCGCTCAGCGTTGATGCGTGCGACCGAGGTCGCGGAGTCAGACCCGGCGGGCTCCACGGGTGAAGCGCAGCGAATCGAACAGACCGCGGACGAGCTGTACCGCGAAGCGCAGCGTCGCCAACGACACAACGGTCGAGGCGGTTTCGGCGGAGGATTTGGCGGTGGCGTGATCATCGGCGGCGGCGGCTTCCGCGGCCATGGCGGCGGCCGCG
>RCNE010001308.1_pt1 | contig 13475 bp, 12 predicted proteins | sample 2041361 | NCBI WGS metagenome assembly RCNE01 (sample SAMN09708229, study PRJNA481090) | Marine sediment metagenome, whole genome shotgun sequencing project.
GCCTGTGATCACTATCACCGCATGGATGAAGACCTTGATCTGATGCAGGCGGCTGGGCTTGATGCCTATCGGTTTTCCACAAGTTGGGCGCGGGTAATACCTGACGGTCGCGGGGCGCCGAACCCAGAGGGGTTGGATTTCTATGATCGGTTGGTTGATGGGCTGCTGGTGCGCGGTCTCAACCCCATGGTGACACTGTACCATTGGGAACTGCCGGCCCCGCTGGCTGATTTGGGCGGCTGGCGCAATCCGGACATCGCCCATTGGTTCGCCGATTTCGCAACCATTCTGATGAAACGTATCGGCGACCGGGTTTACAGTGTGGCCCCGATCAACGAGCCATGGTGCGTTGGCTGGTTGTCGCATTTCATGGGCCAGCACGCCCCCGGACTACGAGACATTCGCGCAACCGCCCATGCGATGCACCATATACTGACGGCGCATGGCACAGCTATTCAGGCGATGCGTGCATTGGGCGTCAAAAACCTTGGTGCCGTGTGCAATTTTGAATACGCGCATCCGGCGGATGATACACCCGCCGCGCACCATGCCGCGCAAACCTACGATGGGTATTACAACCGCTTTTTCCTCGGCGGACTTTTCAAACGGGCTTATCCCGACGATGTGCTTGCCGGGCTGGAACCCCATTTACCCAAAGGCTGGGCCGCGGATTTTGACCTGATCGGCCAGCCACTCGATTGGTTTGGTCTGAATTATTACACGTGCACACGGATCGCCCCGGATAAAGGCCCATGGCCCGCACTGAAAGAGGTGCCCGGCCCCCTACCCAAAACCGAGATGGGCTGGGAAGTCTATCCGGAAGGCCTTTTTCATTTTCTGACTTGGACCCATAAAAACTACACCAAAGGACTGCCACTTTATGTGACCGAAAACGGTATGGCCAACGACGATGTTGTGGGTCGACCGGATAGCGCCAGGATTGACTATCTTAATCAGCATATCGCAGCCGCACATCGCGCCATGCAGGCCGGAGTTCCCCTTAGCGGCTATACGATTTGGTCGCTTCTCGACAACTACGAATGGGCACTTGGCTACGCCAAAAGGTTTGGTCTTGTGCACGTTGATTTTGACACGTTGGCGCGCACACCCAAGGCATCATATCACGCGCTTGCCGCGGCATTGGCACGGTAACGCGCGCTCAGAAAGCGTCTGCCTTCTTTCCCGGTGCAGACCCAAATGATGTTGTTAGGCGGCGTCCGCATGCACCTGTGTTATAGTTCTTTCACGCATTGAATTTGAACTATTTTGGGGCAAATATATGAGGATTGCAGCTTTCAACGTCGAAAATTTATTCGACCGGCCAAAGGCGTTTAATCGAGAGCAACCGCCGGAGCGGCTCAAAGCGCTGGGAGACCACGCGGCGCTTAATAAACTGTTTGAGCGCAGCAGTTATTCAGCGGCGGCCAAAGCCCAAATGTTGACACTTATGGAAGACCTCGGGGTTCTGAATGATGACATTGGGCGTCTTGTCATCCTCTGGAAGATCCGTGGCAACCTTATTCGGCGGCCGCGAGATCGAAGCAAGCCGCGTGAAATTGTTGCCGACGGGCGCGATGATTGAGTCGGTTGGTGCGAGCTTCGCACTGCCGCGGTCAATGAAATCGCGATCCAGAACACAGGCCGGGTGATGCGCGATCTGGACGCCGACATTCTCGCCATCGTCGAGGCCGAGAGTCGACCGGTCCTGATCGAAATGAACAGGTTCATTCTGACAGAGGTCGGGGGCACTCCTTATCCCAACATTATGATCATCGACGGCAATGATCTGCGCGGGATCGATGTCGGAATTATGACAAAAGACGGATTTCCCATCGGCACGATGCGCAGCCATGTCCATGATCTAAAGCCGAATGGAAAACCTGCGTTCAGCCGCGATTGCCCGGAATATCAGGTCGCGACACCATCAGGTAAAACAATCTGGGTGCTGCCCAATCATTTCAAAAGCAAATTCGGCGGGAACGATGCCGGCAGTCAGGCAAAACGACGCGCTCAATCAGAGGCCGTCGCTGCAATCTATCAACGCCTGCGCACTGCAGGCGAAGAGCTCATCGCTGTACTCGGAGACTTCAACGACACTCCCGACAGCCTGCCTCTGCAATCTTTGCTGTCAAGTGAGCTGAAAGATGCGTCCGAGCATCCGGCATTCACTGACTTCGAGTTTTTGGCGAACAACAGAAATTTAGGAACCGGCACATTCGGCTTGGGCAACGATGCAAACAAGATTGACTATTTGCTCCTGTCGCCTGCGCTGTTCGACAAAATGACCAATGGCGGTATCTTCCGCAAAGGGGCGTGGCCCGGCAGCCGCCCCAAACGCTGGGAAGTCTATCCCGCACTCACCCGGAAACTCCACGCTGCATCTGATCACCACGCAATCTTTGCAGATTTTGACCTGTGAAATGCCTGGGGTGCCGCGCCCGAACTACCTTAGCGCAACTGTCACGACACTTCGCTGATCTGATAGGCAGAGCGCGCCAGCCATTCCGGATTGATCTCGACGCCCCAACCCGGGGCGTCCGTAACACGGGCGTGCCCGTCTTCGACCTCATAGGGCGACTGAACAAATAACCCGTCTTGCCACGGATAATAGTCTGCCCCTTCGATAGAGAATTCCAGATATTTACCAGCATTGGAAATCGCCCTTAGCAGATGCATCGTGAACAGGGTCACTAAAGACAGGTTGGCGCAATGTGGTGTGACCGGAATGCGTGCAGCCTCGGCCATTTTGACAACCCGCATCGTCCGAGACATGCCACCAAGGTACAGGATATCGGGCTGCACAATATCAACTGCGCGCATGTCAATCATGCGACGCCACGTGATTAGATCACAGTCCTGTTCGCCCCCGGCGACATCGATCTTCAAAGAGTCGGTCACCTGTTTGGTCTGCTCCAGCTCCCAATAGGGACAAGGCTCTTCATAATGGCAAAATCCGTTGTCCTCCAGCAGGTGGCCGACTTCAATCGCACGCAGCGCTGAGTAACAACTGTTGGCGTCAATCAGCAGATCAACGTCATCACCCATCTCGCGACGCATGGTTGGAATTATCTCTTCTGTCCGGCCCGGCCACTCGTCAACATCGCGACCTACCTCTGCTCCTGCGCGGACTTTGAATGCATCAAAGCCTTTTGTGTCGCGCAGGCGTTTAAGGCGCGCGGCCTCGTCTTTTGGCGTAATGTCGCGCTTCATCGACGAGGCATAGGCGCGGATCAGACCGGGTGAGCCGCCCAATAACTCGGCCACCGATTTTCCTTGCTGTTTACCGCGCATATCCCAGATTGCAGTATCCAGACCTGCCATCGCGCGGCGCAGGTATGAGCCCGGGAACTTATGCTCGCGCTCTGTCACGATATCCAGCAGATCGTCCAGATCAGCCGTGTCCTGCCCCAACGTCCACGGCGCCACCTGACGGTGCAGAACCTGCGCTGTGATGTCCGAATGATAGGTCGAAACCTGCCCCCAGCCCTGAGACCCATCTTGGGCAGTAATGCGCACAAACCCGACAAAGGGATTGCTGAAAGTCTCAATGCTTTTGATCTTCATCTCGGGTCCCTTTACAGCCGTGCATCTTCGCGAATTAGATCAGATGCCCTTTCGCCAACCATGATAGCGGGCGCATTGGTGTTTCCCGTCGGGATTGTGGGGAAGATTGAGGCATCCGCAACCCGCAAACCGTCAATCCCGTGAACGCGTAACCGTTTATCCACCACCGATGTCGACAGGTCGCGACCCATCCGGCAGGTGCAGCATTGATGGAACACTGTCCATGATTTCTGACGAATAAACGCGCTCAGATCTTCATCTGAGGTCAACGTCGGCCCCGGGGCAAGTTCAGCTTCGATGACCGACCTAAATGCGGGTGTCTCAGCGATGGTTCGCATCAGCCTGATCCCCGCCAGCATCATGTCTTGGTCATATTGGGTCGACAGATAGTTGGCATGTATTTCAGGCGGTTCATTCGGATCAGAAGATCGGATCTGAAGATGCCCAACGCTGGTCGGCTTGCAGGGATTGAACCCCAGTTGAAAACCGGAAAACGCATCGGGTGCCATTAGCGGACGCGTGCCAACTGGCGCCCGGGAATAACTGACAGGCGAGAAATAAAGCTGCAGATCGGGCTGTTTTGCCCCGTCCATGACACGAACAAAACCACCGCCCTGATTGAGGCTCATCGATAGCGGCCCTTTTCGGGTCAGCACATATTGCAGGCCAGCCTTCAGCTTGCCAAACCACGGACCCAATTCTTGGTTCAGGCTGGGAACCCGCGCGTGATACAGGTTATCCGAGCCCAGATGATCCTGAAGGTTGCGCCCGACCTGTTCGGAACCCTGTACAATCTCGATCTCGTGCTGCCGCAACAGTGCTGGGGGGCCGATACCAGACAGCTGCAAAAGCTGCGGGGAATTGATCGCGCCGCCGCACAAGACCACTTCTCGACGGGCCTGCGCCACTTTGATTTGGCCGTTTTGACTGTATTCGACGCCAACGGCGCGTTTCCCTTCAATCACTACACGGTTGACATGCGCGCGGGTCTGGATGTCCAGATTATGTCGCCTCCGGGCCGGCTTGAGATAGCTGCCTGCAGTTGATGCCCGCAAGCCGTTCTTGGTTGTGATCTGATAGCAGGCCGCCCCCTCCATATCAGCGCCGTTATAGTCGGGGTTGGTCGGAATCCCGGCCTGTTTGCTGGCCTCAAGGTAGGTTCGGGTAAGCGGGTGAATATCTTGCGAAACATCATGCACAGGCAATGGCCCACCGCTGCCCCGTTGATCATCAGCAGGCCCGTCCCAATCTTCGATTCGGCGGAAAAGCGGGGCCACGTCCTGCCAACCCCAGCCCGGTGCAACTGTCGCCCAGTCGTCATAGTCGCCCGGATGGCCACGCACATAGACCATCGCATTTATGGAACTGGAGCCCCCCAAAACCTTGCCGCGCGGCCAATACATTTGAAGCCCCTCGCGGTGTGGGTCCGGCTCTGTCACATATTTCCAATTGACCTTCTCATCATAGAATATCTTTCCATATCCAATTGGAACGCGGATCCAGAAATTCAGGTCTGAGCCGCCGGCCTCAAGCATTAGAACCGAGAATTTCCCATCTTCGGTCAGGCGATTTGCCAGCACAGACCCGGCCGATCCTGCGCCCACAATCACATAGTCGTACGCGTTCAATTTGTTCATCTGCCGTGCTGCGTCCAAAGACATGCGTAAGCACCAACATACGGGAGTGCATCACGATTGTGATGCCTTAAAATGACGCAACACCGCAGTCATTCAGGTCACACATGACATTAAACATATGACGTTCCAGCTCCGGATTATTCCTGCCCAAGCTGGACTTTGCAATCCTAACGTTGTCGAAGATTGCAGAAAACGACAGCGCCCTTAGTTGCGCAATGACAAGGCGTCTTTCAGCACATCAAGAACAGCAGCGGACGGCACGTCTCTGGTGATGAACGCCTGACCAATTCCGCGAGTCAGAACGAAGGTCAAATTGCCATCGACAACCTTTTTGTCCTGCCCCATCAACTCTAGCAACGCCGCCGCGTCCGGCAAGTCACCTTTGATATCGGCCAGATCGGTTTTCATGCCCATGTCGCGCAAATGCGCCCGCACGCGGCTCGGTTCTTCTTGCGAACACAAACCCATGCGGGCCGACAATTCGAATGCAAGCGCGCAGCCAATTGCAACCCCCTCACCATGCAGCAACCGATCACCGTAACCTGTCGCGGCCTCAAGCGCGTGGCAGAACGTATGACCAAGATTGAGCAAGGCCCGATCCCCCTGTTCGGTTTCGTCTATCAAAACGATATCAGCCTTCATTTGAACGGAATGGCGCACCACTTCGATGCGGGCATCCATGTCACCTGTGGTCAGTGCCGGTCCGATTTTTTCCAGCCATTCAAAAAACGCCGCATCCCCTAGCAGACCATATTTGACGACTTCTCCGTAACCGGCCAGAAAGTCACGTGGGCTCAATGTGCCCAGCAGTTCGGTATCCGCAAGCACCAGCGACGGTTGATGAAATGCACCAACCAGATTCTTGCCCTGCGACGTGTTGATCCCGGTCTTTCCCCCGACCGAACTATCGACTTGAGCCAACAGTGATGTCGGTATTTGTACGAATCGAACCCCCCGCCGCAAGATTGAGGCGGCAAAACCGGCCAAATCGCCGATGACACCCCCGCCAAATGCAACAACTACGTCAGCACGCTCAATCTTCTGATCCAGAAGCCATTCCACACTTTGACTGAGGTAAGGCCAGCTTTTTGTCGCTTCACCGGGTGGCAGTGCTAGTGCCTCCATCGTAACGCCACCGGCAGCCAGCCCTGCTCTCAGCCGCTCCAGATGCAGCGACGCAACTGTTTCATCAGTAAGCACTGCAACTCTCGAACGATGCAGCAGTGGTGCGATCATTGCGCCCGCGCTGTCAATCAGACCGGGACCTATCTGGACGTCATAAGCACGCCCAGGCAGCGGTACGGAAACTGTTTTCATGATGGCTTCAACTCCAAAACATCTGGTCGGCTGAGCAGTGCTTCAATCACTCGATCACCCATTTTTTCAATGGAATAGCGCTTGTTCGCTTTGACCGACAGATTGGCCTGGCGATAAATCGGCCTCCGTTCTTCATAGAGTTCGGTGAGCCGGGCAAGAGGATCAGGCGTGCGCAAAAGCGGCCTAGTGTCCTTGTGCCGCACCCGGGCCCATAGCAGATCAAGGTCGGCGTCCAGCCACACTGACACGCCTTTGTCTGAGATTTCCTTGCGGTTCTGAGGTGCCAGAAAAGCTCCGCCCCCGGTTGACAGAATCCCGCGCTGTTCGACCAACAGACGTGAGATGATCTGGGATTCCTTTACCCGAAAGAAATCTTCACCGTCCCGCTCAAAAATCTCTGCGATGGTATGCGCAGCGGCAACCTCGATCTCGTGGTCGCTGTCCAGAAACGGCACGCCCAGCCTTGTTGCCAAGGCCCGCCCTACTGCGGTTTTCCCGGCCCCCATCATGCCCACCAAAACCACGGTTTTGTTCAGCTGATACTGTATTGCTCCAACGTCTTGCCGAGACATGCTATGCCTAATTTCGCTCATTTTGTCGTGAATGACGTGATCTTACCAAAAAGGCCATATATAAGTTTTTTCAGCGGGCAAAGACCGCGGTATTTGTGTAGAATTGGGGAAGACATGCGGCGATTGTTCAAGGCGGTGCTATACTTGAGCGTGTTTGGATTCATTGCGCTGGTTGCATATGCCTACTTGGGGCCGTTTTTTGGTGCCGATTTCTCTGCACCGCAGGTCGAAGTGAGAGAGCCGGTGATTCTGAATGCGGACTGACGTCAAGGCTGTTGGATTATGCCTGTTTCTGACATTGGGTGGGCTGCAGGCAGATGCGCAACAACCGCTATCGGCAATTGACTGGCTAAACCAAAACCCGCCCACGCCCGCAGCGTTGACGCCAGACGAACCACTGACCACCCTCAGCGCCGCTCGACCAGAGATTTCGGTTGCTCCCTTGGAACAGAGCGCGACACGATCGGTAGGTCTTGTTCCAAGCAGCGTAACGGGTCTACCCGGGACCCTCTGGAATGGGTCCAATTCCGATACGCTTGTACGCCTAATCAGAGATTTGCCGGTCGAAGAATTACCCGCAATGCAATCCCTGCTTTACAAATTGCTATTGGCAGAGGCGGATCAGAACCCGGGTGACAAAGGCGCACAAGCACTGCTTTTGGCGCGCATTGACAAGTTGATTACACTGGGTGCACTCGAACCAGCGCAGTCGCTAATCGAGCAGGCCATGCCGGAGCGCTCGGTGGCGTTGTTTTCCCGATGGTTTGACGTAACTTTACTGACGGGGAACGAAGACACTGCCTGTGCGATAATGATCCGCGCACCGCATCTTGCCCCGAGTTATAGTGCGCGTGTCTTTTGCGCGGCACGGGCCGGCGACTGGCAAAACGCAGCGCTCATGCTTGATTCCGGTCACGCGCTTAGCCTGATCCGCAAACCCGAATACACTTTGCTTGCCCGGTTTCTGGAAATGGACATCTCTGATGAGGCTCTTCCGCTGGTTGACCCCAGCAAAGTGACACCTTTGATCTTCCGGTTGCGCGAATCCATCGGCGAAGCGCTGCCCGCCGCCTCTCTTCCGCGCACATACGCCAGCGCTGATTTACGTGATGTTGCCGGATGGAAGGCACAGCTTGAGGCTGCTGAACGGCTCAGCCGCAGCGGTGCACTGCCCGCAAACAGATTGCTTGGGATCTATACGGCACGTGAACCGGCCGCCTCCGGTGGCATCTGGGATCGAGTGGAGGCAATACAGCGGTTTGACACCGCGCTAAAAAGCCGCAGTCCGGATGCAGTGACCAAAACCTTACCCTCTGCATGGCACACTATGCAGTCAATAAAACTGGATGTGTCCTTTGCCCAGATTTTCGCAGCTGATCTTAGCGATGTGCCGCTGACAGGATCTTCGACCAGTACTGCCTATGAAATCGCGCTTTTGTCGCCGGACTACGAGACGGCGGCCCAACACTACCCGGCTCAGACACCGCGCCTGTCTTTTCTGACCGGATTGGCTAAAGGTGACGTCTCGGGGCTTGTGGCACCTGATCCCATCGCTGCCGCCATTGCCGACGCGTTTGGGTCTGAAAGTCCCCCTAGAGAATTGACTGCACTGGCGGCCGGGGGCCAACTGGGTGAAGCAATCTTGCGTGCAATGGCGTTGTTTGATCGGGGCGCAAAAGGCGACCTGAATTCTTTGACGCAGTCGCTGGCCGCCCTTCGTGCATTTGGGCTTGAGGACATCGCACGTCGCGCCAGCCTGCAGTTGCTGCTACGCATACCCGAGACATAGAATGGCGCCGCGCAACGATCATTTGTGGATCTCCACCTTTCTTGAGGCACAAGCTGCCGAGTTGGGCGCGGCTAACAATACGTTGCTGGCCTATGGTCGTGACCTGAAGGATTTCGCGAATTGGACAACGCGCAGCAATACAGGGTTTGCGTCAGCTTCGCGTGATCAAATTGAAGCCTATCTGATTGACTGCGACGCGCAGGGCTTGTCGCGCGCCACCCGCGCCCGGCGCCTGTCGGCGATCAAACAATTGTATCGCTTTGCCTTTGACGAAGGATGGCGCTCTGACAATCCCGCCATTCAGATCAAAGGACCGGGGCGTGCCCAGCGCCTTCCAAAAACGCTCGCTGTGCCCGAAGTTGACAAATTGCTTAGCGCCGCCCGAACGGTTGGGCGCAGCGCCGAAGACCGGCTGCGCAACACCTGCCTGATGGAATTGCTCTATGCCACAGGAATGCGGGTCAGCGAACTGGTTGCCTTGCCTGTCAGCTCAGCGCGCGGAGATCCCCGAATGTTGCTTGTGCTTGGCAAAGGTGGCAAGGAACGCATGGTGCCACTATCGCCTCCGGCCCGAAAGGCACTGTCAGACTGGCTCATGAGCTGGGATGCACAACAGGATCTTGCAAAATCAAAGGGCCTGCCCGCATCGCGATACCTGTTTCCATCGCGCGGCAAATCAGGTCACCTGACACGGAACTGGTTTTATATGCTGATAAAGGAACTTGCGGTCACTGGTGGCGTCAACGCAGACAAGGTAACGCCGCATACTCTGCGCCATGCCTTTGCCACGCATCTGCTTGCCAACGGTGCTGATCTCCGCGTGATCCAGACATTGCTGGGTCACGCCGACGTCTCGACAACTGAAATCTACACCCATGTTCTGGACGAAAGGTTGTCTGATCTGGTGCTGGATCATCATCCATTGGCAAAGGAAAGACTGCGTAAATCAGGTGGCAACACATCTTCGGACGGCCAATAGCCCGTTACCAACGCCTGTTCGTAGCCCTGAACCAACCCGGCTTTTCGCATGTCAGCAACAGCCCCCTTCACGTCATAGTGCAACTGATGAAATCGCACATCTCCGCCATCCAGAATCGCATATCGGGTCATTTGGCGCCCGTCGTTGGGTGGGATGCCGATTGCCCCCGCATTGATCCAACGCACCCCCGCAACTTCGCGCTGAAACGGGATGCCCGAGTGTCCGGCAATGACATTCTGGACCGCGCCGATGGTTTGGGCGATTGCTGCTATCTCCTCTTCAAACATATCATCAGCAGAGGTTGGCCACAAAAATCGGCTGATATCGGTGATCCCGCCATGGATCACGGCATAGCGTTCGCCCTGATGGGCAAAGACAGCTATATCCGGAGAGGTCTCCATCCAGCCTCGGTCCGCGTCGCCCACCTGAGCATTTGCATATGAAAACCACCCAGCAGATAACAGGTCACAGGCGGTGCCCACCCCAAACCCACATCCACAATTTGATGCACGTGTCGCCAACTGGCGTTCACAGTTGCCAGCCACGACAGTGCATCCCGATGCACGGACCAGATCAATTGTTTTGCGGGGATTGCCGCAATAGGCAACAACATCGCCGGTGCAGATCGTGGCCTCGGGTCGAACGCCCTGCTGCGCAACCGCCTTGAAAAATGCCTCCGTCGCCTGAGCATTGGAATATGGCCCACCAAACAGGGCCAAAGTTGCGTCCAATACACCCAAATCAGCGATCTTCATAATTGGCTCCCTTGATTGCAACGCAACACAGCCCCATAACCTGCGTCTTAGGATAAAGGACAAAGACCGAAATGGACACTGCCCCCGCCTTGCTCGATAGCGCGTTCTGGATCACAATTTGTGTGATCTTGTTCCTTCTCGTGCTCTCAGGCTTCTTTTCCGGGTCAGAGACCGCGCTCACCGCCGCGTCGCGCGGAAAATTGCGCGCTCAGGCCGGCAAAGGCAACAAAGGGGCGCAACATGCCCTTGAAATCACCGAAGACAACGAGCGGCTGATCGGTTCGGTATTGCTGGGCAATAACCTAGTAAACATCCTGGCCGCGTCCCTGGCCACCGTCATCTTCACCCGTGCATTCGGGGAAAGCGGTGTCGCGCTGGCGACCCTGGTGATGACGCTTTTGGTTTTGATCTTCGCCGAAGTATTGCCCAAAACTTATGCGATCACCAATGCGGAACGAGCCGCAGCCCTGGTTTCGCCGGTGATCCGGATCGTGATACTGATCTTTTCACCGGTCGTCAGTGTTGTCAGACTATTAGTTCGGGGCATGTTGCGCCTGTTTGGTGTGCAAATCGACCCGGACAAAAATGTTCTGGCGGTCAGAGAAGAAATCGCTGGTGCGCTTCAACTCGGCCATTCCGAAGGTGTGGTCGAAAAAGAAGACCGCGACCGCATCCTTGGCGCGCTCGATCTAGGCGAGCGGGCGGTAGAAGAAATCATGCTCCATCGCTCTGGCATCGAAATGATCAACGCAGCACACGCCCCCGATCAGATCCTTAACCAGTGTCTGGAAAGCAATCATACCCGATTGCCGGTGTTTGACGGTGATCAGGAAAACATCACTGGTGTCGTTCACGCCAAAGACCTATTGCGCGCAATGCACAAACTGGTCCGCGGCGAACCCGGGGCTGAAGGGCTCAAGGATTTCAAAATCGATGACGTGAGCAAGCCACCTTATTTTGTGCCCGAGACCACGACACTGGACGACCAGATGCGCCAGTTCTTGCGGATGCGAAGCCATTTTGCGCTTGTGGTCGATGAGTATGGTTCGCTTCAAGGGCTGATAACGCTCGAAGATATTCTGGAAGAAATAGTCGGTGAAATCACGGATGAATTTGATCCCGACGCAGAACATCCGGTGAGCAAACTCGACAATGACATCATTCAGGTCGACGGGACGATGACAATTCGCGACCTGAACCGCGCAACAGACTGGTCCCTGCCCGATGACGAAGCCAACACAGTCGCAGGTCTGGTGATTCACGAGGCCCAGATGATCCCGAACGTCGGTCAGGTATTTTCATTCCACGGCTTCCGGTTTGAAGTCGCAGCGCGGGATGGCAACCGTATTTCCAAGCTGAAAATACGCCAGCTCTGATCTTTTACGTATCGCGTCAGTCTGGTTGATCATGCGCGACCACTGCGCGTCGGTAGAGGTGCCAGGTTGCATGGCCAAGGATGGGGAGAACGAAAATCAACCCTACAAACAGGGTGGCTATCCCTATGCCCAGCATTGCAACAATAATCACGCCCCACACGGCCACCGGTACCGGGTTCTTCGCAGTGATCTTCACTGACGTGATGACAGCATTCGGGATGCCAACATGACGGTCAATGAGAAGCGGAAACGAGACTAGGCTGATCGCCAATACAAGTGCCGCAAACACGAACCCAATTGTGATACCAAAGAACATCATTTGCCATCCGGCAGTTGTGGTAAAGACATCCCGGACTAAGGCTGACATCGACACTGGAGTCTCTGGACCAAGTGTCAGATTATAAATCGAGGATGCTGTGAACATCCAAACGACAAAGATCGCAAAAAGGTAGCCTCCCAGAACGACGATGGGGATAAACGAAGGTGACCCGATAATGCCAAACGCATCACCCCAACTGGCTTTCTGACCAAGTTCTCGCCGTCGGCTCATCTCATAGAGACCGATCGCAGCGGCAGGCCCAATCAGTGCAAACCCCGACATCAACGGAAAAAGAAGCGGCAGTAGTTCGCGATTCACCGCAAACCACGCCAAAAGGACGCCTACTATTGGGTAAACTACGACGATAAACATCACATCCGTGCGCAAGGCCATAAAATCGTCGACCCCTTTTCGAAGCGCGAGCCCGAGGTCAGAAATCTGCAAATCTCTGATTTCAATTGGGCCCGTTTCCGCACCACCCAGTTCGGCCGCACCGTCCCCGATATGGCGTGAACTGCGTCCAAACGCATGTGCCATCCAGGAGAGCGGATTGCCTATTGTTTTGACCATGACGTTCTGTATCCCCAAAAGGCTTCGGCGAACTCGGGGCTCAGCACAGTACGACGTGGCCCCAAATGAAAGGCGTTTGCGCAGTGTAACAGAAAATGGGCCATTTGTCGTGCTCAGGGTGCTAAGTCACGGTGTTTGCATGCTTCACGACCGGATAGAGATCGCATTCAGGGCTTGCACCTGAGGTCCCGGCCCCTGATGATCGCGCCTGTCAGCCCGGCTCGGTTCAGGTAATGAGAACCTCCATTTTGACCGAATTTGACGCACAAGTATTCTCTTTAAGGACGCTCGGATCATGACCCAACCTTGTATCATCTGTGTTGCAATCACAGGATCAGTTGCACGCAAAGCCAACAATCCGGCTGTCCCGACAACCATTGCAGAGCAGGTTGAATCAACCCACGAAGCCTATGATGCAGGGGCCGCGATTTGCCACGCGCATGTGCGCAACGAAGACGAGAGCCCATCCTCAGATCCCGAGAAGTTCGCGCGCCTTATGGAGGGGGTGCAACAGCACTGTCCCGGAATGATCATCCAGCTCTCAACCGGTGGCCGGTCGGGTGCAGGCGAAGAGCGCGGTGGGATGCTGTCCTTGCG
>RCNE010001309.1_pt1 | contig 13471 bp, 12 predicted proteins | sample 2041361 | NCBI WGS metagenome assembly RCNE01 (sample SAMN09708229, study PRJNA481090) | Marine sediment metagenome, whole genome shotgun sequencing project.
GCCACCTCCACCAATGCCAATGGAGCCGCCTTTCTGGCGGCTTTGTTGTTTCTGAATCAATGTCGTATCGAACCGCGCAGCGAGTTCAACCGAGCCCGACGTCGTCGGGCGACAGACGCACGCAGTGCGCCCCGCAGGGGGAGACGCCACAGGCGGCTCATCCATTCTCGCCACCTCCACCAATGCCAATGGAGCCGCCTTTCTGGCGGCTTTGTTGTTTCTGAATCAGTGTCGTATCGAACCGCGCAGCGACAAATCGGCAGGATTGCCAATTTGGACGGACGCAGTCCGCCCGTAGGGCGACGGCCACGGATGGCCCGAGTCAATTCAACCGAGCCCGACGTCGCCGGGCGACAGACGCACGAAGTGCGCCCCGCAGGGGGGAGACGCCGCAGGCGGCGAATCCATTCTCGCCACCTCCACCAATAAAACAAGGCTGCCCCGACGGGGTGGCCTTTTTTTATTGTCGGCGCGGTGCAGGTCGAACTCGCGTAGCGAACTCACCAAACGCGACGCCAACTGCATCGTCCGGCACTTCACGATTCGTCGGCTACTTTGTCTTAAGCACTTCCAATACTTTGGGCTCCAGTCTCGTCAAGCCGCCCTCCCTGCCGGCGTTTAAAGCTGCCGCATCGTCAGCGCCATCCAGGCTTGCCCGAAGTGCCAGCAATGCACCAACGCGATTAGAACTACCACAATGCACCAGCACAGGGCCCTCGTAGCGTTTGATTAGCTCATCCAGAGACCTGGCATTCTCAAAGCTGATGCCATCGCGCCCAATGGGCAGCGTGACGTAGTCCATTCCCAGCCGCTCGACAACGGCGGGTTCATCAAGACCACGTGCCTCACCCGCCGTGCGCAGATCGATGACTGCAGCATAACCACTGTCTGCGAATACGGTGAACGACGCCAGATCCGGCTGGCCGGCGGCGGTCAAACCGTCGACGGGATGCACGACTCCGTTGGCAACAACCTCGTCCAGGTCCACTTTCAGCGGCGATGTAGATGTGACTTCCGGTTCGCCGGCGCATGCGGCCAGAGCAAGAATAAAAAACAATGTTGGCAGCAGCGATCTGTTCATTTTGACTCCAGGATTTTCGTGGCTGGCTCAAACCAGGCAGCCATCTCAAGCAATAATTATCGCTAGCCTAGCATCCAGACAGGCGCTGGCGAAGAGGCTGGATACATCGTGGTACGTTTTCTTCGACGTCTGGAGTTACACTGAAGGTCATGCAGATTTCAGACGTTAGCCAGACCGATCTCGAGGATGTCTGGATACTCAATGAGGACTCCGTACCGCATGTCAGCCGAATCGACCGGAACGAGATGGCATGGTTCGCGGAGCATGCGCACTATTTTCGTGTTGTTCGACACGGGTCGGAGCTGGCCGGATTTCTGATTGGCCTGAGACCCGGCCTGCCCTACGCCAGCCCGAACTACCGCTGGTTCAGTGAGCGCTACCAGGACTTCGGGTACATCGACAGAGTCGCTGTCGCGACCTCGGCCCGTCGCCTTGGTGTAGCCACGCGACTCTACCGAAACTTCGCGGCAACGCTTGTTGATGGCGTCGAGGTGATGACCTGCGAAGTGAATGTCCGGCCCGCCAACGAATCGTCCATGCAGTATCACCGGAAATTGGGTTTTACAGAGGTTGGTAAGCAGCAAACAGAAGGCGGCAAAAAAGAAGTCGCCCTATTGGAGATGAAGCTTTGAGCGAAGCAACGGCAACAAGAGAGTTTGACATTATCGTCTGGGGTGCGACCGGGTTCACCGGCGCCCTCGTCGCAAAATACCTGCTGCGCCAGTATGGCGTTGACAGTGACGTGCGCTGGGCTATCGCAGGACGCAGCAAGGAAAAGCTCGATGCTCTACGAGACGAACTCGAGCTGAACGAGGAAGCGCTCGAAACTATCGTTGCTGATAGCTTCGATGCAGGCGCGCTGAGTGATCTGACGCGACGCACGCGTGTGGTACTCACTACCGTAGGACCCTATGCACTCTATGGCTCCGAACTCGTGGCTGCCTGCGTCGAAAACGGCACACACTACTGCGACCTCGCCGGAGAGGTGCAGTGGATTCGAAAGATGATCGACCGGCACCACGAGCGCGCAACACAGACGGGCGCGCGTATCGTCCACTGCTGCGGCTTCGATTCGGTGCCGATGGATATTGGCGTATGGTTCTTGCAGGAAGAGGCGAAGCAGCGCTTCGGACATTATTGCCAGTCAATCACGATGTTGGTTAAAGCGACGAAAGGCAGCGCGAGCGGCGGCACCGTGGCGAGCCTGATCAACCTGATCAAGGAAAGTCGCAAGGACCGCGCCATCGCTCGTATCCTCGTGCATCCCTATTCGCTGAACCCGGAAGGCGAACGCGAAGGTCCGGATCGAAGAGACCAGCAAAGCGTGATCTATAACGCCGAAGCGAAGTCCTGGACGGCGCCATTTGTGATGGCTGCGGTCAATACCAAGGTCGTTCGGCGCAGCCATGCGCTGCTCGGCTACCCGTACGGCAAGGACTTCCGTTACCAGGAAGCCGTTATGACCGGTGACGGTCCGACCGGCTGGGCCAAGGGCGCCGCCATGACGGCAGCTCTCGGCGGCCTGGTCGTTGGCGCCTCATACTCAGCGTCCCGGAAGCTGTTGCAAAAGTTTGTTCTGCCGGATCCGGGCGAAGGGCCCGATGCGGAAATGCAGCAAAAAGGCTTCTTCAACCTCCTGCAAATCGGTGTGCTGCCTGATGGCGAAATTCTGAGATCGCGAATAACAGGCGACCAGGACCCCGGTTACGGCTCCACCAGCAAGATGTTGAGCGAGTGCGCCGTTTGCCTGGCCAAAGACGATATTGAAGTCGGCGGCGGGGTATGGACACCTGCAGCATCGATGGCCAGACCGCTATTAAAGCGACTGCAGGAAAACGCCGGCCTGAGTTTCGAAATCAGAGACTAGCCTCAGCCGAATAGTGCAGCGCCTTATCGTATTTTTCGCCGGCCTCGATGCGAATGGGCAGACGGTTCCTTGGCGAGGCCACAGGACACGTTGAGAAGTCGTTGAATGCGCACGGCGGGCTGTACGCCCTGTTGAAGTCGATAATCGTCTTGCCGTCGTCGCCGGGAAGGTCGGCGTACAGGAAACGCCCTGCTCCATAGGTATCGTCACGGCTGGTCTCATCACCGAATACGAAGAACAGCTGGTCGCCGGACGTATATGCTTCCAGCGTGTAGGTTTGGCCTCCGATCACGAATTCCACAATACCTGGTGACTCAGGGTGATACCCCAACCCTTCGATGACCGTGCCAACATTGACAATCCTCGGCGCATCGTAGCGCTTCAAGACGCCCTGCAGGCGTAGTGATGAGTCCACCGGGAAATACGGGAGCGGGCCAAAGGTATCGACGAACGGGTGTTCGAAGTCCCGCACGCGAACACCCACGCGATCATCCCGTTTGATTGCCATCCAGGCGATCGACCCATGGGAAAGCTGCACGGGTTCCGGGGTTGTGTCGTCCGCCAGCAGGATACTCGCTACCTGCTGGTCGCCGTTCAGGACCTCAACACCACTCTCGACCCGCATCTGCACTCCAGCCTCGCCCACTTCGAAAACGCCGATCTGCGGCGCTGCCTTGGCCGGCAAGCGGATGTCATTGTCCGGGCCGGAGCCGATCTTGAACGTGCCCTCATCGAGCCAGAACAACCCAATCTGGTTCAGATAACCATTCGGCGCCAGCAGCCGCTCCAGCCGCCCCGCCCGCCAGTCCATCAGCTGCTGTTCGTAGGCCTGCTTGTCCAGGGAAGGCTCGGCCTGACTACATGAGCTCAGGACCAGTACAATTAGCGTCAATGCGATCGAATTCTTCATGGTTCTCTCTACCTCTACCATATCAATTAGGAGGCCGGCTCTCTATAATCCGCCGCCTCCTTACTGAGCCTTACCCTGATGCCTGACATTTCCAAACTTCGCAATATCGCGATCATCGCCCATGTTGACCACGGCAAGACAACGCTCGTAGACCAGATGCTACAACAATCGGGCACCCTTGGTCCGCGGGCCGCCGTGCCTGATCGCGTTATGGATTCAAGTGACCTCGAGCGCGAACGCGGCATTACAATCCTTGCAAAAAATACGTCGGTCATGTGGAACGACTACCGCGTAAATATCGTCGATACACCGGGCCATGCCGACTTTGGTGGCGAAGTCGAGCGCGTACTTTCCATGGTCGACAGCGTACTCTTGCTGGTGGACGCAGTCGAAGGCCCTATGCCGCAGACACGCTTCGTGACACAAAAGGCCTTTGCGCGTGGCCTCGTACCTATCGTCGTAGTCAACAAGATCGACCGTGACGGCGCACGCCCTGACTGGGTCTTGGACCAGACCTTCGATCTGTTCGATCGCCTGGGCGCTACCGATGAGCAACTCGATTTTCCGATCATCTATGCATCAGCGCTGAATGGCTACGCCGGCAAGAATGCCGATGTGCGTGATGGCGATATGACGCCGCTGTTCGAGACGATCGTGGAACACGTTTCGCCGCCAGACGTGGATTCAGAGGGTCCCTTGCAACTGCAGGTGTCGAGTCTCGACTATGATACTTATGTCGGAGTCCTGGGAATCGGACGCATCAGCCGCGGCACGGTGATCGCGAACTCGGCAGTCAGCGTCGTTTCACCCGACGGCAAATCGCGCCGTGCCCGGGTCCTGGAGCTGTTTGGCTTTCATGGCCTGAAGCGACAGCGGACGGAATCAGCCTCAGCCGGTGAAATCGTCGTGTTCAGTGGAATCGACAAGCTCGGCATCTCCGATACGCTTTGCACGCCCGGCGCGGAAGAATCACTGCCGGCTCTTTCGGTGGACGAGCCCACCGTCAGTATGACGTTCCAGGTCAACAAGTCGCCGTTCGCCGGACAGGACGGCAAGTTCCTTACGAGCCGGCAGATTCGCGAACGACTCGATCAGGAGCTCAAACACAATGTTGCGCTTCGAGTTGCTGAAACCGATGACCCGGACAAGTTCAGAGTCTCGGGGCGCGGCGAGCTGCACCTGTCGGTACTGGTCGAGACAATGCGGCGTGAAGGATTCGAGCTCGCTGTTTCCCGGCCTGAAGTCATCATGCATGACGTTGATGGCGTCGAACACGAACCCTGGGAACAGCTGACCGTCGATTTCGAGGAGGCTTACCAAGGCGCCGTCATGACACGCCTGGCGGATCGTAAAGGCGAGGTCATTGACATGCTGCCGGACGGCCGGGGCCGAATGCGACTCGACTACCGGATTCCGACCCGTGGCCTGATCGGATTCCGGACAGACTTCCTGACGGCTACTTCCGGAACCGGCCTCATATACAGTGTCTTTGACGACTACGCACCGCGCGTGCCGGGGCCCATTGCGCAGCGTAACAACGGCGCGCTCGTATCGATGGTACAAGGCAAGGCGCTCGCCTATGCCCTGTTCAACCTGCAGGAGCGCGGTCGTCTGTTCATCGGCCACGGCGCACCGGTTTATGAAGGCATGATCATCGGCATACACCAGCGCGCCAACGATCTTGTAGTCAATCCAACAAAAGCAAAACAACTGACCAACGTTCGCGCCGCCGGTACAGACGAGAACCTCGTACTAACGGCACGAACGCGTTTCTCACTTGAGCAGTCGCTGGAGTTCCTCGACGACGATGAGCTACTCGAGGTGACCCCCAAGAATCTAAGACTGCGCATGAAACTGCTGACCGAATCTGACCGGAAAAGGAACTCTCGCAGGAAGGTCTCATGACGAAAGATGCGGCCGCGCTGGCGTTCGCGGACCTGCAGCCCGACGATATTCTAACCGCGCTCGACGACATGGGTTTCGAGTGTGACGGTCGTTTTCTGGCACTCAACAGTTACGAAAATCGCGTCTACCAGGTTGGCATCGAAGGCGGAAGGCCGGTCGTCGCGAAATTCTATCGGCCCAGGCGGTGGAGCGATGACGCCATCCTCGAAGAGCACGCCTTCGGGATCGAACTCGCGGCGCAGGAAATTCCTGTAGTCCCGCCGCTTTGCCGGGATGGAGCCACGCTGCACCACATCGGGCATCACCGCGTTGCGGTGTACGAGTGCCACGGCGGTCGAGCCCCGGACCTGGACAATTATGCGCTGCAAACGCAGCTCGGAAGACTGGTAGCGCGCATCCACCTCGTGGGAGAAACGCAGGACTTCGAGCACCGGCCCAGCATCGATATCGAGTCTTACGGCGTGGCGTCGCTCGATTATTTACTGGACCATGACTTCATCCCCGAAGAAAACCTCGAGGCTTACGAGAGTGTCGCCGAGCTGGTTCTCAATGGCGTGGAAGCCTGTTTCGAACGTGCGGGCGGCATCAGGGACATCCGGCTGCACGGCGACTTTCACCCGGGCAACGTCCTTGTAAACGTCGACCGGCTGCATATCGTCGACCTCGACGACACTCGCCACGGACCGGCGATTCAGGATCTATGGATGTTCCTGTCAGGGGATCGCGAAGAACAGACTCCGCAGCTGACGGCGCTCCTGGAAGGTTATCAATCGTTTCGGACGTTCGACGCGCGAGAACTCAACATTGTTGAAGCCTTGCGAAGCCTGCGCATCATGCACTACGCCGCCTGGCTGGCGCGCCGCTGGGATGACCCGGCTTTCAAAATCGCGTTTCCATGGTTTGACAGCCGACGCTATTGGGACGACCACGTGCTGGCGCTGCGCGAGCAAGTTGCGCTAATGCAGGAAGCGCCGCTCGAGTGGCGCGATTTCTGAATAGGGCCTGTTGACACTATTTGAGCAAGCCCTGCCGGAGTCTGTTTTGGTCCAGCAAGGCAGAGGGAGCGCCGTGCAGCACCGCTACAGAAGCGACCGACAACGCAGCTGGGCGACAAATAGACCCGGCCCTTCGGGTAGTGCCTGAAAAAGCGCTACTCAGTGTTGCTCGTCGTTCATCTGGAATAACCAAAAGTCTCTCCTCGCGCCTCGATTGGCGCTTTTTCCGGCGCTACAGGGCATGCGCAAATAGTGTTAACAAGGCCCTAGCGGGACGGCAGGCGGCGCTGTCGCGGCCGGATCTCAAACTGGTCGATCCATCGTGAGAACGTTTTCCGGCTGAGCTCCTGCAAAGGTTTGATCGAGTCGGTCGTCTGCTCCCGAATGGCAGCGGCACTGATGTGCCCCTGCTCTTCATCCAGCACTCCCTGGTGGTCCGGCACTGACAGCCAGCGCTCAATGAGCGACTGGCTTGCTTCGAGATGAAACTGAAAACCATACGCATGCTTGCCATAGCGGAAAGCCTGCACAGTGCTCGCCGGCGAGCTTGCCAGGTGCACGGCCTCTGGCGGCAAGGTGATGCCATCTTCGTGCCATTGAAAAACCTGTTGCCGGGGCGCGAAGCACGACAGGACCGGATCCGTAGCGCCCGATTCGGTGAGATCCACGTCACACCAGCCTATCTCTCGTGACGGGTTCCGTGAAACCGACCCGCCAACCGCTTTTGCCAGCAACTGGGCACCCAGGCAAACACCGAGTATCGACATATCCCGCTGCAAGGCCTCGCGGATGATCTCTACCTCGGTAATCAGGTTCGGATAGCTGGCGATCTGATCCGAATTCATGGGACCGCCGAGGACAATTAGCGCCTCGTATTTCTCCAGCGCAGGTCTGGATTCTGGCTCGCGACCGAAATTGACGTAGCGAATGCGAAACCCCGATTCTTTCAGCAGCGGATCAAGGGTTCCCAGCGGTTCGAAGGGAACATGCTGAAATACAAGTATTTTCGGCCTTGGCATTGTTTCTGACGCGTGTTTCTCAGCAATCCCGGACCCCAACTTTACACGGAACGCGCTCTCGTCGAAGCTGCTGCGTTTCGATTTGCACTGCCGTTCCGCTGCTACTACAGTGAGCGAATAGTCGAATACGGCCGATCGCGTGGAACTCCCTGCCATTGATAGGCTCTGATATATCGACTACCTGACAATAGCCGTGCGGATTTAAGCCACTTGATCGCCAAGAATCGTGCCCTACCCTTCGTTGGTCTCCTATTGATTGCGCTTGCAGGCTGTGGCTCGACGACTACGATGGTCGAGCCGACGATTCCTGCACCGCTGACAGAAAAGATCCCGGTTGACGTTGTGCTGCGCATACCCGAGGAATTCAATAACTTCGTTCACGAGGAAGCCATCCTCGGACGCGAATCCTGGACGATTGACCTCGGTCGCTCGAATGCCGCTTTCTTCGAGCAGCTGTTCGGCTACATTTTTAACAAGGTCACGCTCATCGGTCCCGAGGACGATGCGCGCGACTTCCAGTTCGATGCCCTGATCGAGCCAAGCATCGATGGTTTCGAATTCTCTGTGCCAACCCAGAGCCAGACGGAGGCTTTCGCCGTATGGATTCGATATCGATTGAAGGTCTTCGATCGCGAAGGCAATAACGCCTCAAACTGGACGGTTAGTGCCTATGGAAAGAGCGAGAAACAGGGCCTCAACAGTTCGAATGCGCTGCAAAGAGCCGCGGTCCTGGCCATGCGCGACGCCGCTGCGTTGATTATCATGCAAATCGATAAGGCGACGCAGATAAGCGAGCTCGCGAACGGCGGCCTGGCACCGGGGGCGCGCGATTCAATGCAGGCCTCGACCGATGCGGATTTTGACGACAAGCGGGACACGGCCGAAGACAACTTTGGCATTTTCGTCATCGGAGGGATTGATGAGGACCGGGAATAAACGAATGTCGCGGGTGGGCCTGATCGCCGCTCTTGTTCTCGCCCTGCTATCCGCGGGCTGCGTCACGTCTCGGGTTGAGGACGCGCGCGAGAATGTAACAGGACTGAATGAAGGCGAGTCCGTTGTCATCATGGCCAAGAGCTATCACCAGGGCAATGAGACCGAATCCGGTTACATCAGCTGCGTCGAGAACGCATTGGGACGGGGCTCCAAGGGTCTGCGCGTCGTGCCGCGGCAACAGTTCATCGATTCGTTATTTCCGTGGTTCGAACCACGCACCGCGCCCGCCGAAACGAAGGGCCTGACGAAACTCATGGAGCGACCCGGCATCGCGGAAATTGTCGAGAACCTGGGCATCCGCTACATCATCTGGCTTGACGGTGACACTGAAACCGTCGCCCAGGGTGGCAGCCTGTCTTGCGCCGCCGGGCCCGGCGGCGGCGGTTGCTTCGGTTTCGCCTGGTGGCAAAAGGACGCCGACTATGAGGCTGCCGTCTGGGATCTCGATGGCTATGAGACGGCGGGTACCGTTACGGCGGATGTCAGCGGAACGTCTTTCCTGCCCGCGCTTGTCGTGCCGATACCGCTCATCGCAAGAACCCAGGCAGCCGCCTGCAAGGGCCTTGCAGAGCAGCTAAAGGTATTCATCATCCAGTAATCGAGCGTAATCGCGATTTCAGGGCCGTACGTTCTTTAGCGCGGTCGACCACCACGCAGGAATGCGGTCCGGTAATACGGTGAGTCCAGCGACGCAACGCTAACCGTTCGTCCGGAGGCCGGGGCATGCACGAAGCGGCGCTGCCCCAGATACAACCCGACGTGTGACATTTTCCCTTCTATGCTGAAGAAAAGTACATCGCCAACACGCAGTTCGCGTTTGCCGACCGCCTCCGTCGAGCTCCATAGTTGTTTCGTAGTCCGCGGTAATCGCTTGCCCGCTCGTGAATAGGAATACTGCACCAGCCCACTGCAATCGAATCCGCCGGGACCAGTGCCGCCGTAGCGATAGGGAATGCCTACCTGGTCGAGCGCGATCGCGGCCGCAGTTTCGCCCACAGAGCCAGCGACCTTGACGGCGCCGCCCGGTGCCCCCGCTGAATGCGCCGCCCGAGGCGTCGAGGAACACGCGGATGTCAGCCCCAACATTGTGATTGCTAAGGCAAAAATACCGATTATGCGAGCTGGCTGCGCTATCATCCGTGTGACTCTGACCCGCGGGATTGTTACACCATACGGCATGGAACCTTAATTCAATATGAACTGTTTCTCAGGACTAGGCGCCAGATACCGGTCGTTTCGCCATTTGCGTGAGCATCACTGGGCCTTGCTGCTCGGATTGCTCGTCATTTCCGCATGCGGCGTAGCAACCTCGGAATCGGCGGATGGCCCGGCAAAAAGGGACTACGATGCACACTACGTGTTGCAGGTAGACCCGGTCGATGCTGCGGTCCTGGTTGCGCTTCAGATCCGGCAGCCCAGACACCTGCTGCGCGAACTACACTTCACGTCATTGTCGGACCGATTCGGAGAATTCGACGCCGATGGAGAGCTGACGATCGAGGGGAATTCGCTGACTTGGCGGGTCCCGGAAAAAGGCGGCACGCTGACGTGGCGGGTTCGCGTCAATCAGAAGCGTGGCCAGAATGCCTACGACGCCTGGCTCGGACCTGAATGGGGCATCTTCCGCGCAGAGGACATCATTCCGCGGGCAAGAACTCGCGCGCTCAAGGGCTCGACGTCCAACACTACCTTTACGTTTTCACTGCCCACCGGGTGGTCCGCGGTGAGTGAATACTCTGGCACCCGGGATCCGGTTCGCGTGCAACGCCCCAACAGACGGTTCGATCAACCGACCGGATGGATGGTTGTGGGAGACATAGGCGTGCGGCGCGAGACTATCGCGGGAATACGCGTCGCGGTCGCCGGCCCGCAAGGCCACTCTGTGCGACGACTGGACATGCTCGCTTTCATGAACTGGGTACTGCCCGAGTTAACGGAGTTACTGCCTGAACCGCCCGATCGCCTGACCATTGTCAGCGCCGGTGACCCGATGTGGCGTGGCGGGCTCTCCGCGCCGGCATCCCTGTTTATCCATTCGGACCGCCCAATGATCAGCGAAAACGGCACGAGCCCGCTACTGCATGAGGTGCTGCACACGGCGCTGCCGATTCAGGCTGGCGAGGATTCGGACTGGATCGTCGAAGGCCTGGCTGAATACTACGGCATCGAACTATTACGAGCCGGCAACGCCATCTCGGCCAGGCGGCATCGTATCGCCATTGCCGAGCAGGCGGACTGGAGCAGGAAAGCCGTCAGCCTCTGCGGCAAGACATCGACCGGTGCCACAACGGCGCTTGCAGTGACAACACTGCATGCTCTGAACCAGGAAATACTCGACAAGACGTCCGGCAACAGCAATCTCGATGATCTGCTCCGATACTTAATCACGCACGGACCGACGGTGAGTTTTCAGAAGCTTGCGCATGCTGCCGCTGAAATAATCGGCGAACCGTCTGACGTACTTCACAGCGACAAGCTGCCGGGCTGCCCTAGAATGGCGCCAGGCGAACAAAGCGGCTGACAATCAGAATGGACCGACGTCAAGATCTCGAACTGGTACTGCGATCGCGAACTCCGATCATCGTGATCGAGTCGCAGGATGAATCTCGTATTCTGGAGCTACTTCAGTCCATCGCCGTTGCACGCGTCAGTGACGACTATGTGCCGCTGTTCCGCTGGACAATTACCGACGGACTGCAACGCGTCGATATATCGTTGGAACCGCAGACCATCAATTCGCAACCGACGGATGTTCTGAAGCACATACGTGCCGTTTCGAAACCCGGCGTCTACGCGCTTCTGGATTTTCATCCGTTCCTGGACGACCCCGTTCATGTTCGCCTTATCAAGGATATCTGTATCCGGTACCGGCAAACTCCGCGGCAGCTGATATTCATCAGTCACAAAGTCACACTGCCTAGCGAGCTCGAGGCATTCAGCGCGCGCTTCGAGATGGACCTGCCATCTGAAGAAGAACGCGCACGCATCGTCAAGCGTGCTGTCAACGACTATGGGAGCGACCACCCCGGGCGTCGTGTCCAGGTAGATCGAAAAGCACATCAGCTGCTGGTGCAAAACCTCGCCGGCCTGAGTCACAACGAGACAGAACGGCTGGCGCGAAACGCCATTTATGTCGATGGTGCGATTACGAAGAGCGACCTGCCCCAGGTAATGCAGGCCAAGTACGAGCTATTGAACCGCGGTGGCGCGCTGCAATTCGAATACGACACGGCGCGTTTCAGCGACGTCGGCGGACTCGAACGGCTCAAGAAATGGCTTGCACAACGCCGCCCGGCATTTGAAGGTGACGTATCGGCTTCGCATCTCGACGTACCGAAGGGGATCCTGCTGCTTGGCATCCAGGGCTGCGGCAAGAGTCTTGCTGCCAAAGCGACAGCTGGAATATTTGGCGTACCGTTGTTGCGCCTGGATTTCGGCGCGATCTATGACAAGTATCACGGCGAGACGGAGCGCAAGCTGCGCGACTCACTCAACACTGCCGATGTCATGTCCCCCTGCGTTCTGTGGATCGATGAGATCGAAAAAGGCATTGCCGGTCAGGGCGGGGAAACCGGGACTACGCAGCGCGTGCTCGGAACATTTCTGACCTGGATGGCCGAACGAAAAACTCAGGTCTTCGTCGTCGCGACGGCGAATGACATCAGCAACCTGCCGCCGGAGCTGGTTCGCAAAGGTCGTTTTGACGAGATCTTTTTCGTCGACCTGCCGTGTCCGAAAATTCGCGCAGCGATCCTTGCCATTCACCTGAGCAACCGCAAGCAACCCCTGGCCCACTTCAACATTGACGGCATGGCAAAGGCGATGAAGGGATTCTCTGGAGCCGAGGTAGAGCAAGCAATCGTCTCCGCGTTGTATGCCGCCCATGCGAAGGACCAACCACTTGCAAATGCGCATATCCTGGAGGAGATCGCCCATACACGACCATTGTCAGTGGTTATGCGCGAAAAGGTAACGGCAATGCGTGAGTGGGCCGCAGGGCGCACCGTACCGTGTGACTGAGGCCAATTTGACTTAATCTGACAGACCCTCCCAGCCATCACCATTGGTTGAGCCACCCGGCTCCCGTGGTAAACTTGTTTCATGGCTAATGAAAACAAAAACATTAAAGAGTTAGTCTCGGATGATGATGACCCGACAGCAGAGCTTGAGATCCCGAGCTTTCATGCTCCAGTAGATTCCGAAGACCTGCATGCCGACCGAGAATCCGACGCGCACACCTGCGGCCTTGGCGACCCTGACGACGCGGACACTCCCCGTTCCCAGACGATTCCGGAGTTGCAGTCCGACCTGAAGTCGCGCACGCGAACGATTGGACAGCTGCAGTATGACATCCAGCAATTGCGCTCCAAGTGGTTGGGACTGGAAGCGGAGATCAGTGCTCGCGAGGAGATCGTCAGCAACCTGCTGAATGACAACGACACACTCATCAAAAAGATTGGACGTAAAAACAACCTGCTGAAGAAACGCAGCGCCTCAATCAAGGCGCTCAAATCGGAAATTCGGCAACGCGAAGAGAGCAGGTTGTTGCAGGAAGACGAACTCGCTACGCAAGCGCTGACCGATGAAGAAAGTGCCAGATCTCGAGACGCTGCTGAGCGTGAACTGGGGGATGCTTTTACCGAGATCGAAGCAGCTCATAGCGCAATGGCGGACACCGAAAAGCGACTGCAGCAGCGT
>RCNE010001449.1_pt1 | contig 13468 bp, 13 predicted proteins | sample 2041361 | NCBI WGS metagenome assembly RCNE01 (sample SAMN09708229, study PRJNA481090) | Marine sediment metagenome, whole genome shotgun sequencing project.
CCTACGAGAGGTGCAATATTAATGATGTCGACCTTCTGTTCCATGATTTCCTTTTCCAGCCTAACGGGTGGAATACTGTTTGTTATTACGATTTTGTCTAATGCAGGATCTTTTAGGGTTTCATTTGCCCCGGTCGAAAAAACACCATGTGCCGCGGCGGCATAGACTTTGTTCGCTCCTTCTTCTTTACAGGCCTTGGCCGCCCTTAGGAGCGTAGTGCCCGAACTGATCAGGTCATCTATAATGATTACGGTTTTGTTACCAACGTCTCCAAAGATGTGCTCGGTACCCCCAACAACTCCCTCACTCCGGGTTTTGTGCATTACGGCAACCAGAATCGGTTTTTTCAGTTCATTTTCGAGCGCTTGTGCAAATGCCATCGCTCGTTTTATCCCTCCACTATCCGGTGATAAGACCACCGTTTCTTGGTTTTTTATTAATGGAGCAAAATAGGAGGCAACATAGGCCTTGGACTCCAAATGTATTGTTGGAACACGGAAAGCATTTTCAAAGGCCTGCACATTATGTACATCCAAGGTCGCGAACCTGTCCGTTCCCATGGCTTCAAACAAACGGGCAACATATTGGGTGGTAATCGGGTCATGGCTCTTCGTCTTCCTGTCTTTTCGGGAATAGCATAAATAAGGAGCGATTACCGTCATCTCCAAGGCCCCCGCATCTTTTAAAGAACCTATAAAGAACAACAGACGGCAGAGTTTGTCATTGACCGTTAGTTTCGGTTCTCCATAAAGACTGTATATAAGGTATACGGACTTGTTCTGCACATCGACCAAGGAACGTATTTTGTGTTCCCCTTCGGGGAAGTCCCGTTCCTCATGTCCGCTCAAGGTCATTCCTATCGCTTCTGCGGCCATTGAGCCAAAAGCTTTACTGGAATCCAAGGCAAAAATCACGTTTTTGGTAGTGTCCATTGTATTTTATTTGAAAGAGGTGTGAGATTCCTGTAAAATTCCACAAAATGGACTTGTGCTACAATGATATCTGTCAGTCCGTAACGATGACCTAAATCATTGTAGCGGTTTCCTGGGTACCGTATTTTTGATGCAATGGCCTGGGATTTTATTCTACCGCATAAGGAAATAGTATTCATCCCAATATCTTACAATAAGCAAAGGACTTGATAATCCGGATTATGCCCAAAGTCTTTGGGGGATTTTAATTTATTTAATATTACAATTTTTACTAAATGGACCAGGGGCTCACATTATTTCTTTCTGGTGATGTAATGACCGGCCGTGGTGTCGACCAGATACTGCCCCATCCGAGCGGTCCCATACTTTATGAATCCTATGTTAAGGATGCACGCCACTATGTGGAATTGGCCGAACAGGTGAACGGACCTATTGATCGCCCTGTAGGGTATACCTACCTATGGGGAGACGCTCTGGAACTTATGCGCAAGGCAGATGCAAGAATCATCAATTTGGAAACAAGTGTCACTTACAGTGACCATTATATGGACAAGGGTATCAACTACCGTATGCATCCCGAGAATATCCCTTGCCTGACAGTCGCGCACATCGATTGTTGTGTACTGGCCAACAACCATGTGCTGGACTGGGGACAGGAGGGATTGTTGGAGACCCTGGAAACCTTGGAAAAGGTGGGCATCCACCATCCCGGTGCTGGCCGCGATAGCAATGAAGCCAAGGCACCAGCTGTTATTAAAGTGGGAGGGAAGGGCCGTGTATTGGTTTTTTCCTTCGGTTTGACTTCGAGCGGTATCCCGCGTGATTGGAAAGCCACGGCAAACGCGCCTGGGTTGAATTTGCTAGATAATTTGTCGGCGGAGACCGTTAAACAAATAAGCCTGCAAATTACTAATTACAAACAACCCGAGGATGTGGTGGTGGCCTCGATTCATTGGGGTGGCAATTGGGGGTACGAAATTCCAATGGCACATCGGGAATTTGCTCACAACCTCATTGACCTGGCCCGGGTCGATGTTGTTCATGGGCATTCTTCCCATCACTTTTTGGGTATTGAAGTTTACAAACGAAAACCCATTATTTATGGCTGTGGGGATTTATTGAGCGATTATGAGGGCATCAGCGGCCACGAATCCTACAAAGCACACCTTGGCTTCCTCTATTTTGTAACCTTTGATTTTACCAATGGTCATCTTGTTTCCCTTAAATTGGTTCCTACGGAGGTTAAAAAACTTCAACTTACCCAACCCGACAAAAAAGACCGCAAATGGGTTCAAAAAGTATTGAATAGGGAATGTGCGCAGTTCGGCAACAAAGTCAAATTGGAGAATGTTAACACCTTGTCCTTAATTTGGAAATGAGTTACCTTCTGTTGAGATTTCCTAATTCAAGAAAATTTTTGTTCGGGATTCCCCTATGATGAGCTCAGCTTATTCTGTTCGCTGCTGTTTTGCTAACTTAATATAAGTTATCAAAGCTTTAAGCGTAGTCATTTTGCCGTAATCCTCTTCAGGCGTTTTGATTCCTAGTTCCTCATCAAGACCGATAATAAATTGTAGAAAATCAAAAGAATCGATACCGAGTACTTCCCTGATATTGTCCTCTATTCCCAAGGTTTTGGGATCTACATCCGGCGCGATTTTTGTCAGTAGTTGAAAAATAACAATCTTTATTTCCTCATCTTTCATAGTGCTTCAGGATTTTGAAGATGGTCCTTTATCGCAGTTAAAAACCTGCTTCCCAGATAACCGTCTATGGCCCTATGGTCTGCGGCCAAGGTAACATGAATAACAGGACGGGAACTGATGGTACCATTTTCGGCCCATGCCTCTTCGGTAATCGATCCAAATCCGACTATGGCCACTTGCGGAGGATAAATTATCCCGAAAACAGTAGCTACATTTCCTTCCCCGATATTTGTTAGGGTAATGGTCGATTCACTTAATTCTGAACTTCGCAATTTCAATGCTTTGGCGCGAGGGATGAGATCGGCTAAAAGGAGCATTAGTTCGGGCAAGGATTTTTGTACGGCATCTTGGATCGCCGGGATTACAACTCCTCCTTGTCGCAACGAAACTGCAAATCCAATATTGATAGCTTCTTTCAAGTGCAAACCCTTTTCCCAGTACGCATTCACTTGAGGCACTTTCTCCGCGGCTTTCGCCATGGCCTTGATCAGCAGCACGACGGACAGTAGTCTATCCTTTACATCCCTTTTCTTGTTAGTTTTTTTTAACCACGCCCTGGCTTTTGACATATCTATTTTTGCCTCTAAATAAAAATGGGGAATCTCACGGTTCGATTTGCTCATGGCAGAAGCAATGGCAGCTCGTAGGCCTTTTTGGGCCTTTGCCTTTTTATCTTCTTTAACCTTTTTCCTTGATTTTCCTTTTCCTTCGGCAGCCCGTTCAACATCCCTCACCACAATGCTACCTCCAGGACCCGTGCCTGTAATTGAAGAAATATCGATGCTTTTTTCCGCTGCAATTTTCCTTGCCAAAGGCGAGATTTTTTTTCTGTCGACCGATCCGGTAAGGATTTCCTTTGCCGTTGGCTCGATGGCCTTTTTCTTAACTTCGGTCTTCTTCTTCTTTTTTTTCTTTGGTTCAGTTTTGATCTTGGGCGCTGCGGATTCTTTTTTTGCCATCTCTGGTTCCCCTTCCGGTATAATAAAGGCCATTGCCGTTCCTACAGGAACCTTTTCACCTTCCTTGATTAGCAATTGATCGATTGTACCTTCATCAAAGACTTCTATTTCGATCAAACCCTTTTGAGTATCCACATCCGCTACGATATCTCCACGTTTCACCCTGTCTCCAGGCTTGACCCGCCATTCGATCAATGTTCCATCTTCCATATCGGCACCAAGGCTTGGCATATTGAACTCAATCATGTTGCATCATATTAAGAACCGATTCAACAATATCCTCTTTCTGTGGAATCGAGGCATCTTCCAAATGTTTTGCATAAGGAATGGGTACTTCAATGCCACAAAGACGGCGTACCGGTACATCCAAATCAAAAAAGGCACCTTCCATGATTCTGGAAATAATCTCCGATGATACGCTGACAGACCGCCATGCTTCTTCCACGATTAAGACACGATGGGTTTTAATCACGGAATTCATAATCGTAGTGTTGTCTATGGGATTAAGAACGCGCAGGTCAATGACTTCCACATCAATGCCCGATAACACCAATTCTTCGGCCGCTGCCAGAGCTTTGTATACCCCAGGACCATAGGAAATGATCGACATGTCTTTTCCCTGCCTCCTCACTTTGGCCTTATCGATATCCATGGCGCCTGCATCGAAGGGAATCTCGGACTCCATATTGAGTAGGGAGGTATATTCGAAAATGATCACCGGATCGGGGAATTCCAAGGCCGTTGCAAGCATTCCCCTAGCATCTTCGTGCGTTCCGACTGACAATACCTTTAATCCGGGAACATGGGCATAAAAAGGTTCCCAGCTATGGGAGTGCTGGGCTGCCAGTTGATTGCCTATTCCGGAGTTCATTCGGATTACCACAGGTACATTGATCTGCCCTCCCGACATATGTAATAGGGTAGCGGCATTATTAATGATCTGATCCAGTGCGAGTAGACTAAAATTAACCGTCATGACTTCTACTATGGGGCGCATTCCACCCAAGGCCGCTCCTATACCAGCGCCCACAAAACCCGATTCCGATAGCGGTACATCCATAATACGATCTGTACCGAATTCCTGAAGAAATCCTTTGCTTACCGCAAAGGCTCCCCCATAACGCCCAACGTCCTCGCCCATCAGAAATACCTTTTGATTATTGGTCAAGGCTTCCCGAAGTCCCTGCTTGAGTGCTTCCCTGTAGGTGATCTTTACTGTCTTTGTATCTGTCATACTTAGGTGCTATAAACAAATTTTGTTAGGTCCTGTATGGATTCGAAAGTTCCTTTTTCGGCAAAATCGACCGCATTCTGCACTTCACCTTTCACTTTTTGCTCAATGGTATCTTTGTCATCCTGAGTGATCAATCCGTCTTTTAATAATTTAGTAAATAAAGTCGGAATGGGATCGCGTTCTTTCCAGGCTTCAACTTCCGATTTCTCACGATACAGCTCGGCATCGAACATGGAGTGCGCCCTAAAACGATAGGTGTTGCAAACCAGAAAATAGGGTTTCCCCGTCTTTCTAATATGGCCTATGGCCTTTTTGGCAGCTTTTTTCACCTCCAGTACATCCATTCCGTTGACCGCTGCCGATTCAACATCATAGGCAGCTCCCTTTTTTTCCACTTCTTGAACGGAATGTGAATAACGGAGGGCGGTTCCCATGCCGTACAGGTTGTTTTCACAAAGAAAAAGGAGGGGTACTTGCCATAATGCCGCAAGGTTCATAGATTCATGGAATTCCCCTTCGGCGATTGCCCCCTCACCAAAGAAACAGCAGGTGATATGGTCCTGTCGTTGTTTTTTGGAAGCCAATGCCATACCCACGGCCATGGGTAAATGACCTCCAACAATTGCATTGCCACCATAAAACCTTTTTTTGGTATCAAACAGGTGCATCGACCCGCCGCGCCCTTTGCTACAGCCCTCTTGTTTACCGTACATCTCGGCCATGATACTCCCCGGATCGACCCCCCGGGCCAAGGCATGGCCATGCTCGCGGTAGGTGCTCAGTATATTGTCCGCTTCTGTCAATGATTCCATGACCCCTACGGCAACCGCTTCTTCCCCGATGTACAGGTGTAGAAAACCACGGATTTTTTCTTTAGTGTACAATTCGGCGGACTTCTCCTCGAACCTTCTGATCAAAATCATCTTGTGAAGGAGTTCAAGTCCAATTTTCCTGTCAATTATTGACTCGTTCTGTATTTCTTTGTCTTCCATCTTATTCCAATGTTGAGGTATCCCCTTCGGGCAATCCCAATTCCCTAGCCTTTAACAGTCTTCTTAGGATCTTGCCGCTTTTTGTCTTTGGTAAACGCTTTATAAATGTGATTTCCTTGGGTGCAATCGCAGGACCCAATTTTTTTCTTGAAAATCCTTTGATATCCAACATGGTCGCCTCGTTAGCTTCGAATCCGGATTCGAGTACCACGAAAGCTTTGACCAATTCGCCGATAATAGCGTTAGGTTTTCCGATAATAGCCGCCTCGGCCACAGCAATATGTTCCATCAATGCACTTTCAACCTCGAAAGGCCCGACCATGTGCCCTGATGTTTTAATGATGTCGTCGGCCCTGCCCACAAACCAGTAGTAGCCGTCGGCATCCTTTTTGGCCAGATCGCCCGTGATATACCATTCCCCTTTAAAACACTTTTTGTAACGTTCCTCTTCATCCAGATAGGCCCTGAACATTGATGGCCATCCAACCTTTAATAAAAGATGGCCTTGTTCTAAAGGTTTTGTCAAAAGGTATACTTTTTCTTCTTCGACCTCCCCGATGGCAGCTTCGATCCCCGGTAAAGGTTTACCCATGGATCCCGGCCTGACCTTCATTGAGGCATAATTACTGATCATGATACCACCTGTCTCGGTCTGCCACCAGTTATCGTAAATGGGCATTCCAAAAGTCTTTTTGCCCCAGACCACTTCTTCTGCTTGTAAAGGCTCCCCCACACTATGGATTAGGCGCAATGCGGACAGGTCATAGCTGTCGAGTGGTTTTAAATCCATTCGCATTAATCTTCGGATAGCCGTTGGGGCAGTATACCAAACATTCACCCGGTGTTCTTCGAGAATGGAATACCACCGAGCGGCATCGAACTCTTCTTCATCGACAATATTGGTAACCCCATTAACTAGGGGCGCAATAATCCCATAGGAAGTACCGGTAACCCATCCGGGATCGGCCGTGCACCAAAATACATCTCCTGGATGAAGATCAAGCACGTATTTCCCGGTAACAAAATGGGTCAGTACCGCGCGATGAACGTGCAAAGCACCTTTGGGCATACCCGTTGTACCACTCGTAAAATGCAATAATGCAGAATCTTCCGGCTGTGTATTTTTGATGGTATAATCATCTTTGACTTCGTCCATAAGTATGGACAAAGACCTTACCTTATCGTCTATATGTCGATCTGCATCGACCAATAAAATGGTCCGAAGTAACGGAAGTCGATTCAGCAGTTGTTTTATCTTGTTCTCGAATAACACGGTCGTAGTGACCAAGACTTTTGCTTTCCCTTTGCTTAAGCGTTGAAAAGCGGGCTCCGGGCCGAACACCGAGAACATGGGGCAAAATACCGCTCTGGCCTTAAGTGTACCCATTGCCACGATATATAGCGATGGAACCCTTCCCAACAATGAAAATATCCCATCACCTTTCTGTATTCCCAATTTTTCCAAGACGTTGGCGAAACGCGAGGTTCGTACTTTTAAATCAATATAGGTAAAGTCTTCGAATGACTTATCCTTTCGGACCCATCTCAAAGCTACGGTATTTGCACTGTTGCTATTGGCATGCCTGTCGATGGCTTCGTGGGCGATATTGATTCCGCCTTCTGGAAGTCCGTCTAAACTTTCATATTCCTTCTCCCAACTAAACTGACTGCAAAAGGCATCGTAATCGGGCATGTTAGGAGTTAATCGGCGTATGGCACCTAATTTATCTTTCATGAACAGTTGTGGTTATTAAAAGCATTTTATGCGTATTGAAATTTTCGGCGATATTTAAAATGGACTCCGTGCTCAATTTTTAGGTCGTATGATTCTTAGACCCCTAAATTGGTCACAACAAGTTGATTTTGAAATGACCATGGTCAGTTTGGCGCATAATTTTAAATCCGATAGATGGCTAGGTCTACCGATAATATGCATAAAGGACTGACGCATGTCATTTTTATCCAATTATTTTAAGCATAGCTTTATAGCCATAGTTCGATAATGAAAAACTAATAATGAGTTCGATACCTCAATACATTGTCTATAACCTTATAAATCACGAATATGACATTGACCAAAGATTTACAAAGACACAAGAAAGAAAAAGACTTTGCACGGTTTTATAAAAAACTCGAATTGTTTATCCCAGAATTGAAAAAGTTCATGACCGGAAGTCTAAAAGCTGCCGAAAACCAGGGAATGCTGGACAGGGGATTCTATAACCCCGTTGAAATGTTGGATGAAGTCTATTTGGAAGCATTTAAGTCTTTTTCATCTCAAACGGACGCAACAAAACTACGACGATCACTTTTTAAAAAAGCCATAAAAAAAATTGAAGGAAAAAAGGAACTGGAAGTTCCCGATGATGTTACTACGCATGCCCTCTTAAAAACCGAATTAAAGGCTTTGAGCGAGGATTTTACAACTGAAGGGGATGGAGATCGCATACTTTATGATGAATTGGACGATATTTCGTATCGACAAAAACAAGGGTGGTCATTTGAGGTTTATCTGGATGAATCTTTGGAAAAGCATCTGGTAAAGAAACTTGAGCTCGATGAAGCATCCCTGCTGTCCAATGAAAAAAGACAGCTCTTGGGGGTATTGTACTCTACCATACCTCTAAGAAGTAGAACGGTTATCGAATTACTTGTTTTTGGCGACCAGGACACTTTGGAAATCTCTGAAATACTAGGTGTTTCCGAGGAGGTTGTCAAAAGGATCTTGTTTAAGGTCAAGGAAAGATTTAAACTGCTATAACCGGATATACAACAAAAACCCATGAGAAAATACACGATAAACCTGGCAAACACTTTTTACTTTGTTTTTACCTTTACCGCACTTATGTGGATTTTAATAGTAGCTAAGGTGATTATTGTCCCGTTGGTATTTAGTTTTTTTTTGCCTTGATGTTAATGCCCATAGTGGCGTTTTTTGAACGTAAATTACGCCATAGGATATTGGCCATATTTGTATCCTACCTCTTAGCGGTTGTGCCATTATTCGCCGTACTTTTCTTCTTTTTCAACCAAACCAGGATTTTGTTCAATAACCTTCCCTCGGTACGTGAGCGGCTGAATAATGTTATGGTCTTGATTTCGGATTGGTCGGATCAAAAATTTAATTTGGAGGCCGATGCCACTTCCGGTTGGATTTCTGAGAACATTCTGGCGGCATCCGATATTTCAATAGGTATAATTCGGGAAAGTCTGCAATCGACCACCAACATTTTGGCCAATATGGTTTTGATCGTTGTAATTACGTATTTCATGCTGTTGTACCGGACCGCTTTTAAAAACTTTTTACTTGTTCAAGTAAATTTTAAAACTAGGGAAACGGTAGAGCACCTCTTGAACAAAATACAAAATCTTACCAAACGTTATATGCTGGGCCAAGGATTGGTCATTATTATTCTTGGTTTGTTGATTGGATCGGGATTGTGGTTAATAGGCGTCCCTTATCCATTCTTTTGGGGTTTTCTTGCCGGATTTCTTGAAATTATCCCTTATGTAGGCACCTCAATTGGGGGCATTTTGCCGGTTTTTTATATGTTGATGATAGCGGACAACTTCTGGCAACCTTTGGCGGTAGTTGGCCTTTATATCATAGTACAACAAATAGAAGGCAATTTTATTTCCCCGAACGTTATGGGACAAAGTATCAAAATCAACCCCCTATTTATTATTCTAGGACTCTTTGGTGGAGGAATTATGTGGGGCATTTCGGGAATGATCTTGGCCCTGCCCATATTGGCCATCTCGAAAGAAATTTTTAGAAGTTTCGACACTTTGGTACCTTTGAGCTATCTTATGGAAGATGGACTTGCCCGAAAAAAGGATATTTTTCTAGAACAGTTCGACAGCGAAAAGCACCGCCTTTTTCATCTTTTTTTTGAGGAAAAGCAAGAATAGCGGAAAGTGCACCTTTAAGATATTTAGGCAACGTTTTTTATGGATAACATTACTTTCCGATACAGGGCAACATCCAAACAAATAAACCAACTAATAAACAGTACGAACGTAATCTTTTGGATTACGGGAAGTGATTCAATGAAGAATCCGGTTTCATAGATATAGTAGTTGGTCAGAAAGACCAAAAGACAAAGTACGCCCAACGATGCTCTAGCAAAATGCCAGGCCGAATTCAATTCTCCATTAATCGCATCATGATCAAGGAAATTGCACAAATAATTGTTCCAAAAACTAAATCCGTTTTGTCGCAGAACAATCCACGAACCTCCTGGGTATATAATAGCCGCCAAAACTTATAATACCATGAACAATCCCATTTCGCCCATGGGTAAAAGCAATACATATGTTTTTGGCATTTTGGGCATAAAACCGATCTTTATTGTTTCCATTTCCTTTTAATCACTTTAGGAGGGTTTTTCAGGAGACCTGTTTCAGCATTGCTAACACTCCGCAGCATTGTTGAAATTGCATTTTTGCAGTACCTGTCGGGTTTTGCTATTATCCCTATAGATGGTAATACCTTTTAATTCGTATTCCCAAGCTTTTTGATAGATTTCCGAAATCTCTTTTACGGTAATCCCTTCGGGTAGGTTGATGGTCTTGGATACCGCATTATCCGTATGTTTTTGAAACGCTCTTTGGTGCAACAAATGATATTCCCACGGAATCTCCAAACTGGTTTCAAACAGCTTCTTGATCTCTGTTGGAATCGATGGTATATGCTGTATGCTTCCGGATTGCAAAACTTCTGTCTTTATTTTTTCGTTCCACAATCCAAATTGTTGCATCTTTTCAATGAAAATGGAATTTATTTCAGTCTGGGTTTGGTCTTCCAAAACTCCGACCCGTTTATAAGCCAGTGCATACAAAGGTTCAATGGAATAAGATGTGTTTGCAATGACCGAAATCGTCCCTGTGGGGGCAATACTATTGCAGGTTGCGTTCCGCATAGGTTTGTTGGGGGCAAGGTTACTTTCTTCCCAAGAAAGAAAAACTCCCCGTTCCTGTGCAAGGGCCTTTGAGGTTTCATAACTTTTGGTTCCGATGAATTGCATCAATTGTTCTCCTAATTTCACTGCTTCCTCAGAAGCATAAGGAATTTCAAGTAATAGCAATAGTTCGGCCCAACCCATAACGCCCAACCCCACTTTACGATTGGCTGTACTTATGTTTTTTATTTGCGGAATAAAATAATGGTTAACCGTAATTACATTATCCAAAAACCGCATTGCAATTTGAATGCCGGTTTCGAGCTTTGACCAATTAATTTTAACTTTTCCTCCATCCTTGATCAGTACTTTGGTAAGGTTCAACGATCCCAGATTGCAGCTTTCGAAATCGAGTAAAGGCACCTCCCCGCATGGGTTAGTACTTTGTATATTGCCCTGTTTCGGATTAGGGTTATTTTTATTAATAGCATCTAAAAAAATAAGTCCCGGATCCCCCGTTTTCCATGCCTCGTGCACAATGGAATTCCAGATGTGTGCCGCCTTTACCGTTTTTTGAGCCTTATCCGTTCTGGGGTTTATCAATTTCCAATTTTCTTGATTTTTGACGGCATGCATGAAATCGTCCGTGATACCTACTGAGATATTAAAATTCTGTAGGCTGTTCCCATCTGTTTTTGAAGTAATGAACTCAAGAATATCCGGATGGTCAACGTTCAAAATCCCCATATTGGCCCCTCTACGTTTGCCCCCTTGTCTTACATATTCGGTCGCGGCATCATAGATCTTCATAAAAGCAATGGGGCCAGATGATTTCCCACCCGACGAGCTGACCGGATCATCCTTGGGTCGAAGTTTTGAGAAATTATAACCCGTTCCTCCCCCGCTTTGATGGATCAAGGCAGCATTTTTGAGGGTGGTGAAAATTCCAGCCAAACTATCTTCAATGGGCAGTGCAAAACAGGCGCTCAACTGTCCCCTAGGGAGGCCTGCGTTCATTAGAGTAGGGGAATTGGGCAGAAATTCTAGGGAAGCCATTATTCCATAAAATCGGCTTTCCCAAACGTTCCGGTTCACCTCTTCAGCACTGGCCACGTACATGGCCACTCTTTTAAAAAGTTGGTCTGGGGATTCACTAACCTTGCCTTTTGAATCCCTAAGTAAATAGCGAGCCTTTAGAATCTGTATGGCGTTGTCCGTCAACATCTTAGAATTCTATAATGAAAAATCTTGTTTTGGCCGATAGGATCTGTTTTAACTACTATCACACACTCCCCTTCAAATACTACATCGACACTTTTATCTATTTCAAAAAGTACATCTCCCTTGACGAAAAGGAAGACATTCGTGACAGGCTTCCCAAAGATTTGATACGTATGATTTATTCCAATTTGATGTTTTGAATGTAAAAAAAGTAATCAGTAATAAGTTAACTGTTTACCTTCTACTCCAAGCTTTTACAATTCGGCGATCAAATTTTCCCGTTCCAACTGGGCGATGATTCGCGCTACATAATCTTTAACGGTCGAGGTAATATTTACAGGGTCTACAATGTCAAAAGTACCGACCCAGACCAACGATTTGTCCTCATCGCCTTTGATATTATAAATCGAGGTCTCTATATGAAAAACTTTATAGTCATCATAATAGTCGGGGGTATAGTAAATATCCTGAAATCTGTAAAAATATGGCCCAAAACGGTACCACCGATTATACCCAAAAGTGTAATATCCGGACCTATGTATTGTTTTATCATCGACCCCTACAATTGCAGTGATTACAACGGCATCAAAATCTTCTTGCAAAAGTTGTTCCTTCATGGCCTCTATTTCTTCCTCGCTTCTTTCCGAAGCTGTGAAAGATTGATCTATGGCCACACTACTTTCATACGCATTGATTCCGTGTCGCACGAATTGTTCCTTGAGTTTCTCCTCAAAAATTTTCCGAGCCGTAAGGTTTTCGGTCATGCCGATGACCAAGAGTTTTTGGGGTTGAAACGCCGTAATTTCCTTGTTTTTCCAGCTATCCACAAAGCGTGTTGAGGAACATGCCGTGATTGTTAGTATTCCGAGTATAAATGCTATTTTTTTCATGATGTAAATTAAATTTTATCAAAGGATGAAAGTATGCATCAAGACTTCCAGCGGCAATGATCTTTATCAGTAGTAGAGCAGAGAATTTAAGGGACAAAATGAATTTTTCGAGGCTCTGTCTTTGGGGTAGTTGGCTTCAAAATTCTTTATTATTGAACATTCGTTTCGACTATAAACAGAAACAGGAGGCCTATGGCCTCCTGTTTCCTTTGAAGTGTTCGAATTCACCTTGTACTTTCGACCTATCCTTAAGTCATCTTATCTATAAAATGATGTAGGGGCGATCTTTGTAAAAATCAACTCGAACCTTGCTGGTCCATATCGCCTTACGACCATAAGAACCTTTCAGTGGGTATCCAACTATTCCTTAAATCTTGTCATAACCTGCAAGGAAACGTACTAGCTACGCAATTACAGGCACGTCGGACCAAAGTCGTTGTTATGATACCTTTTTATAGTTTCTATGGCAATACTGCTTAGAAAACCTTGATAGTTTAAAAAAAACAGGAAGCCGAAACTTCCTGTTTTCCATAAAGAAATGGAATTCATCTATACCGTCTATCAATTTGTTAAACCACTTTATTGCTAAAATGACCTAACCTATCAATTTTGGTACAAAGGGCAACCTTTCCT
>RCNE010001745.1_pt1 | contig 13463 bp, 8 predicted proteins | sample 2041361 | NCBI WGS metagenome assembly RCNE01 (sample SAMN09708229, study PRJNA481090) | Marine sediment metagenome, whole genome shotgun sequencing project.
TAAATACCATAATTCTCGTAGATATATTGAATCCATTTTGGTTGAACACCAGAATACATTCTTATGGAATTAACTCCCATGTTTTTTAACAAACCCATTTCAGCATCTAATGCTGATTTAATAACATCATCGGATTGGTTCCAAAGACTGTAATTGAAATTGGTGCCAATTGGAAAATAATCCCAATTCATACCATTAATCATAAAATCCTCACCATTTACGACTAACCTCATTCCGTCATCGCCTTTTAAAACTGATACTTTATTGGATTGACTAAATGCTGGAATAATAGCTAATATGAATATTAACCTCAAAAAGTTATTTCTCATAATCTTAATTTTTTAAAAGTTTATTTTCGGTGAATTGACAATACAATTATCAATTCTTTAAATTTAATGTTAAATAATAATAAGAACCTCGAAAAACACCTATACAAAAATCATACATCGCATTTTTTCTCGCTATAAATAGCTAAATCTTAGATGAAAAGAGCCTCCTTTGTAGTTTGGAAGAATTCTAATAATGTTTAATTCACATCTAGAATTTGGAATATTAATGGCACACTGAATAAGTTATTAGCTTCAAGCGAAGTTTTATATAAATCTAGGCCTAATTTTTTCAAATAAAATTAAGCCTAGAATATGTGCTATTATCTGCGCTATTCAGCAACTAAAATGAAGCCCCAACCAAATTCACCATTCCCATCGTTTGATTGTACATTCATTTCGTTTGCAGAGCGACTTGATATTTTATAGGTATGATCTCCACCTATATAATACCCTAAAAACGCAATACCAGATAAACTTATAGTTTCAGTACCGCCTGGTGCAGAAAGCGACCATTGTGCTGTATAATCTGAGTAAGGATAATTTTCTATATCAGCTCCATTTGCTGTTCCAGGACCGCCTGTTCCATTTAATTCATCTATTAAAACTTCGCGACCAAACACGGTTCCCTCTGGATTGTCACCATCTACATCATTTGCGTTATCTGTAATATGTGTAAACGTTCCATCTAAATTAAAGACATAACGATCATCATACATACCGAGACCTACTTTTTCTTCTGCACCTGCCTGATACCATTCATTAAAACCTCCATCAACCGGACCTAAACCAAAATGACTTCCAGTTTCACTTTTTATTCTCCATGTTCTTGAAGTATTACCGGTTAGCATTGTAATTAAATCTGCTGGCGCCTCGTATAATGAAAGCACTTCAACCTCTATTGATTGACTAGATGAAGCTCCACCTGTTCCGAAAGCAATTACTGTAACGGTATACGTGTTTAATCCAAGTGATGCAAAGTTATAGGACTGCATACCACTTGGTGCTGAGGCTCTTGATCCATTAAATTCATATTGAAAAGAAATAGCGTTGTCTGCTGTTGCAGCAAAATTTACAGTTCCGGTACCATCTCCGTTTGGATTAGTTGCATCTGCACCAACAACATCAGCTGTTATTTGAATATTTGAAGGAGCTGTTATATCTCCGAATTCAAGATCTTCGTCTTGGCAGCTTGTTACCACGAAAAACACGGACAACAAACTGTACATTATATATTTTAAATTTTTCATATTATATATTTTAATAGTTATGGTCTATGTTTAATTAGTTAATGCATATTCATCGTAATAATATACTGAATCATCACCTGCGTTTCCAAAATCGAAGAATATGACTACTCGTACATAATCTGCTGCTGGTGCTCCAGAAAAATCATAAACTAAATCCTCCCATGCGCTAGCAACTGATGTATTTAAATCTACTTCATGTACAATACTAGCATCTGCATTTTCTAACTTTAGTTTTACTTGAGCTCCAACAATTGGAGACCATGTTTTTACACTAATCTTAGAATAGGTATTTAAATCTAATGCAGGATCTGTTTCAAAGAATGAACCTGCCCAAACCTCTGAACCTGCAGTTTTAGTCATTTTAGCAACATTAGCCGTCGTATTTGCGCCTGATGCATCAGGATTCGCAATCACTTCAATATCAGCAATATTTCCAAAGACAGTAAATGCTGGCGCATCGCCTTCAAAATCTTGAAAGCCTAATGATGCATTACCTGAGTCATTTACAAGTTCAATTTCATCGTAATAATAAACGGAATCATCACCTGAATTTCCAAAGTCGAAAAATATTACAACTCTCGTATAATCCGCAAGAGGAGCTTCACTAAAGTCGTATAATAAATTTTCCCATTGGTTAGCTATAGTTGAATTTAAATCAACTTCAGTAGTAATACTTGCATCCGCATTTTCTAACTTCAGTTTTACAACAATACCAGCAACTGGTGACCAAATTTTTACATTTATTTTTCCATAGCTCGCTAAATCAAAAGATGAAGGAGTTTCAAAGAATGAACCTGCCCAAACTTCTGAGCCCGCAGTTTTTGTCATTTTAGCAACTGAATTCGTTGTATTTGCTCCAGATTGATCAGGGTTTGCAATGACTTCAATACCTGCAATATTACCAAAAGTTGTAAATGTAGGTGCTGTTCCTTCGAAATCTTCAATCATAGAAGTTACGATACCAGATGCTTCTTTATAGAAATATAAGTTATCTATAAAAACAGTCCCTGAACCTACAAACTTAAATTGCAGCAAATCATCTACTGGTAATCCTTGACTTGTAAAGTCTTCCATAGGAATATCGAAACTATTCCATTCATTCGGTACTAACGTTTTTGTTACAAATCTTTCATCTGCAGGTTGCACACCGTTTGGTAATGGATAAATATCGATTGACGTTGCATCTGGCGTCCATATATCTATATGAAGTGTTTCCATACTTGTTGCGACTGCATCTACTGATTCTCCAATATTAATACCTTCATAATTAAGATTACTATATTGTATCATGGCGTCACCATTTAAATCATAAGCCGTATAAATTGTGGATTGTCCCCAATTTGGAAAAAAGTCAGTGCCTACAATATCTGTATAAGCATCACTAAAAATTGATACGACATCTTCTTCAGCTCGCGCTGGAGGTGTTGCCGCCGAACTCACTGGTGCTAATATCTCTGTTACTTCAAAATTTTCTTCAACATATGTTGTAGTTTCTATTGCTGAGCCCATAGCAACCACAGTTATGGTATAAGTACCTGGATCTTGATACGTATAAGAAAGCGCATCACCTATATTAGCGCTCATTGGTGTATCGTTACCCGGCTCACCAAAATAAACATCGTAACTCATAGCAAAGTCTGCTGTTGCAGTTACATTTACTTGCTTAGATATTGCTCCGTCATTTTCGATTGTTACCACTAAATTTTGTGGCGCTTCAAACGATACAACCAATTGTTGTTCCGCTTGAGTTTTTAAACCATTGACACTTGTTGCCGTTACACCAACAGTATATGTACCTTCGGTATACACATTATCTACACTTTGCCCAGGTTCTAAATCTATTGATTGACCAGTCCCATCTCCAAAGAATACTTCAAATTGTGTTGCACCAACTGCATTAGGAGTTATTGTTACTGCTCCAGAGTTGTCTTGAGTGGCTCTAAATTGAAGTAATACTTCGCTTGGCGCTTCTGCATTATCCAAGAATTGGGTGCCACGTTCGTCCTCTTCACAACCCATAAAGGTTATAAGAAGAAAACTTGCTAAAATTAATCTTATGTTTTTCATTTTTCTTTTTTTTAATAATTTGGATTTTGCTCCCATTGGTTCCCCGCTAATTGTATTTCTATTAATGGAATAGGGAATACTTCATTCTTACCAGATTGGAAACCATTAATTTCGGTTGTTGCTCTATCTGTTCTTACTAAGTCAAAGAAGCGATGTCCTTCACCTACTAATTCTACTCTTCTCTCATGGTAAATATCATTAGTTAAAGCTCCGCCAGTTGAAGACACATTGTTATCTGTATTACCAAAAGCACGTTCTCTAACTCTATTAAGATACAACTGAGCTCTTATGTCACTTACACCACCTCTGTTTAAAGCTTCTGCAGCCATCAACAATACATCTGCAAATCTAATTGCTCGATAATTATTAGGGTTTGTAAGATTGGCATCTCCTGTATTTGCATCTCCTTGTCTTGAAATATACTTTCTATTATAATAACCAGTATGCTCATTACCAGTACCAAAAGTAGCACCAGTATCAGCAGCCCAAGTTTCAATATCTAAAATAGCCGTTTCAAATCTCATATCTCCATCTTCAAACTCGTCTACAACTTCTTGAGTTGGCACGTTAAAGCTAAAGCCCGATTCAAATAATGGTCCGTTGTAGTTTCTTATACCATTAAATCCAACAGCAACATTACCTTCACTACATTGAAGACATCCAAAGCCAGCACCTTCTTGATCGGTGTATTGTACTTCGAAAACAGACTCAATGTTGTTTTCATTATCGTTTTCGAACATGGTACTGTAATCCGCTAATAAATCATAAGGACCGTTATCGATTAAATCTTCTAAAACTACTCCAGCTTCTGGAAATTTATTTTGAAACAAATAAACCTTACCTAATAAAGCTTGAGAAGCACCTTTTGTGATTCTTCCTGTTTGAGATTGCACATATGGCAAGTTGCCTGCTGCATAAATAAGGTCTTGTTCTATTTGAGCATAAATTTCAGCTTTAGGAGTTCTTCCAATTGAAAACTGATCACCAAACTGAATACGTTGGTCAACTGCAAAAGGCACATCTCCAAACCACTTCACTAATTCGAAGTAATAGTATGCTCTTAAGAATCTAGCTTGTGCTAAAACACCTTCTTTACCTGCAAAATCGGTTTTATCTTGAAACTCCATAATGTAATTGGCTCTATTAACACCAGCATACATCCAGCTCCATATATCTCTTAATTGTGAGTTGATTGGAGTATGAATCATATCATCTACTTCTTGAATGCCAGGAACATCATTTGCATTTTCTCCACCAGCTAAGGTATTATCTGATGCAATTTCTCCTAACATTACATTTAAGTATGTTGCCTGTAATAAATCATAAGCACCGATTAAGGCATTTTGATAATCTGCTTCTGAATTAAAATAATCTTCAGAATTTTCATTGTTAGACGCTACATCTACAAAGTCATCGCTACATGAAGCCATGATAAACAATGCTATAAAAATGTATGTAATTTTTAAATTTTTCATGGTTCTATTAAAATTTTAAGTTCATTCCTACTAAATATGTTCTCGGATTAGGGTAAAATCCATAATCGATTCCTCCACCAATTGGTGCACCATTTGATGTTGTTGGGTCATAACCATTATATTCTGTTAATGTTAATAAGTTACTGGCAGACACATAGAATCTTAATTTTTTAATTCCCCATTTTTCAGCGGTTTCAGACCCTAGCGTATAACCTAGTTGTACGTTTTGTAGTCTTATAAAAGAACCATCTTCAACATAAAAATCTGAAAATAATGTGTTATTTGTTGCACCTGTTGTTACTCTTGGGAAACTATTACTTGTTCCTTCACCTGTCCAACGGTTTAAATACTGAATGGTTCTATTGGTACGTGGAAGGTTTCTTTCGTAATTTCTAACAATTTCATTTCCGATGGATGCAAAAGCATAAGCACCGAAGTCAAAATTATAAAAATCGAAAGATATATTTAATCCCATTGTAGCATCTGGTATTGGATCTCCAAGATTTGTTTTATCCAAATCATCAATAACACCATCTCCATTAACATCTACAAAAATTAAATCACCTGGTTGTGTATTGCTGTTAAGTATTGGTGAATCATCTATTTGTGCTTGATTTTGGAAAATACCATTAGTTCTAAAACCTCTGAAATAACCAATTGGATTTCCTGCTTCCATTCGAGATGGTGCTTCTTGACCTATTCCAAAGTTACCACCTGGCACAAATCCACCCTCTTGACTTACAGAAACAACGTTATTATCTATTGCCGTAACATTATATTTAATGTTAAATTTAACATTATCACTCAATTGCTCTGAGTAGCCGATAGCAAATTCTATACCTTTATTATCAACAACCCCAGCATTAATAATTGGAGGAGATGCACCTGGTGCAGCTGTACCAATTACACCTGAAGCATCAGGTTGTACCAATAAGTCTTCTGTACGCTTTTTAAAATAATCTACAGTTACATCTAACTTATTATCCCAAAAACGCATATCTAAACCTACATCGAATGTTTTTTGTTTTTCCCACCTTATTTCTGGGTTACCTATTCTTCCTGCAGCAGCACCAAAATATCTTGTATCATCAAACACATAAGTACCTTCACCGTCTAGAACTGAAACATATCCATAATCGCCAATTCTATCGTTACCAAGAATACCATATGAAACTCTAAGTTTTAAAAAGTTAATAAAATCACTATCCTCTAGGAACGATTCGTCTGAAGCAATCCAACCAACAGAACCTGAAGGGAAAACACCAAATTTGTTTTCTGGACCAAACTTAGTTGAACCATCACGTCTTACTACGGCAGATAATAAATATTTACCTTTATAGTTGTATTGCATTCTTGCAAAATAGGATAATAATCTAGAATCGAAACTAAGGTCATTCCCATTAGGGTTATTATTCTCAACTCGAATAGCATCCTGAACGTTTGCATTTCCTATATAATTATCTATAATTCCATAGCCTGTAAAAGATCTAAAGTCACCAGTAGTTTTAAATACTGATGTACCTAATAATAAATTTACGTTATGATCGTCATTAAAACTATTTTCGTATTTAACGAAAGCATCAAAAGTATAATCTCTATAATGCCCTTCACTTTCATAGACGGTATTGTTATCTGAATCTACATTTGGTAATAAATCAAAAACTTTATCAACGGTTCCAACATTTCCATAATCTACAAAAGGTGCAAATGACCTCCCTATTACTTTAGCATAATTAAATTGATAACTTGCTTGCGCAGTAAAATGCTCTAAAAATTTATAAGATAAGTTAATGTTTCCATTTAATTTATCTACTAAACCTCTATTATAGGTATTATTTATTTGCTTTATTGGATTTACAACTTCGAAACCAAGATTGTTAGCAGCTTCGTATGTACGAAATGTAGGCGCCATATTTACAGCATTGAAAAGTACAGAGCCAATTCCTGTTTCTGGTAAAGTTTTTCTTGTTGTGTGCGTCCAAGTCACACCAGTATTTATTTTAAAATTTTCAAGAAAATCTAAACTATAGCTTAACCTTTTTGTTAATCTAGAGAAGTTTGATTTCTTTCCGCCAACAATACCATCTTGAGTTAAAAACGAACTACCAAAGGCGTAAGTTGATTTCTCACCACCTCCTTTTAAAGTAACTGCAGTACTCAATATTGGTGCTTTTTGAAAAACCTGATCTTGCCAATCTGTTCCTTGACCTAAGCCAGTAACATTTGGATAAGGCAATGCTTCACCATTTGCTGCAAACGACTCATTTAGTATTAGTGCATATTCAGTAGCATTTAACAATGGTATTTGTCTTGTAGTTTCTTGAACACCTCCATATGTATTAACTTCTATAGTTAATGGCATACTTTTTCTACCAGATTTAGTAGTAATAAGAATTACACCATTTGCGGCTCTTACACCATAAATACCAGCAGTTGCATCCTTTAAGATATTCATAGTCTCAATATCATTAGGATTTATAACACTTAAATCTTCTACTACAGTACCATCAACTAATATTAATGGCTGATTAGCACCGTTGGTAGATACACCTCTAATACTAATTGTAGAAGCCGCACCTGGCGAACCAGAATTTGAAACAATACTTACACCAGCCACTTGACCTTGTAGAGCTTGTTCAATTCTTGTTGGTTTCAAAGTTTCAACAGTTTCACTAGAAACTACAGAAACTGCACCTGTCACTTCTTTTTTAGATTGTGTACCATAACCTATCACGACCACTTCATTTAAAGATTCCGCATCCTCCTGAAGTGAAATATTTAAAGGTTGATCATTAATTATAGTAATTTCCTGAGTTACAAAACCCAGATAAGAAATAACTAACACAGAATTTAAAGGGACATCGTTTAAGGTAAAATTACCGTCAAAATCAGTTGACGCGCCTTTGGACGTGTTTTTAAGGATTGCATTTACACCTGGTAAGGGTTGGCCTGAAGAAGCCTCTGTAACTGTACCAGTAACATTTACATTTTGCCCATAGACTGTCATTGTTAAAATGAAGATAAAGAGCGTTAAAAGTTTTGTTTTCATAATTAATTGCTTAGTTACTGCAACTTATAACAAAAGGTTAACGATTTCTTAAAAATGCACTATACAAAAAACATACAATTCAAAAATTGTGTATCTATTTTATTAAAATAACACTTAAAGGCCCTTTATTTTATGGACTCCCCATTATTAACCTTTGCTTAACAAACTATTAACCTTTCCGTTAAAATGTAATGATTTATAAGGTTTGTATAGGGATTGTATAGGTGAAAAACAATGTTGTATAGGAGTTACAACTCTATAATATAGTTAGACAAGCTTTGCTCATGGTCTAATCCCATTTTTTTACGCAATCTATAACGTTTAACCTCTACACTTTTATGCGAAATATTGAGTAGTGGAGCTATTTCTTTTGACGAGAGATTTAGTCTTAAATAAGCACACAGCCTTAAGTCGTTAGGTGTTATAGATGGATGAACTGTTTTAATCTTTTTCATAAAGTCTTTGTCTACATTATTAAAGGCTTCTTCAAACAACTTCCAATCACTAGTATTATTTAAGCTAGTGTTTATAAGCTTTATTACTTTATTAACTTCATTTAGAGCTTTGGTTTGTGACAACTCTTGCTTTATATTATTAAGTAATTCATTTCTTTTAACCAAATTCATTGTAGCCATGCCAAGCTCTCTATTTTTATTCTCAATGTCTAGCTTAAGATTTTTGTTCTTAAACTGCATTAATTGACGTTGACTCTCAAGTTGATCTAACTCTAATTCCCTTTCTTTCTTTTGTAAAAGTTTTTGCTGCTGCTTTTTGTAATGCCTTCTATTAAAATAATGTACCAAATAGGCCGAAATTAGAGCCAAAACAATATATAAAATGATAGCTAATGGTTTGAGATACCATGGTTTTTCGATAGAAAAAGAATACGATATTTTGTTACTTGATATAACCCCACCTGTCATAGCTCTTGCTTCGAATGTATAATCTCCATAAGGTAAATTATCAAAAAAGACTTCAGAATCTGGCGACCACTCATGCCAAGCATCATAGATTCCATCTAATCTATATTGGTATTGAGAAAAAGTAAGCTCATTATAGTTTGTAATACTATATCCAAACCGAATACCATTCTCTTTATTTTTTAATTCTGCAGGTGTATTTAAATGCAACTGAACCTCTTCATTTTGTAATGAGTTGTACGAGATATTATTTAAATATATTTCATAAGAATTTTGTTCTAACTTATTTGTATCAATAATGAGATACCCATGAGTTGTACCGATTAAATAACTATTATCATCTATATGTAGAATATTCTCAAATCCAGACTTACTTTTACGCATTTCACTCGAAATTGCAATTACATTCACCTCTGGTTCGTCAGATAACTTCCCAGGTTCCACATAAATAATTTCATTCTTAGAAAAACCCCAAAGTTTGTTCCCTGTTTTATCATTTATCATTTTACCAGACAAATACTTTTCTCCACCAAACAAGGTGCTTAATACGCTATCTTTTTTAAAAGCAACACTCTTATCATCATAATAGAACACACCCTCTTTAGAACTATATAAAATCGAGCCATTGTATTTAAAAACACTTGATTTTATACCTTCACTAATTGGCATTTTTTTGTAGCTCACTACATTTTTAAATGAACTATCTATTTCAATTTTAAAAACTCCCTTATGTTCATGGCTTAATAAAATCTCATTTGCTTTAGAAAACTCGAAATATCTTGAAGATATATTGAAACCATTAATTTTATTCCTAAACTTCCACTCATTATCAGTTGTCTTTTCTAAAACATTCAATCCTTTATAATTACCTTGTATCAATAAATTAGGTTGCCCTTCAATTTTCTTTATTGTCCATGTCCCTTTCTCAGATGCAATTTTCTCTGCTCGATTGTTGTTTATTATAAATGTACCATTATCATGACCACAAAATAATTCACCGTGTAAAATATCCAAACTCCATACCTGTCCCTGAGTACCATTAACAAATTGAAACTTTGAATCTGAATTTAAAACTTTATAAAAAAGACCTTGATTAGTACCTAAATAAAGATGGTCCTTAGTTTTGGCTGACGTGTATACGGTACCTAAAACTCCAAGTTTGTCTTTATAGACGGTATAAGGTGAATTTAAATTTAGAACGTTTATTCCATTATCTAATCCTAGCCAAACGTTTCCATAATTATCCTCTTTGGCAGAAAGCACAGTATTGTTACTTAAACCACCAGATTGGTCAATATAAAGCAATATATCCCCTTTACTGTCTAAATGAATAATACCATTAGATATCGTTCCTATAATAAAACTTCCGTCTTTTAGCCTAATACTGCTATATACGCTTATGTTATTTAAAATAGAATCTGAACTTGTATTCCATTTACCTAAAGTGTTATTTATAAATGTATAGAAACCATTCTCTTTTGTTTGCAACAACAGTCCTTCACCATAATCGTAAATATTTACGATCTCTTTATTATCAATTTTAGAAGAAGGTATAGTTAAGACTTCTTTTCCATTATCGATTCTAAAGACATCCATATTTCCCTTCTGAAAGAAAATGGTCTCATTTACCTCAAATATTTTATTGATTCTTATCTCAGAATCAATAATATTAAAACTTTGATCGGATGTATTATATACATATATTCTTTCAAGTGATTGAAACAGTACATAGCCTTCAATATCAATTATTCCCCAGATTTCTTCGTCTTCTTTTACAGAGAAATTTTCATTAATGGCTAGTGAAGAATATTGAAGCTCTCCAAACACATTTTTAGTCCAATACCCAAAATCTCTATATGTGCCAGTATATATTTTATCACCAACCACTCTCACAGATCTTATTGTCAACTCATTAGGTGATGTGTACACCTTCCAACTGGCCCCATTATATTCTAGCAATCCTTTATTATTGGCTACATAAATAAATCCATTTTGAGATTGTGATATCGCCCAGTTTTGATCTTCTGCGCCATAGTCTTGAGGGCTGAATATTTTAATTGGCGGCACCTCTTGAGAATGCACAGACATTGTAACTAAAACTAATAAATAGCAAAGAATTTTGTCAATTAAATTCATTTATACCGAATACCTTTTAAAGTTAAATATGAAAAATAAGAAAAACAAAGTTTTAATTTCCATGTTAAGGTACTAATATATGTAAATAAAAGGTTTTAAAGCGTTTTGCAGTATTAATCTGACTAAATGTATAGGTAAACCTTGCTTTATAATTTAATAAAATAAAGCAGATATCTTAATAACTAATTCTGTTTCAATATCTATAGAACAAATATGATACTTTGGGAGTTTTATTTTTTCATAATGAAATATTTATAAAAATAATCTTCTCGATAAGTATTCTGTAAACTTGAATAATCTAAACTGATATTCCTCATAGTAAGTTTCTAGTGAAATAATTACATTCAGTAATAGAATAAAATGCATCATGAAAACAAAAGAAAAAAGGCACTTCTTTTCTAAGATACCAAGTTGGGGATTATCATTAATAACCACTTTTATATCATTCTTTCTTCTATTTGTCATTTTTTCCTTGTTAAGTTCAATTCCAAAAATAGGAAAGAATTTGAGTGAAGTGATTGCTTATATCAGTTATGGTATTATAGTTGCTATAGCCTGTAGCCTGTTTTTTTATATGCAGACATAATCCAAAAAGTCTTTGGTACGCACCAATTCTATGCAATACTCTGTGGATAATTTCTGCAATCATTGAACCAACTTTTTGGATAACATCTCTATGGATTTTTATATGTAGTGCATGGGTATTATCTCTAATAGGAGCAATTAGCGGAGCAATGGTAGGACGACATGTCATTCTTAGATCCAATTCAAATGATTGAAGATCACTTATGGTTGTTTTTATTATGTATGATCTATATAATGCTGATTTGAATCTAAAGCAAGAATTTAGCAAGTATGCATATAACGACTAATTGTTCTTATTTTTTTGAACTTAATACTACGTGGCATAACAAAAGCTATATTCAATAAGGGTTTTAGTGATAATTTAAAAGTAAATACAAGAAATGAAGATTAGTAATAAATTGCAATATAAGTGCTAAACAACACCTTACTGGGCATAGCCAAATCATTGTTGGCAACAATGCAAAAAGAAATGAAAGTTATATTATACTTACTGATTCTAATTCCAGGTTTTCTGCAAGCACAGAATGAAGATATTTCTGAAAATGAAAAGGCTAAGGCGTTTGAATTAGACAACACTATATTCAAGAAAGATAGATATTGGAGGGGCGCTGATGGAGCCGCAACTGTTGAATTAAGTGTAGGAAGGGTTTTATGGCTCTTTAGTGATACTTTCATTGATCAAGATGGGACAGGAAAAAGAGCCAATTCTAAAACAATGATTCGAAATAGCATTGCTATTCAAGATTCAAATTCATTAAAATCTAAATTGACTTACTATTTTAAAGGAACCAAGCAGAAACCTGACGATTTTTTTAAAGTTTCTGGGAAAAATTGGTTTTGGACAGGTCATGGAATATTAATAAAGGATAAACTTGTGGTTTTCCTAATTGAGGAAACTTCTACAAATACGGGAATCGGCTTTGAAGCTATTGGATGGTATGTTGCCATAATTGATAATCCCTATGATAATCCAGATAAATGGATAATAAACTATTTCAAAGGTTCAAAAACCTTTGGTGTCATTGTTGGCTCTTCAGCAGTCTTGCAAGACGAAAACTACCTTTATGCTTTTGGAGTTAAAGAGTCAGCGACACATGAAACCTATTTACTTCGATTTGAGAAAAATAAACTACTAAACGGGAACACATCAGAATTAGAATGGTGGGTTGACAATACATGGTCCGATAAAGTTTATGTGGAACCAAAATCCTCCAGTCTTTTTATTGGTCAAACTGAGTTCTCAGTGCACTATGACAAAGAACTTGATAAGTATGTACAGATTCAAACTTATGGAATGGGGCGAGCATCGATCGGATATAGACTTGCTGAACAACTTCATGGACCTTGGTCTGAATCGGTACTGATCTATACTCCACCTTTAAAAGAGGAAAAAGAATTTGTGTATACTGCAAACGCTCATGCTGAATTGGAGTCAGATGGACTTATAATTACTTATAACATTAATAATGGGGATTTTGGAAGGCTGATTAGTAATGAAGAAATATATTTTCCGAAAATTATTAAATTAAAATCTAAAATTAATAAATAAGCACAGTTGCCAACAATGGTAACCGTTGCGCAAGGAGTTGACCTGTCACAAAACGGATGAATGTAAGCCTCTATAAGAGGCTTTTTTCTTGTCAATTCAGAAACGG